>Ga0079224_100010934_pt1 | contig 12478 bp, 11 predicted proteins | sample Stecom2015_FD_80414 | JGI IMG/M metagenome (GOLD analysis project Ga0079224, IMG submission 80414) | Agricultural soil microbial communities from Utah to study Nitrogen management - Steer compost 2015 | ecosystem: Environmental > Terrestrial > Soil > Agricultural land | place: USA: Utah...
AGGGTTTTATTTGCGTGCCCGATACCTGCCGTGGTGCTAGGGCGTAACGAAGTGAAGCCCGTACATCCCAAAGGTAGCGGGGAGGACGGTCTATTAGTCGATAAGCGCTTGCTCACGCCCAAATTATGTTTAGAGAATTTACTTATCGTTTAAACGTTAAGCGCTCGCCTTTTGAGTCTTCGTTAAAATTACCGTTTTCGTACACTAAATTTCCATTAACGAAGGTGTGTGTAACTTTTGAATGGAAGGTAAAGTCTTCGAACGGACTCCAATTACATTTATATAAAATGTTTGATTTAGAAACATGGTATGAGTCGTGCATGTTTACTAGCACTAAATCGGCGAAATATCCTTTACGGATAAATCCTCTTTTTTCGATGCGGAATAGAATAGCTGGGTTATGTGCAAATTTCTGAACTACATCTTCGATTTTCCATTTATTTTGTTTCACAAATTCTAAATATCCATTAAGTGCATGCTGTACTAATGGTCCGCCGCTTGGCGCAGAAATATAAGGTTGTGATTTTTCTTCGATTGTATGTGGGGCATGATCGGTAGCTACAACGTCGATGCGGCCATCTAGGAGAGCTTTCCAAATTCCATCTCTATCAGCTGCAGATTTGACAGCTGGATTCCATTTAATGAAATTACCTTTGTTTTCGTAATCTGCATCAGTAAACCATAAGTGATGCAAACAAGCTTCAGCTGTAATTTTTTTATCTTCTAAAGGCAGGTCGTTTCTGAATAAATGGGTTTCTTTTTCGGTTGAGATATGTAGAACGTGGATTCGAGTTCCATGTTTTTCGGCAAGTTCAACGGCTTGAGAAGAAGATGCATAACAAGCTTCGGCATTACGGATTAGGGGATGGTGTTTGGCCGAAAGTTGTTCTCCATATTTTTCTAGGAAGAGTTGATTATTTTGGCGCACCATAGGTTCGAACTCGCAATGTAATGCAATAACACCTTCAAATTCTTTGAAGATTGCTTCTAAGGTATCTTTATTGTCGACCAACATATTACCGGTGCTTGAGCCCATAAAGATTTTAAGTCCGCACACCTTTGAAAGGTCAGTTTTAAGAACCTCGTTTAAGTTATCGTTTCCGCCACCCATAAAGAAGGAGTAGTTTGCAAGGGAAGTTTGGGAGGCAATTTGGTATTTATCTTCGAGAAGTTGTTGAGTAAGCGTGTTTGGGACGGTATTAGGCATTTCCATAAAAGAAGTGATACCACCAGCAACAGCAGCTTTAGACTCAGAATAGATATTAGCTTTATGAGTAAGGCCGGGTTCTCTGAAGTGGACTTGATCGTCGATCATACCAGGGAGGAGGAATAGTCCTTGTGCGTTGATGACACGGTCGGCTTGGGGCAAATCTGTCTGATTAGCATCGAAAATGTCTTGAATTATTTGATTTTCTATCAAAACATTTGATTTATAGGACATTCCTTCGTTGACAAGAGTTGCATTTAAGATAAGCGTTCGCATAAACCGTATTTTCTAGCAAAGGTCAAATAAATTTTATAAAAGCTATTATTTTTTTGAAAAAATGCGCTTGTGAATGATGAGGAAAAATATATATTTGTATATAATTATTAGTTAGCAATCAGATGAATAAGTGCCATTACCCTTTATTATTTGCCCTTTTCTTAACCTTACAAACAGCCTTTAGCCAAGTGGTAATAAATGAATATTCGGCAGCGAATGTTACAACGGTTACCGACAATTTTGGAGAGCGCGAGGACTGGTTTGAGCTGTACAATGCAGGCGGAGCGCCTGTTGATTTAACTGGATATTATTTAAGTGATAAACCGAGTAATCCGACAAAATGGGCTATACCGGCATTGGTATTAAATCCTGGTCAGCGTCAAGTTTTTTGGGCAAGTGGGCGTGATGGAGTATTTGCGGGAAATTTTCATACGAATTTTAAGATTACCCAAACCGAAGGTGAGAATATAGTATTATCAGATAATGCGGGTAATATTATAGAGAACGTATCAGTTCAGCCGAATTTAAGGAATCATTCTACGGGTCGTTCACCAGATGGGTCTGGTACATGGGCTATATTTACAAATCCAACCCCTAATGCTGCAAATACAGTAGGGGCAAATGCATATACGCATTATGCGGCAGCGCCAACCATGAGTGTAAATCCTGGGTTTTATCCAGGTGCTCAGAGTGTGAGTTTAAGTACAACAGAACCTAATTCGGTTATTAGATATACAACAAATGGGTCGACACCAACGGCTGCATCAACCTTATATACGGGTCCTATAAATGTTAGTGCAACCACAGTAATAAGGGCAAGAGTATTTTCTAATGATCCGAGTGTTTTACCAAGTTTTGTTACATCGAATACATATTTTATAGGAGTTTCGCATGGGGTTGATGTGATATCTATTTTTGGAGATAATATTCAAACCTTAATGACGGGTACACAAATTGAGCCTGAAACGGGCTTAGAATATTTTGAGTCGAATGGAGCTTTTGTTGCAGAGACTTATGGAGAATCTAACAAACACGGGAACGACAGTTGGGCATATCAGCAAAGAGGTATAGATTTTATTGCAAGAGACCAATTCGGATATTCATCTGCCATTCACCATGAAGTATTTAATGTAAGTCCGAGAGATGAATACCAAAGAGTGATATTAAAAGCCGCTGCGAACGATAATTATCCATTTGCCAATGGGGCGCATATACGCGATTCTTATGTTACAACCTTAGCATTAAATGGTGGATTAGATTTAGACGGAAGGACTTGGGAACCATGTGTATTGTATGTAAATGGGCAATATTGGGGTTTATATGATGTACGTGAAAAGGCAGATGATAAAGATTATACAGAATTCTATTATGGTTACGATGATACAGAAATACATTATCTAAAAACTTGGGGTGCTACTTGGCCCGAGTATGGTGGAGCTGCTGCTACTACAAGTTGGAATAATCTTAGGAACTTTATTATGACCAATAATATGGGCGATCCGAATAATTTCGCTACGGTAGATGCCCAGTTAAATTGGAGATCGTTAGTAGATTATTTTTGTTTAAATTCATATACAGTTTGTTCAGACTGGTTAAATTGGAATACAGCTTGGTGGAGAGGGTTAAATGATCCTGGAAATCCGCGTAGCAAATGGAGTTATGTATTATGGGATATGGATGCCACTTTTGGGCATTATATCAATTATACTGGTATACCTAATACGAGTCCAACCGCCGACCCATGTGCAGCTGAGAGTTTACCAAATCCTGGTGGGCAAGGTCATACGCAGATATTAAATAAATTAATCAACGAAAATCCAGAAGTAGAGCAGTACTATATATCTAGATATATAGACTTAGGGAATACGGTATTTAGTTGTGCTCATATGATTCATGTGTTGGATAGTATGTTGGCCTATATTGCACCAGAGATGCCTGCACAAATTGCACGATGGGGTGGATCTATGGCTGGCTGGCAAGCAAGGGTGGATCAATTGAAAAACTTTATAAATGCCCGCTGCGTAAATATGGAGCAGGGTTTGGTTGATTGTTATGATATTACTGGTCCGTATGATGTTACATTTGATGTAATGCCTGCTGGTGCTGGAACTATTCAAGTTAATAGTTTGCTACTGCCTTCGTATCCGTTTGATGGAACCTATTATGGAGATATAGATATATTGTTAAAAGCCATGGCAAATGCTGGATATGAGTTCGATTATTGGGAAGCCGATAATGTGGTATTACCGAGTATAAACGACTCTTCGGCAAGTATACAAATAGACCATTCACAAACAATAATTGCGCATTTTAAATTAATAGAAGAGCCAGAATTAACCTTTGTAGTTGACCCACCACTATCTGGTAATATTGATATTTCAGGATTTATTCCTCCAAGTTATCCGTATAGCAACGAATATACAACTAGTTCTACGGTTAATTTAGAGGCTTTAGCAGCTGCTGGATATGTTTTCGATTATTGGGAATCGACACATCATACATTTAATCCAAATACTACGAATACTATAGTAAGTATTACTTCAACCCAAGATGATACGATTATAGCACACTTTAAATTAATTCCGGTTCCGGGTAAAAAGAAATTAACTGTAAATGTAGATCCAGTAAATACTGGTCAAGTTTCAAGTAATGGAATTATTGCACCTATATATCCTTACACAACCCAGTATGATAGTAATACAGTGATAACATGTATAGCATTGCCAAGTCCGGGTTATGAATTTGGATATTGGACTATAATGAATCATGTATTAACACTAGGCACTACAGATACGCATGTAAGTTTTACTATTAATCAAGATGACACCTTAATTGCTCATTTTGTTGCATTGCCAGATAATCCAGAAGAACCAGCGATGCCAGAGGAACCCAATGGCCCATCCTTTGCATTTATACCTTCAACCTTTACGCCTAATGGAGATGGAATAAATGATGTATGGAGAGTATCGATAAGTTATGTAGATAACTTTGAGTTATTGGTTTATGACAGATGGGGTGAATTAGTATATAAAACAAGAAATATTTACGATGGATGGGACGGAACACATATGGGCAATGGAGCACCATGTAAAGTAGATACCTATTCATACGTCATAAATTATAGAATAAAAGACGATAAAGTGCAGAAAATTAGTGGAGGAGTAAACCTCATCAGATAAAGAATTAAGAAGGTTTCGCAATAGTGCAACCTTTTTTTTACTTTTACCCTACTAATTTTAATTGCGTTGACCCAAAAACGTCGGATTCAATATATTATCATATTAATGTCTGTAACCTTATTAGCATTGATAAGTTTACAGGCATATTTGATATATAGGGCATATACGCAACAAAGTCAACAATTCGACCAAAGTGTAGGAGAGTTGCTGAGCTCGGTTAAATATAAAGTAGAGCGTCATCACGTTGAGCGTAAGATAAATCAGGAGTTTTATTTAAACGAGATTGAGAATGCATTACGGAGGAATATAGACTCGGTATGGATTAAGAAATCGAATATATACTTAAATAGTATTCCTGTTGTTTTGGATGAATATGGCGATCCTATAACCAATACGAACAATAGTGCAGAGATGATGCTAGATCGCTTTAATGGGAATATAGAAATGTACCGAAGCGATCCAAGTAGATTAAAATCGATTTTTACAGACTTACTATTTGGATATTTATCGTATGAAGATAGAGACTTAGATACCACTTTGTTGAGTAGGGAGATACGCAAAGAGATGGTGTTAAAGAAGATAGATGCTTCGTATGAATGGGGGATTTATAATAGTTTTAATAAGTCGTTTATATTTTCGAATTCGTTTGATAATAAAGCATTAGTATATAGTAAGTATCAAATTCCCTTGTTCTATAGAGGGATGAAAAATGCGGTACAATTGACGGTATATTTTCCATCTAAGACTACTTTTTTATTTGGAAATATTTCGTTATTATTATTGTCGAGTGTATTAATAGTTCTTATTATTTTGATATTGTTTGTAGTCTCGTTACGCATCATATTTGAGCAGAAGAAGGTAGGTGAGATGAAGAACGACCTAATGAATAACATTACGCATGAGCTAAAAACCCCTATTGCCACAATATCTTTAGCGTGTCAGGCGTTAAACGACAAAGATATGGCTGGAATAGAGAGTGTGCGGGAGAATTATATCAAAATAATTAATGCTGAAAATATGCGTTTAGGCAAATTAGTAGAGAATATTTTACATTCAGCATTAACAGAAAAGGGTGAAATAAAGTTAAAATTTAAGCATGTAAATCTCCACGAAAAGATAGTTGCGATAACGGATAGTATGCGAATTCAGTTTGAGAAGAGGAAAGTGAAATTGCGTTTAAATCTAACAGCAGCAAGGCCTTATCTAGAGGCGGATGAGGTTCATATAACGAATGTAGTAGCGAACTTATTAGACAATGCCATAAAATATTTAGGTAATGATAATAAGGAACCCAAAATAGCAATTGAAACGTATAATAGACCAGGGAAGATAATAATAATGATAGAGGATAATGGGATAGGGATACCTAAGAGTGATCAGGGTCGTATATTTGATAAGTTATATAGGGTATCGACGGGGAATGTGCATAATGTAAAGGGATATGGCTTAGGATTAAATTACGTAAAACAAATAGTAGAAAAACATAATGGTACGATTTATGTAAATAGTGATTTAGGGAAGGGGTCAATATTTACTATAGAATTACCATTCATACAAAATGTCGGAAAAAATTAGTTACTTTACAATCTAAACCATGTCTAAACCATGAATCTGAAAGAAAGCGCGAGAATATTATTAGCAGAAGATGAACCAAATTTAGGGATGCTTCTGAGAGATTATTTGAATGCGAAGGGGTTTGAAACAACACTTTGCGAAAATGGCCAAATTGCTTTTGATACTTTTACTCAAGAGCGTTTTGATCTGTGCTTATTAGACGTGATGATGCCAGAGAAAGATGGTTTCACATTGGCTAAAGAGATTAGAACAATTAATAAAAGTATTCCAATTATATTCTTAACTGCTAAATCTTTGGCAGAAGATAAGATAGAAGGCTTTAATACAGGTGCAGATGATTATCTTACCAAGCCTTTCAATATGGAAGAAATGCTTATGCGTATACGTGCGGTATTAAAGCGTACGAATATTTCGACTATTGAGCAAAAAGAAGAGGCTATATTTACCCTTGGAGATTATATGTTTGATAGTCTTAAGCAAGAACTTATCTTGGGTAATGATTCTCGTAAATTAACTTCGAAAGAAAGCGAATTATTACGTTTATTATGTGAAAAAGCGAATAATGTTTTAGATCGTAATTATGCGTTAAAAGCTATATGGCAAGACGATAGTTACTTTAACGCAAGAAGTATGGATGTTTATATTACCAAATTGCGTAAATATCTAAAAGAAGATCCACGAATTCAGATTCTGAATATACATGGAAAGGGCTTCAAATTAATTGCTCCTTAATTTTATAGAGAAGGGGTTCTACCTCCATCTACAGGAATATTAATTCCAGTGATATAAGAAGCGTTTTCTGACGCTAAAAAACATACGGCAGCTGAGATTTCTTCAGGCGTTCCAAAGCGTCTCATAGGAATCTCAGCTTTCATTTCAGCCTGTACTTCATCGTAGGTATGCTGAGTTTTTGCAGATTTGTTTTCCATGATACTTTGTAAACGACCAGTTAAGGTTGCTCCAGGTAATACATTATTTACGGTAATTCCGTAAACAGCATTTTCGTTAGCCAAGGTTTTAGCCCAATTGGCAACAGCTGCTCTAATTGTATTACTAACTCCTAAGTTTGGTAATGGTACTTTAACTGAGGTAGAAATTATATTGATAATTCTGCCCCATTTTTGCTCGCGCATATGCGGCAAAAGATGTGTGGCAAGAATGTGGTTACAGATAAGATGACGGTTAAAAGCTAGGTGGAATTCTTCTACTTTAGCAGCCGATACGGGCCCAGCCGCTGGTCCTCCGCTATTATTGACTAAAATATCGAAAGTATTACCTGCTTCAATATGAGCTTTAAGTATAGCTTCAAGCTGTGCTGGTTGGTCCATATCAACTACCAAAAATTGGTGTCCATTCCCTGGTAATTCATTTAAAACAGCTTTCAGTTTATCTTCGTTTCTGGCTAAAAGAGTAACCTTAGCACCTTCATTGGCTAACATGATTGCACATGCTTTTCCTATGCCATCGCTAGCTCCACAAATTAAAGCTTTCTTTCCTGTTAATCCGTATTCCATAGTCACAAATATAAAGTATTGTGATTTATTAAACATTAAATTATTCATTAGGCTAAATTTCTTCTTACCTTTATAGAAAATACAGGTATTATGATACAACGTCCTTTTAATTTTCAAAAGTGGATTGAGGAAAATCGTCATTTACTTAAGCCACCGGTAAATAATAAAGTAGTATGGCAAGATACAGGCGATTTTATCGTGATGGTGGTTGGTGGTCCAAATTCGCGTAAGGATTATCATTACAACGAAGGTGAAGAGTTCTTTTATCAATTAGAGGGAGATATTACCGTTCGTATCCAAGAAGATGGTAAAGCGGTAGATGTGCCTATACGCGCTGGTGAGGTTTTCTTATTGCCCGCACGTGTTCCTCACAACCCAATGCGTACTGAGAATTCAGTAGGTCTTGTAATAGAACGAAAAAGAAGAGAAGGAGAGATGGATGGCCTATTATGGTTCTGCGAAAATTGTAATCATAAATTATTCGAGGCTTATTTTCCATTAACCAATATTGAAAATGATTTCCAAAAGGTGTTTAAAGAGTTTTATGGCTCTTTAGAGCATAGAACTTGCAAACAATGTGGAGCCGTTCTAGAACCACCTGCAAAACCCGTTTAATATGCAGAAATTTGCTAATTTAATTAGTAATACCTTTAACCCACTTATAGTTCCCGTTTTGGCAGCTGCATACTTGCTCTTTGGAGCAAATGTGTTTACTTTTAATGTATTGAATTTGCAAGCGAAACTCATTTTGCTTGGAATTCTTACATTCTTTATGTTTTTATTGCCTTTAGTTAGTCTTTTAGCCCTCATGCAATTTGGCATGGCAGAGAATCTTAATTTGCCTAAAAGACGACAAAGATTCGTTCCCTTCTTGTTATCAATAACCTTTTATGCTTTTTGTTATAGATTATTAGAAACAATAGAGGGTTTACCCGACTTATTATTGCACCTTATACTTTCAGGTATCATTTTACTAATTACAGCGCTTGCATTTACTTCAAGATTTCAAATTAGTATACATACCATGTGTATGGGAAGTTTTGTGGGTATGTTATGTTTTATAGGCTTGTTTTATAATGCGGATTCGTTTTATATGTTACTTCTGGCCTTATTTGTATCTGGCTTGGTAGGCTTTTCACGCTTAGCACTAAACGCACATAAGCCCTACCAAATCTATTCAGGATTTCTGGTAGGGCTTATCGTTCAATATATTTCCCTATTGGGTCTTACAATCTATTTTTAGAAAGGAGTGATGGTAATTCCAATATTAATTGGATGCCATCCTTTAGGGCCTTTATTTGCTTTCCATAATTCAGATAGGGCATAGTGACCAGTAATAGCGAAACGGCCATAACCTAAACGCATGTGTACACCATAGACAAGGCGGTTGATTCCAGGTGGGTTGAATTCTTTGATCTTAGCTTTATCAATTTCTACCCCTTCGTAATTTACTCCGTCACCAACGTATTTAGTACGTGCACCAACCATATAACCAATATTAGCACCTACTGCAATTTTGAAGGTATTACGTTTGTGAGGATGAACTCTAAAACGTAATTCTAATGGTATTTCTAAAGTTGTAGTTGAGAATTTATAACGTTTGAAGGTATCCGGAAAAGCAGTAAATACTGTTCCTTGAGTAGTTGGATCGTAAGTGATCTTTTTATCTAGATAAAAGTTGTCATTACTTGCTCCTGCACCAATACCAAAGCTGAAATTAGAACGTTTAATGATAAAATCATACATTAAAGCTCCACTAAATCCATGAGAATACCATTTATTTTTAACTCCTTGTCCCTCATTTCTTAATACTTGAGAGCTGTGGAATGTGAAAATTACTTGGTCTTGTCTCTTTGGACGAGGTTTAATGGGCTTTGGAACATTTACTTTTGGAACTGGTTGTTCAGCTTGGGCCGAAAGTTCAAAGCTAGTCCCTACCCCTAGTAGTATGCTTAAGGCAAGTAAAGCAATTTTTTTCATGAGCAAATTCTAATTTTTTACAAACATATTACAAAATCCCTAACAAAACGGAATTTTAATCATTTAGGTATATAAGTATTAAAGAATTCCTGAAGATTTTATCTCTAAATACTTGTTTATTGTGTTAATTGTTAACTCTTGAGGTGTGGTTAATATGCTAAAGATACCGTGTTTTTTCAATTCTAAAACAATTTGACGCTTTTCTTGCTCAAATTTTTCAGCTATAGTCTTTATATATAAGTCCTCTGTATTTTTGACTACTCTATTCGTTAATACTTTAATTTCTGTATTGTAAAAGAATACAACAACTACCACATGTTGTTTTGCAATGCTGCGCAAATATGGCAATTGGCGGTACATTGAATCTATAGATTCAAAATTGGTATATATTAAAAACAGACTTCTTCTATTTATTTTTCGCTTTGCTAATACCTGTAATGCTGCAAAATTATTCTCTAACCATCTGGTTTTTTGATTATATAATGCGTCTAGTATTTTATTTAATTGATTCCCTTTTCTATCTGCAGGTATATGTTCATGAATTTCGTTCGAGAAGCAAATTAATCCTGCTTGGTCGAATTTTTGTAAGGCTATATTGCTTAAAACTAAAGCAGAATTAATACTGTAATCAAGTAATGTCATGCCCTCAAATGGCATTTTCATACTTCTACCCGTATCAATTACGTTATATATAGGTTGAGCTCTTTCTTCTATATATTGGTTAACCATTAAATGCTGTCGTTTTGCAGTGGCTTTCCAATTTATAGTTCTAATATCGTCGCCTATGGCTTAATCTCTAATCTTTTCGAATTCTTTGTTATTGCCAACTCTACGAATTTTTTTTACTCCAATTAAACTTAAATTCTGGTTTATAGCTCGAATTTCGTATTTGCGAAGTTGTAAGAAGGATGGATATACAGCAGTTTCTTCGTTATACCAAAGACTGTATTTACGCTTGGCTAAACGTAGAGGCGAATGTGCTATTACATTTATATTCCCAAATTCGTAAACACCCCTTTTTACAGGTCTTAACGAATATGATATTTTCTTTCTTTCTCCACTTTTTAACTTGAGTTTGAAACTCAAATCTCGCATCTGAAATTGGTCTGGAATTTCATCCACTATTTCTACATTAGTATCGAAAGGATATTGATTTTCTATAGTTATGAAAATTGGATTTTCGTCGCCATTGCTTAATTTGATAGGTAAATCGCGTTTGGCTAATATGTAATTTTCTTGACGGAAGAGTAGAAAAATATCGATTAATGTAAGAGCTAACCATACCCCAATTAGGATACAAGCTATCACAAATAAATCTTTGAAGTAATAGCTTAAAAAAGCAAGCAATACACATCCAATTCCCCACAAAAAGAAGTTGGGATGTAGGTGTAATGCATTTATGTACGACTTAAGTTTCTTCATTTTTAACGAGGAACATCAATGCTGCTAATTAGGTCACGTATAATTTTATCTACTGTAATTCCTTCCATTTCTTTTTCTGGAGTTGGTTGTACTCTATGACGAAGAACAGGAACGCTTACGTAAATAATGTCTTCAGGAATCACGAAATCTCTACCAGATATTGCAGCTTTTGCTTTTGCAGTATCTAAAATAGCTAAAGATGCACGCGGAGAAGCACCAAGGTATAAATTTGGGTTATTACGTGTTTTATTTACGATTTGTGCTATGAATTCAAGGAGTTTCTCTTCTACTTTTACTTTGCGACATAAGCTTCTATAGTGTAATAACTCTTCTTTGGTCATTACTGCATCTATAGTTTTTTCAGCTAATGGTTGTTCAGAGTTTTGAGAATCTTGGAGTATTCGAATTTCTTCTTGAAGAGAAGGGTAATCTACCAAAATTTTAAATAAGAAACGGTCTAATTGTGCTTCAGGTAAGCGATAAGTTCCTTCTTGTTCAATAGGATTTTGCGTAGCAACTACCAAAAAAGGATTATCAAGTTTATAAGTTTTCCCATCAACGGTAATTTGCTTTTCCTGCATAGCTTCGAATAGGGCTGATTGAGTTTTAGCAGGGGCGCGATTAATCTCGTCGCATAGAACTATATTGCTAAAAATTGGACCCTTTTTGAATTCGAATTCTTGGTTTTTAACGTTGAAAATTGAGGAACCAATTACATCGGCAGGCATTAAGTCTGGTGTGAATTGAATACGCGAGAAATCTACTCTCAATGTACCGGCCATTAATTTTGCGGCTAAGGTTTTAGCTACGCCTGGAACACCCTCAATAAGAACGTGTCCGTTCGCTAATATGGCGATGATTAGTTGCTCAACCATTTCGGATTGACCAACAATTACTTTGGCTATTTCAGATTTAACTTTTTCGTTTAAATCTTCTAATGTTGAAAATGTATTAGGTGCAAATTCCATAGCTATTGGATTGATTTTTTAAATTCTTCTATTTGATTATATAAACTTTTTAAAGATTGGTCTGTTTGTATTTGTCCTGATTTAGCTTTGTTTAATATGTATACTAAATCTTTAGTTTTATCGTATGGATACATAGATTTTTGAGAAAGTGCTTCGGTGAAATCCTCATTTAATTCATCGGTTAGTAAATGGTAATTCATTCGTATCCCTTCTAAAAATAAATTAGCAATTTTTACCGCTAAATTCGCATGGTTCTTTTGGTTGTAGTACAATAAACCTACGGTTTCTATAAATTCTAAACTGGTGTTTTTTAATGGTGGAATTACTGCAATTGCCTTACGTTTACGTTTCGACATG
>Ga0079224_100010935_pt1 | contig 12477 bp, 11 predicted proteins | sample Stecom2015_FD_80414 | JGI IMG/M metagenome (GOLD analysis project Ga0079224, IMG submission 80414) | Agricultural soil microbial communities from Utah to study Nitrogen management - Steer compost 2015 | ecosystem: Environmental > Terrestrial > Soil > Agricultural land | place: USA: Utah...
GTCGTCGGAGGCGGCATCGGCGGCCTGGCCGCCGCGCTCGTGCTCGGGCGCGACGGTCATCGGGTGGAAGTGCTGGAGCAGTCGGACGAGTTTCGAGAGATCGGGGCCGGCATCCAGATCGGGCCGAACGCGTTCCGCATGTTCGACCGGCTCGGACTTACCGAAGCGATCGATCGCGTCGCCTGGTATCCGGGCCAACTGCGGATGCGCGACGTGCGCACCGGCGAGATCGTCGCCGAGATGCCGGTGGCCGAGAAGTCGAAGCTCATCTACGGCTTTCCATACGGCGTCATCTACCGCGTCGACCTGCACAACGTCTTCCTCGAAGCGTGCCGCGCACTACCGAACGTCGCGCTGCACACGCACGCGAAGGTCGCGCGCGTCGAGCAGGACGCCGAAGGCGCGACGGCACACCTGGCCGACGGGCGCAGCGTGCGCGGCGACGCGCTGATCGGCGCCGACGGGCTGTGGAGCGCCGTGCGCGGCGAGATCGTCGGCGACGGGAAGCCGCGCGTCTCCGGCCACATCGCGTATCGCGCCGTGCTGCCGATCGAGAAGGTGCCCGAGCATCTCTACAGCCCCGACGTGGTGCTGTGGGGCGGCGAGAAGACGCACCTCGTCCACTACCCGCTGCGCCGCGGCGAGCTCTACAACCTCGTCGCCGTCTTCCACAGCGACCGCTACGAGGAAGGCTGGAACACCTTCGGCGACCCGGAGGAGCTCTCGGAGCGCTTCGCGCAGGCGACCGCGCCGGTGCGCGAGCTGCTGTCGATGATCGAGACGTGGAAGATGTGGGTGCTGTGCGACCGCGAGCCGGTGAAGAACTGGACCAAAGGCCGCATGACGCTGCTCGGCGACGCCGCGCACCCGATGCTGCAGTACCTCGCGCAGGGTGCATGCATGGCGATCGAGGACGCCGTCGTGCTCGCCGCCTCGCTGCGACGCGCCGACGGCGATTTCGCGCGCGCCTTCGACGAATACCAGCGCACGCGCTACCTGCGCACCGCGCGCGTGCAGCTCACCGCGCGCTTCTACGGCGACATCTACCACGCGGCCGGCGTCACGCGCGAGCTGCGCAACCAGCTCTTCCAGTCCGGGACCGAGAGCGCGGGCTTTGCGGGGCTGTCGTGGCTGTCCCGCGGCATCGAGCCGGACGCCGCCTCCCAGGCCTGAACGGAGAACGCGATGAACGCAGCCATCGAGAACCGCACGCCGGCGAACGACCGGATCCGCGAAGAGCGCAGGCGGCTGTATGCCGACATGCGTCCGGCGCACCTCACGCCGCTGTGGGAGTCGCTGCATGCGCTGGTGCCGAAGCAGCCGGCATCGCCGTGCGTGCCCGCACTGTGGCGCTACGACGAGGTGCGACCCTTCCTCACGCGCGCCGGCGAGGTGATCAGCGCCGAGGAAGCGGTGCGTCGCGTGCTGATCCTCGAGAATCCCGGCATCCCCGGGCAGTCGGCGATCACGCAGTCGCTGTATGCGGGACTGCAGCTGATCCTGCCGGGCGAGATCGCGCCCAGCCACCGCCACGTGCAGACCGCGTTGCGCTTCATCGTCGAGGGCGCGGGCGCGTTCACCGCGGTCAACGGCGAGCGCACGACGATGCATCCGGGCGACTTCATCATCACGCCGAGCTGGACCTTCCACGATCACGGCAACGAGTCGGACACCCCGGTCGTCTGGCTCGACGGACTCGACATCCCGACCGTGCGCCTGCTCGACGCGGGCTTCGCCGAGAACTTCGACGCGAAGCAGCAGCCGATCGAGCGCAGCGAAGGCACCAACCTCGCGCGCTTCGGCGAGAACCTCGCGCCGATGCCCGACCATCCCGCGGCGCGGCCGCACGGCGCGACCTCGCCGCTGTTCGCCTACCCGTACGCGCGTTCGCGCGCGGCGCTCGAGCGCGTGCGGCGCGACGTGCCGATCGACCCCTGGCACGGCACGAAGATGCGCTACGTGAATCCCGCCACCGGCGGCTGGCCGATGCCGACGATCGGCGCGTTCCTGCAACTGCTGCCGGCCGGCTTCGAAGGCAGGCCGTGGCGGCAGACCGACGGCATCGTCTACAGCGTCGTCGAAGGCCGCGGGCGTGCGACGATCGAGCGCCCCGGCCAGCGGGAACCGATCGTGCTCGACTTCGGGCCGCGCGATCATTTCGTCGTGCCGTCCTGGCACGCGTGCCGATTGTCCGCCGAAGAGGAATGCGTCCTCTTCAGCTTCTCCGACCGGCCGATCCACGAAGCGCTCGCGATGCATCGCGAGGAGAAGCTCGACGCGCTGCCGTCCGGCGCACGCTGACGCCGGCGGCGAAAAGAAGGAGAGGAACTTGAACTACGTCGTACCCGCCCCCCGGATCGTGTCGCTGCCCGTCGCCGGCAGCGAAGCGAGCTTCCCCGTGCGCCGCGTCTACTGCGTCGGACGCAACTACGTCGCCCACGCGCAGGAGATGGGCTACACCGGGCGCGAACCGCCGTTCTTCTTTCTGAAGCCCGCCGACGCGGTGGTGCCGGCGCCTGCCGACCAGCCGATCGAGATCGACTACCCGCCGCTGACGAAGGACCTGCATCACGAGATCGAGCTCGTCGTCGCGATCGGCGAGGGCGGCCGGCAGATCCCGGCGGCCGACGCGCTGCGGCACGTCTTCGGCTACGCGGTCGGGCTCGACATGACGCGGCGCGACCTGCAGGCGGAGATGAAGAAGCAGGGACGCCCGTGGTGCATCGGCAAGGCGTTCGACCAGTCGGCGCCCGTCGGCACGATCGTCCCGGCCGCCGCCGCCGGCGACATCGCGCACGCGCAGATCGCGCTCGAGGTCAACGGCCAGACGCGCCAGCGCAGCGACATCTCGCAGCTGATTTGGAACATCGGCGAGATCGTCGAGCACCTGTCGAACGCATGGACGCTCGCGCCCGGCGACCTGATCATGACCGGCACGCCGGAGGGCGTCGCGGCGGTGGGACCCGGCGACCGCCTGGTCGGGAAGATCGACGGCCTGCCGTCGATCGACGTGCGCATCCGGGGCTGAGGCGCGGCGGGCGGAATCGCCGGGGAAGGGCACGCGGGAGGGGCGGAGTCGCGCATCGACGAGTCGGTCACCGCCGACTCGATCGCTGCCGAGCAGCCTATCGCGGAGCGGTTCGTCGCCGAACGGCTCGTCGCGCGCGTGGTTGACGCATCTTGCAATCTCGTCGCTTCGTCCCCGCGCTCGCCGCTTCGCTGCTCTGCACTCGTCGCGTCGCCGCCCTGCGCTCGTCGTTTCGCCTGCACGCCGGAGCGAACAGCCGTTTTACGGGACATCCGGACCGGGCATCGAGTTGCGTATCGCGGAAGTCCCGCCTATCGGGAGATTCGTGATGCGCAAGCCGTATCGCTCGCCATAGCGCCTGCGATTCGGGACTTTTCGAGGCCTACTCCTCGGCGCTTCGGCTTGAGGCTTCACGGCCCGGACGCCCGGCACGACCCTCCTCGCGCGCCCCGCGCTACCATCCTTTGCATCATGCGCAATCCGCCCGTATTCGACGTCGACTGGGTCTTCGGCTACGGCTCGCTCATCTGGAACCCGGAGATCGAGTTCGAGCAGGCCGCGCTGGCGCGGTTGCACGGCTGGCACCGGGCCTTCTGCGTACGCTCGACGCGCTACCGCGGCACCGCCGACGAACCCGGTGTCGTGCTCGGACTGGACCGCGGCGGCAGCTGCGTCGGCGTCGCCTATCGGCTGCGTTTCGAGAGCCGCGAGGCGTCGATCCGGCAGCTGCTCGACCGCGAGATCCCGGACTGGGAGGCGCGGGTCTATCAACCGACGGTCGTCGAGGTGCGGCTCGGCGAAGCGCGTTGCGTGCAAGCGCTCACCTTCGTCGCCGACCGCGCACGCCCGAGCTATGAGCGGCTGCGCGAGGAAGAGATCCTGCGGCGCCTGCGCTCGTGCCGGGGCCGCAGGGGCGCCAACCGGGAATACGCGCTCAACACTTGGCAGGCCCTGGAGGCGCACGGCGTGCGCGACACCCGGCTGGCGCGGCTGGTTCGGCGGCTGCTCGAGCACGACGCGCGAGCGGACGGTGCGGACCTCGATCCTTTCGAGACCGAAGGCGCCCTGCTCGCAGGCGCCACGAACGAACCCGACGCGCGTCCTCAGGCCGACGCCGGAATCGCCCCCTCGACCTCGTGAAGCCGCGAGTGCCGCGGCACCCCGGCCATCAGGAACTCCATCTGGTCGGCGAGGATTCGCCGGTTGCGCAGGATGAAGGCCTCGTGCAGGCTCGGCACGTAGGGCACGTACAGCAGCGGCATGCGCGCCTGCTCGGGTGTTCGGTTGCCCTTGCGCAGGTTGCACGGCTTGCAGGCGCTGACGAGATTGGTCCAGGTGTCGCGCCCGCCGCGGCTCTGCGGCTTCACGTGCTCGCAGGTCAGCTCGCTGGGACGGAAACGCCCGCCGCAGTACGCACAGACGTAGCGATCGCGCGCGAACAGCATCTCGCGCGTGAGTGCCGGCACCTGGTCGTAGCGCGGACGCCTTGACGCGTCCCCGCGAACGGCGACGATCGAACGCAGCGTGAGGATCGAGCGCAGGCCGGTCGCGCGGCTCGTGCCACCGTGCAACGTGAACGCGTGGCGGCCCAGGTCCCAGACAACCTGCTCCTTGTAGTAGTAGCCGACGGCGTCCTCGATGCCGATCCAGCGCCGCGGCGTGCCGCTCGCGTCGAGCACGAGGATGCTCACTGCAGCAGCCGGCGATTCCATGAAAGCCTGCGACCTCCTGTGCGCGTAGGGTCCCTATTGCATTGTGCAGCACGAAAGCGAAGAGCGCTCGCTCGTGCACCGGGCACCCGAGTGTGCCCTGGGTGTGGTATGATTGCAACAGGTTGCGGCGCCGACGAGCCCGCGCGGGTCCGCGCCAGGCAAAGGCCGCGCAGCCGTCCTTCCCGAGGTGTCCCCATGTCAATCCGTGCTTCCCTGCACGGAGACAACGCAAGGCGCCGCAGCAACACTCCCTTCCTTGCGTTTCTCCGCAACCGCGAATCCCGCAACCAACTCCTGTACGCCTGCGTTCAGGCGGTCGCGCTGATCGCGCTCGTTCTCGGCCTGGTGATCGCCGGCGCCGATCTGCGCGATGCCGAGGTGCTGGCATCCGCTCCGACGGCGGCTCCGGTCGTCGTCTCGGCCGCGGTTCCCTGACGGCGAACCCGCCCGCCGCTGCGGCGCACGAAGCTTCGCCGCAGCGCGCAGTCACGCACGGCAGCGTGCGAACCCGTTCCACGAAAGCGACGCGCTCCGCGATACGAGGCCCTGCGCGGTGCGCCTGACATAATCGGCCTTCCGCTTCGAAGCTCCGAGAGAAAGAGTCGTTCCGATGTATCACAGGGGATTGCTGGCGGCCGCGCTCGTCGCTGTGGCCGCCCTGGTGTCCGGTTGCGCGGCGCCGTCGACCGCCGGCCACACCTATACCGCCAGCGAGGCGCGCCGGCCGATGCAGGTGCAGACCGGCGTCATCCAGGCGATTCGTGAAGTTCGACTCGAACGCGACCAGCCGACCAACGTCGGCGCCGGCACCGGCGCGGTGGTCGGCGGGATCGCCGGCTCCAATGTCGGCGGCGGCAGCGGCCGCATCGTCGGCGGGGTGCTCGGTGCGGTGGCCGGCGGCGTGCTCGGCAGCCATGCCGAGCAGTCGCTGAGCAACCGCGCGGCGCTCGAGATCACCGTGCGCACCGACCGCGGCGAGACCTTCGCCGTCGTGCAGGAAGCCGGCGGCGAGCAGTTCGCCCCGGGACAGCGCGTTCGCATCATCACCGACCCGGCACGCGGCACGACCCGCGTGTCGCATTGACGGGCTCTCCCGGACCACGCCGATGATCGAAACCACGCTCGAACGATTCCAGGCCGACGTGATCGAAACGTCGATGCGCACGCCGGTCGTGCTCGACTTTTGGGCGCCCTGGTGCGGCCCGTGCAAGACGCTCGGGCCGATGCTCGAGCGGCTCGAGCAGCAGTACGGCGGGCGCTTCGTGCTCGTCAAGGTCGATACCGACGCGCAGCCCGAGCTCGCCAGCCATTTCCGCATCCGCTCGATCCCCACCGTCTTCGGGATCGTCAACGGACAGCCGGTCGACCAGTTCCAGGGGGTCATCCCCGAGACGCAGCTTCGCGAGTTCATCGACCGGCTGCTGCCGAATCCCGGCGACATGGAGGTCGAGCTGGCGCTGCAGGCGATCGAGCGCGGCGAGTTCGAAGCCGCCGAGGAGCACCTGAAGAAGGCGATCGCCCTCGACGCCGGCAACGACAACGCGCGACTGATGTACGCGCAGCTGCTGCTGCAGCAGCGCGATCCCGGCGCCGCCCAGGCCCAGCTCGAGCTCGTCTCGGCCGAGGCGCGCCAGGACCCGCAGGTCGCCGCGCTGGTGGAGCGCGCGCAGCGCGAGATGCAGGAGAACGTCCAGCCGCCGCCTGCCGGGCTGCTCGACCGGGTCGCCGACGATCCGGCGGACCTGCAGGCGCGCCTGGAGCTCGCGCAGCACTACATGGCGCAGAAGCAGTGGGCGCCCGCCTTCGAGCAGCTGCTCGAGATCGTGCGCCGCGACCGCAGTTTCGGCGACGATATCGGGCGCCGGACGATGATCGAGGGATTCGAGAAGGCGGCGGCGCAGCCGCAGCTCGTTTCCGAATGGCGGCGCCGGCTCAGTTCGGTGCTGTTCTAGGGCGCCGTCCCGGCAAGCCCTGATTCTCGAGGAGGACGAGATGGGACGTTGGATCCAGCTGAGCGCCGAAGACGGACACAATTTCCCCGCATGGGAGGCGGTGCCGGAGAAGCCCGCGCGCGGCGCGATCGTCGTCGTCCAGGAGATCTTCGGCGTCAACAGCCACATCCGCTCGATCGTCGACGGCTTCGCCGCCGACGGCTATCACGCGATCGCCCCGGCGGTGTTCCAGCGCGTGCAGCCCGATTTCGAGTCCGGCTACAGCGAGGCGGACATCCAGGCGGGACGTGCGATCGCGCAGAAGCTCGGCGTCGACGACGTGATGAAGGATCTCGCCGCCACCGTGCGCGTCGCCCGCGGTGCCGGCGCCGGGGGCGCTCCGGACGCGGCCGGCGGCGCACCGGGAGCGGCCGGACGGGTGGGCATCGTCGGCTACTGCTGGGGCGGAACGATGTCGTGGCTGGCGGCCGCACGAATCGAAGGGCTCGCCTGCGCCGTCGTCTATTACGGTGGGCGCATCGCGGAGTTCGTCGACGAGCAGCCGAAATGTCCGGTGCTCGGCCATTTCGGCGAGCACGACAAGACGCCGTCCCCCGAGCAGGTGAAGAAGCTGCTCGCCGCGCATCCGCAGGTCGAGGCCCATTTCTACGACGCCGGACACGGCTTCAACTGCGACCAGCGCGGCTCCTACGACGCCGAATCGGCGAAGCTCGCGCGCCAGCGCACAATGGCCTTCTTCGCGCAGCACGTGGGCTGACGCCGGCGGGCCGCAACCGACAGCGCGGGCCCGCCATCGCTCACAGCGCCGGCGTTCCCTCGCCGGGCGCGTTCGCGCGCGCCTCGCGCTCGCGCAACTCCGTCTTCACGACCTTCCCGTAGTGGTTCTTCGGCAGGCTCTCGACGAAGCGATAGCGGCGCGGCCGCTTGAAGCGCGCGATGTGCTCGAGGCAATGCGCATCGAGCTCGATCTCGCTCACCGGCGCATGCGCGACGACGTAGGCGACGACCGTCTCTCCCCAGTCGGGATGCGGCACGCCGATGACGCTCGCTTCGGCCACGCGCGGATGCCGCAGCAGCACCTCCTCGACCTCGCGCGGATAGATGTTCGCCCCGCCGCTGATGATGAGGTCGCGGCTGCGATCGAGCAGCGTGAGGAAGCCGTCCTCGTCGAGACGTCCGATGTCGCCCGTACGCAGCCATCCGTTGCGGATCGTCGCGGCGGTCGCGTGCGGACGCTCCCAGTAGCCTTTCATCACGACCTCGCCGCGCACGCACACCTCGCCCGCTTCGCCGACCGCGAGCGGCGTTCCGTCGTCCGCATGGATCGCGACCTCGACCATCGGCTGCGCGAATCCCACCGAGGCGAGCCGCTGCATCCGGCGCGGATGCGTTCGGTCCTCGATCACGTGCCGGGGCAGCACCGTGATCGTCATCGGGCTCTCGCCCTGCCCGTAGATCTGCGCCAGATGCGGCCCGAGCACGTCGCGCGCCTCGAGGAGGTCGGCGAGATACAGCGGCGCGCCGCCGCAGACGATCGTCGCGAGCCCTTCGACGGGCGTGGGCTGCCGGCGCGCCCAGTCGACGAGCCGGCGCAGCATCGTCGGCGCCGCGAAGAACGACGCGTTGTGCCAGTGCGCGGCGAGCGCGGCGATCTCGGCGCCGTCGAAGCCGCCGGAGGCCGGCACGACGTTGACGCCGCCGCGCAGCACGTAGGGCAGGTGATACATGCCCGAGCCGTGCGACAGCGGCGCCGGATGCAGGCACGCGTCGCCGGGCGCCACCGGCTGCACCTCGGCGAGATAGCCCATCGCCATCCAGCGCAGGTTGCGCGTCGTGAGTCGCACCCCCTTCGGCTGGCCGGTGGTGCCGCTCGTGTAGAAGAGCCAGGCGTCGTCGTCCTCGGCGCGGGCGACGATCGGCGCGCGCACGTGCGACGGATCGTCGAGGAACCGATGCTCGTCGATGACCCGGCAGGCGCCGGGCACGAATCCGGCGAGCGCATCGGCGTGACTCGGGTCGACGAAGCACAGCGTCGCCGCGCAGTCGGACAGCATGAACGCGGCTTCGCGACCGTGCAGCCGGGCGTTGATCGGCACCGCGACGAGACCGCCCCACCAGACGCTCCACAACAGACGGAGGACGTCGGGATGATTGTTCAGGAACAATCCCACGCGGTCGCCGGGCTGCAGGCCCTGCTCGCACAGCCACTGCGCGCCGCGCGCGGCAGACTCGGCGAACTGCCGGTAGGTGGCGGCGGTTTCACGGCCGTACGCAAGGGCCGGGCGATCGCCGAACACGGCGGCGCTGCGCTCGAGCCAGTGCGCCAGGTTCATCGTCTCCTCCTCGGGAGTCTGCCGTGGCCGAATCGGGCGCGTCCGGCGACGAACTTCGGGCGAGAAGCACGCGTACCATCGAAGATTCTGCCATGCCCACTGCGCCGTTGACAGCGATGCATCCAACGATCGAGCAGATCGCCTCCGAACACGACGAGCTTCGCCGCTGGCGGCGCGACCTGCACGCGCACCCCGAGCTCGGCTTCGAGGAGACGCGCACTGCGCGCCTGGTCGCCGAGCGGCTCGAGTCCTTCGGCCTCGAGGTGCATCGCGGCGTCGGGCGCACCGGCGTCGTCGGCGTGCTGCGCAATGGATCGTCGCCGCGCGCGATCGGGCTGCGCGCCGACATGGACGCGCTGCCCATCGAGGAAGCCAACGACTTCGAGCACCGCTCGCGGCATCCGGGTCGCATGCACGCATGCGGGCACGACGGCCACACGACGATGCTGCTCGGTGCCGCACGCCACCTCGCCCGCACGCGCGATTTCGACGGCACCGTGCATTTCATCTTCCAGCCGGCCGAGGAAGGCCTAGGCGGCGCGCAGGCGATGATCGACGACGGCCTGCTCGAGCGCTTTCCCTGCGAAGCGATCTTCGGCATGCACAACCGGCCGAGCCTGGAGGTGGGACGCTTCGCCGTGCGCGCCGGGCCGATGATGGCCGGCGGGGCGTTCTTCGACGTCGAGATCGACGGCGTCGGCACCCACGGCGCGCGGCCCGAGGCCGGCGTCGACCCGGTGATGGTCGCGGTGCACATCGCGGCGGCCGCGCAGACGATCGTCTCGCGCAACGTCGCGCCGGTGCAGACCGCCGTGCTGTCGATCACGCGGATCCACGCGGGCGACGCGTACAACGTGATCCCGCAGCAGGCGCGCCTGGCCGGTACGGCGCGGGCCTTCTCCCGCGAAACGATGGAACGCATCGAGCGGCGGCTGCGGGAGGTCGTCGAGGGCGTCGCGCGCGCGATGGGCGCACGCGCGCGGCTCGACTTCCGCATCCCGTTCGCGCCGACCATCAACGACGCCGACGAAGCCGAGTTCGCGGCGTCGGTCTGCGCCGAACTCGTCGGCGCCGGAAACGTCGAACGCGATCCGCCGCTGATCATGGCCTCGGAGGACTTCTCCGCGATGCTCGAGCGCGTGCCGGGCTGCTACCTGAACATCGGCAACGGCGGCGCCGACGGCTCCTGCGAGGTGCACAACCCCTCGTACGATTTCGACGACCGGGCCCTGCCCTACGGCGTCGCGTTCTTCGTGCGCGCCGTCGAAAGAAGACTTTCCGCCCGCTGAACGACCGAAGCACCCCGATGTCCGATCCGAGCGACGCCCGCGCGACCGACTCCCTTGCGGGCGAAACGCCGCGAAGACGCCGTGCCCGGCTGCCGATCCTGGTCGTGCTCTCGCTCGGCCTCGTCGCCGCGATCGCCGCGTGGTGGATCGCGCGCGACGGCGGCCCGCCGTCGTCCGGCGCGCCCGACGCCGCATCGCCGCGCGCAGGCGCCGGCCCCGGCGTGCGTGCCGAAGCCGAACGGCCGCTTCCGGTCACCGTCGTCGTCGCGAAGCGCGACGACGTGCCGATCGTGATCGACGCGCTCGGCACCGTGACATCGCTGCGCACGGTCACCGTGCGGCCCCAGGTCGACGGGCAGCTGCTGCGCGTCCCCTTCCGCGAAGGACAGCTCGTGAAGCCGGGCGAGCTGCTCGCCGAGATCGATCCGCGCCCCTACGAAGTGCAGCTGGCACAGGCGGAAGGGCAGCTCGCGCGCGACCGCGCCCTACTCGAGAACGCGAAAGTCGACCTCGAGCGCTACCGCCAGCTGGTCCGGCAGGACGCCGCGAGCGCCCAGCAGCTCGACACGCAGGCCGCACTCGTGCGCCAGTACGAAGGCGCGCTGAAGACCGACCAGGCGCAGGTCGAGAACGCCCGGCTGCAGCTGGGCTACACGCGCATCACGGCGCCCTTCGCGGGCCTGCTCGGCCTGCGGCTGGTCGATGCCGGCAACCTCGTGCGCGCCGGCGACGCCACCGGCATCGTCACGATCACGCAGGTGCAGCCGATCGGCGTGACCTTCTCGATCGCGGAGAAGGACCTCGGTCCCGTGCTCGAGCGCTACCGTGCCGGTCGCACGATGAAGGTGCAGGCGCTCGACCGAGACCTGCGCGAGGTGCTGGCCACCGGCGTGCTCACCACGCTCGACAACCAGATCGACACCGCGACGGGCACGTTGCGGATGAAGGCCGAGTTCGACAACGAGGATCTGGCGCTCTTCCCGAACCAGTTCGTCAACGTGCGCGTCGAGATCGACACGATCGAGGGCGCGGTCGTGATCCCGGGCGCGGCGGTCCAGCGCGGCGCGCCGGGCACCTACGTCTACGTCGTGCGCGCCGACGACACCGTGGCGCTGCGCCCCGTCTCGCTCGGACCGGTCGACGGGCAGCGCATCGTCGTGCACGAGGGCGTCTCCGTCGGCGAGCGCGTGGTGGTCGACGGGGTCGACAACCTGCGCGAAGGCCGGCGTGTCGAGCCGATCGACAAGGACGCCGCCGAGCGCGCGGCCACGCAACCCGGCGAGTCGCGCCCCCCGTCCGGCAGCCGCTCTTGACGAGCGGGGCCGCGCGCGCATGAATCCCTCGCGCCCGTTCATCCTCCGCCCGGTCGCGACCTCGTTGCTGATGATCGCGATCCTGCTCGCCGGGCTCGTCGGCTATCGGATGCTGCCGCTGTCGGCGCTGCCTGAGGTCGACTACCCGACGATCCAGGTGACGACGCTCTACCCCGGGGCGAGCCCCGAGGTGATGGCTTCCTCGGTCACCGCGCCGCTCGAGCGGCAGTTCGGGCAGATGCCGGGGCTGATCCGGATGTCGTCGACGAGCTCGGGCGGTGCGTCGGTGATCACGCTGCAGTTCGACCTCGCGCTCGCGCTCGACGTCGCCGAGCAGCAGGTGCAGGCGGCGATCAACGCGGCGGCGACGATGCTGCCGAACGACCTGCCGGCGCCGCCGATCTACAACAAGATCAATCCGGCCGATGCGCCGGTGATCACGCTCGGCATCACGTCGCGGACGATCCCGCTCACGCGGCTGCAGGATCTCGTCGAGACCCGCGTCGCGCAGAAGATCTCGCAGCTTCCCGGCGTCGGCCTCGTGTCGATCACCGGCGGCCAGCGCCCGGCGGTGCGCGTGCGCGTCGATCCGCTCGCACTGGCCGCAGCGGGGCTTTCGGTGGAGGACGTTCGCACGGCGATCGTCGGCGCGAACTCGAACCAGGCCAAGGGCAGCTTCGACGGTCCGGAGCGCGCCGCGACGATCGACGCGAACGACCAGATCCGCGCCATCGACGGCTATCGCGACCTGGTGCTCGCCTATCGCGACGGCGCGCCGCTGCGCCTGGGCGACGTCGCGCGCATCGACGAGGGCGCGGAGAACGCGCAGCTCGCCGCGTGGGCGAACGAC
>Ga0079224_100010937_pt1 | contig 12475 bp, 10 predicted proteins | sample Stecom2015_FD_80414 | JGI IMG/M metagenome (GOLD analysis project Ga0079224, IMG submission 80414) | Agricultural soil microbial communities from Utah to study Nitrogen management - Steer compost 2015 | ecosystem: Environmental > Terrestrial > Soil > Agricultural land | place: USA: Utah...
CTCGTCATCGCTGACGGGTTGAAGCCCGACCCAGACGCACCCCCACAACCGGACGAACACCCCGACACGGCCCTTCCTCTTCCGTCGCTGACAGCCCGAAGCTCACCCCACACGCACCCGGACAGCCGAACGAGCGCCTCGGCACGCCCCTTCCTCTCTCATCACCGCTACTTGAAGCCGGACCGAAAACCTCTCACCCGCCGCCCAGATGGGCCCGTGCCGCAGCGAACGCGATCGCCCTCGCGCGCCCGGCTTCCTCAGGATCGGACCGCCGGCCGCCGAGCAGACGGTGCACGAGGTCGATGTCGAGATCGAGCGCCCCCGGGTGGCCCTCCACGTAGCGTCGAGCCAGAGTCGACTTGCCGTTCACGGGAGCTCCGTTGATCAGAATGAGGCGCGTCACCGCTCGGCTCTACGGAATGCACGCGACCGGGGGCCGCCCTGCGGTCGCAGGACGGCCCCCGGTGCCATGCGTCTCAGATGAGCTGCTTGGGCGCTGCGTAGTGGCAGGCCGCGCGGGTCTGGCCCTCATGGTCGGACCGCAACAGCGGCTCGATGTCGATGCACCTGGCCTGCTCGCTCTCCGACAGGGTCTGGAACAGCTGGCACCGGGTGCGGAACCGGCAGCCCGAAGGCGGATTCGACGGGCTCGGGACGTCCCCGACGAGCACGATCCGCTCCCTGGTCCGCTCCTTGCGGGGATCGGGAAGAGGGATCGCCGACATCAGGGCCTGCGTGTACGGGTGCGCCGGCCCCGAGAACAACTGGTCGGTCGTGCCCTCCTCGACGATCTTGCCCAGGTACATGACCGCGACCTTGTCGGCGATGTGCCGCACCACCGACAGGTCATGCGACACGAACAGGTAGGACAGGCCCAGCTCGTCCTGGAGGTCCTCGAGGAGGTTGATGACCCCGGCCTGGATCGACACGTCCAGGGCGCTGACGGGCTCGTCGAGCATGAGCACCTTCGGCTCGAGCGCCAGGGCTCGGGCGACGCCGATCCGCTGCCGCTGGCCGCCGGAGAACTCGTGCGGGTACCGGTTGCGGTGCTCGGGGTTGAGCCCGACGATCTCGATCAGGGACCGCACCTTCTCCCTGCCGCCGTTCTTGAACAGGCCGTGGACGCGCAGCGGCTCGGCGATGATCTCGAAAACGGTCATGCGGGGGTCCAGCGACGCCATCGGGTCCTGGAAGACCAGTTGGATGTCGCGCCGGATCGGCCGCATCTGGGAGCGCGAGAGCTTCGTGAGGTCCTTGCCGTCGTAGAGGACCTCGCCGGAGGTCGGCTCGATGAGGTTCATCAGCAGCCGCGCCGTGGTGGACTTCCCGCAGCCGGACTCCCCGACCAGGGCGAGGGTCTCGTTCGCGCCGATCTCCAGGCTCACCCCGGAGACGGCGTGGATCGCGCCGATCTTCCGCCGCACGATGCCTTTGGAACGCACCGGGAATTCCTTGACCAGGTTCCTCCCGGCGATGACCGGCGACCCGGTGGTCTGCGGCGTGTCGAGCATGGCGTTCACGCGTCCTCCTGCGAGTTGGGCTCCTGTTGGGCTTCGGACTCGGCGGCGAGGCTCTCCACCGCGGCCTCGACCTCCAGGTCGCTGGCGACCGGCGCGAACACGTCCTCGGGCCGCTTGCCCTCCAGGTCCGCCGCGAAGTGGCAGGCCGATACGTGGCCGGTGTCGCCGCCGACGGGCAGCAGCGCCGGTTCGGACTCGGCGCAGACGTCCTGGTGCATGGGGCACCGGGGCCGGAACGGGCAGCCCGGGGGCATGTGCAGCATCGACGGGGGCGTGCCGTGGACGGGAGTGAGGCGGTGGCTCCGCAGCTCGTCCATTCGCGGCAACGACCCGATCAGCCCCAGCGTGTAGGGCATCCGCGGTTCGTAGAAGATCTCGTCGACCGTGCCCTGCTCGACCGGGCGGCCGGCGTACATGACGAGCACCTCATCGGTGTGCCCGGCGATGACGCCCAGGTCGTGGGTGATCAGGATGAGCGCGGCGTTGACCTTGTCGCGGGCCTTCTCGAGCGCTTCGAGCACCTGTGCCTGAACCGTCACGTCGAGAGCCGTGGTGGGCTCGTCGGCGATGATCACGTCCGGGTTGTTCGCCATGGCGATGGCGATGACCACGCGTTGCCGCATGCCGCCCGAGAGTTCGTGCGGGTAGGCGTCGACGCGCTGCGCCGGGTTCGGGATGCCGACGGTGTCGAGCAGCTCGATCGAACGCTGGCGCGCCTCGGCCTTCTTCACGTTCGGGTAGTGCACCCGGATCGCCTCCGCCAGCTGGAAGCCGACGGTGTAGACGGGGTTGAGGCTGGTGAGCGGGTCCTGGAAGATCATCGAGATCCGCTTGCCGCGGATCTGCGAGAGCTCGGCGTCCCCGAGTCCGAGCAGCTCCTCCCCTTCGAACTTGGCCGAGCCGGTCACCTGGGCGGTCTTGGGCAGGAGACCCATGATCGCCATCGAGGTGACCGATTTGCCGGACCCGGACTCTCCGACGATGCCGAGGCTCTGGCCGCGGCGCAGTTCGTAGGAGACGCCGCGCACGGCGTGGACGAGGCCGTCCTCGGTGGGGAACTTGACGTTGAGGTCCTCGACCGTGAGGACCACGTCGCCCTTGGCGGAGTCGCGTTTTCCGGCCTCGCTGCCGGTGACAGTCACGTCCATCCCTTACCGCCTCACCATCGTCTGCCGGGGGTCCATCGCATCGCGCAGGCCGTCGCCGACGAAGTTGATCGTCAGCGCGATGAGGATGACCATGACGCCCGGAATGTAGAACAGATACCACTTGTCGTTGAACGCCGAAGCCGAACCGGCGTTCTCGATGAGCAGGCCGAGCGACATGTCCGGGGGCCGGATGCCGAGTCCGAGGAAGGACAGGGTCGTCTCGGACAGGATCGCGAAGGCGATCTGGAGGGTGGCCGAGACGATGATGACGCTCATCGTGTTCGGGATGAGGTGCTTGAAGATGATGTGGGCGCTGGAGCCCCCGACCGCTCTCGCCGCCTCGACGAACTCCTTCTCGCGCAGGCTCAGCGTCTCGGCGCGCACGGCGCGCGCGGTGGAGAGCCAGCCGAACACGGCGAGGATGAACGCCATGGGGTACCACTTCGATCCGCCTTCGATGACACCGGCGATCGCGGCGGTGATCACGAGGAACGGGATGACGAACAGGATGTCGACCAGGCGCATGAGGAGCGCGTCGACCCAGCCGCGGAAGTAGCCGGCGACGGCGCCGACGATCGCGCCGAGCACGGTCGAGCCGATCGCGACGACGAACGCGACCTTGAGCGATTGGGCGGTGGCGCGGATGGTCGAGCCGAGCATGTCGCGGCCGGTGGAGTCGGTGCCGAACGGGTGCGCCCACGAGGGCGGCGTGGCCGAGGTGGGCAGCTCGTTCGGGTGGGGCTTGTAATCCCACACCCACAGGTAGGGGCCGACGAAGGCGAACAGCACGATGAGGATGAAGCCGGCGAGGCTGACCACGGCCAGCCGGTGCCGGAAGAAGCGACTCAGGATCAGCTGCCACTGGCTGCGTTCCTTGGTGGTGATGGCCTCGGCTTCGAACGAGGTCGCAGTCACGTTACTCATAGCGAATCCTTGGGTCGAGCACGCCGTAGAGGATGTCGGAAACCAGGATGCCGATGAGGACGACGACCCCGGAGACCAGGAGGTAGGCCATGACGGCGAAGCTGTCGCCGTTGATGATGGCGTCATAGGAGTAGGCGCCGAGTCCGCGCCAGCCGAAGATCCGCTCGATCACGATCGCGCCGCCCATCGCGCCGGCGACGGCGAGGGGGGCGAAGGTGGCGATGGGGATCAGCGCGGTGCGCAGCGCGTGGCGGCGCATGACGGTGCGGTTGCGCACGCCCTTGGCGCGGGCGAGCCGCACGTAGTCGGAGTTGAGGACCTCGAGCATGCTGGCCCGCTGGTAGCGGGACATGGCCGCGTATCCGGTGAGCGCCAGCACGATGGTGGGCACAATGAGGTAGGGCAGGGCGTTGACGAAGACTTCCCACGGCGTGCCGGTGAACCCGACCGAGGAGTTCCCGTAGGTCTGGAAGACGTTGGTGCCGAACAGGCCGTTGAGTTCGACGGCGCCTTCCTTCGCCAGCTGCGCGAACCAGAAGGTGGGCATGGCCAGGGCGAGGAAGCCGATGAACGTGAGCGTGTAGTCGAGCTTCGAGTACTGCTTGACCGCTGAAAGGACGCCGGTGAGGATCGCGATGCCGATCGAGGCGAACGTCGCGAACAGGACCAGCCGCAGCGTGATCCAGAACCGTTCGCCCACGTCCTCGCCGATGTCGACCACGGCGCCCTCGGTGGAGGGGCCCCATTCGCCCTTGAGGAGGCCGATGTCGCCGTTGGTGTCGCCGATGCCGGTCAGCCACAGCCAGTAGCGTTCGGGCACGGAGCGGTCGTAGTACAGCCGCGCCTCGATCGCGTCGATGGTCGACTGGGGCACTTCCTTGCCCCCCGACTGCAGCTCGAAGATCTGCGCGGCGACCGGGTCCGTCGACGCCTCGACGAGCGCGAACGACAGCACCGTCGCGCCCAGGAGGACCGGGATCATGAGCAGGATCCGCCTGATGATGAATACGATCATGTCGCCTCCCTACCGGTGCGAGAGAGGAGGGCGCGGGCCGCTCCAGGCCGGAGTTCAGTTCTCACGGACACCCCATTCAGCGATGTTGTACATGGCCCGCTCTTGCGAGGCCCAGTTGTCGCGGACGTTCACCAGGTTGTCGGAAATCATAATCGCCACCGGGGAGTCCACGATCGGGAGCACGTACGCGGCGTCGACCACCAGTTCCACCGCCTGGTTGGCGATTTCCGCGGCCTGGTCGAATTCGAGGGTCGATTCGAGCCGGTCGAGGAGCTCGTCGACCTCCGGATCGTCGAGTCCCCCGAAGTTCGAGTCGGAGTCGGAGGCGTACATCTGATTGGCGCCGACGGTGAACGTCGGCGTGGTCGCCCATCCGAAGATGACCATGTCGAACTGGCCGCCGTAGAGCGCCTCTCCGTAGTTGGCGCCGGGGATCGGTTCGAGATCGGCCCGTATGCCCAGGTCGGCGAGTCCCGCCTGCACCAGTTCCGCCATGGTCCGGCGGACGTCGTTGCTCTCCAGGTAGCTCAGGCCCAGTTCGACGACCTCGCCGTCGGGGGTGAGCAGCTCGTTGCGGTCGTTCCATTCGTAGCCGGCCTCTTCCAGCAGGCTGGCGGCGAGGTGGACGTCGCCCGATCCCTGGGGGGTGCCGCTGAGGCGGTCCTCGAAGTGCGGCGAGTCGTTGCGGAACAGCGGGTTGAGCTTGCGCACGATGTCCGGCGCGGTCTGCGCGGCGGTGCGGGCGATGATCTCTTCGACGTCGACGGCGGTCAGCACGGCGGTGCGGAGCGTCCGGTCGGCGAGGAACTCGTTCTCGAGGTTGAGGTCGAGGTGTTCCCAGCCGGGCCCGGAGGCGGTCGCGAAGGAGACGCCTTCGGTCTCGAGGAGCTGTCCGATGGTGTCCTCGCCGATGCTGGAGGGCGAGGCGCCGTCGATGGTGCCCTGGCGCATCTCGGTGACGATGCTGTCGAGGCTGTCGATGACGCGGAAGGTCAGCTTGTCCAGCGTGGGGCGGGTCTTCCCGGCCCACTCCGGGTTGCGTTCGTAGACGACGAATTCGCCGGTCGCGGCGTCGGCGATGCGGTAGGGGCCGGTGGTCCAGGTGGGGGGCTGCTCGCTGAACCACGTCTGGCTCTCCGCCATCGCCCGGGGGTCGTTCCGCCAGTCGCCGGCCTCGCGTTCGGCGATGTGGGCGGGGTGCGAGAGCACTTCCTGGTACTTCCACTCGGCCGAGGCGTAGTCGGTGTAGGTGACGGTGACGGCCGAGCCGTCGGCTTCGATCGATTCGACGGCGGAGCCGTAGGAGGTGTCGGCGGGGGCGCAGCCCTCGCACCGTTCCTCGTCGCCGGAGGTCGCGTACCAGTGGTAGACGAAGTCGTCGAGACCGATGGGGGTGCCGTCGCCCCAGGTCGCGTCCGGGTTGAGGGAGTATTCGACGCGGGTGGGGTCTTCGCCGACGAGGGCCGGCTCGGAGGTGAAGAGACCGTCGTTGTACTGGAATTCGCCGTTGGGGTCGAATTGCCCGACTTTCGGCCACATGCCGACGAGGGCCTGGCTAAGGTACTGGGTGTTGTCGGCGGCGGCGGTCAGGTTCCAGCCCTTCCAGGTGCCGTCGACGGCCCAGGTGATCTCGCCGCCGTCGGCGCGTTCTCCCGAGTTGCAGACGGCGGGCTCCTCGGCGCAGGCGCCGAGGACGTCGCTCGCGGCGGTGCTCGGGCCGGCGCCGCAGCCGCCGAGCAGCACGGCGCAGCCGCCCGCCACGGCGACGGCACGCGCAAGTCTGGGGTGCATGGTCCCTCTCAAGGAAGTTCGCTCGAATCGTGTCGCCCGCCGGGGCATCGGCTGACGACGCGTCCTTCAGCCTTCCACGCCGCGGGGTCTCGATGCATCTCCGGAGGCCCGATGAGCGTTGTTCGTTGTTTGATCGTTATTCAGTGAAAACCCTGGTAGTCGTCATTTCGCCTCTATACGGCGACTCGTGACGAACGATCGTTACCGGTTCGAGACAGCACTGCGGGGCCGGCCAGAGGGCCGGCCCCGCAGCTGTCGGTTCGCTTCGGATGCGCTTCCGTTACGAGGCGACGGTCCATTCGCCGACGTTCCACAGCGCGCCGGACTGGGTGTTCCCGTTCGGGACCAGGCCCTCGACCCGCTCGTTGTAGAGGGTCGCGATGGGCGAGTCCACGATCGGCAGCACGTAGGCGTTGTCGACCACAATCGAGACGGCCTCGTTGGCAGCGGCAGCGGCCGCGTCGAGGTCGTTGGTCGCGGTCACGCCGGCCAGGACCTCGTCGAGGCCTTCGACCTCGAGGCGGCCGAAGTTGGAGTCCGAGTTGGACTTCCAGTACTGCTGCGGTGCGACGGTGAACGCCGGGTTGCCCGACCAGCCGAAGACGATCATGTCGTAGTCGGCCCCGGCGAGCACGGCGCCGAGGTCCTCATCGGGGAACGGCGAGACCTCGACGTCGATGCCCAGCTCGGAGAGGTAGGACTGCGACAGCTCGGTGATCTCCTTGCGGATGGTGTTCGCCTGCGGGTAGCGGAAGTTGAACGACACCACTTCACCCTCGGGGTCGACGAGCTTGTCGTCGCCGTTCCAGGTGTAGCCGGCGTCCTCGAGGATCGTGCGAGCGGCCTCGATGTCGCCCGAGCCCTGGCCGGACGGGGTGATGTAGTCCTCGTAGTACGGGCTGTCGGCACCGAAAATGTGGTTGTTCTTCAGGTCGATGTCGAAGCCTTCGTAGACCCGCGCCAGGATGTCCTCGCGGTTGATCGCGGTGAACACGGCCTTGCGCAGTTCGACGTCGTCCATGGTCTGGGTGTTGAAGTCGATGTGCGCCCAGACGGAGCCCTCGTAGATGTCGGCCCCGAGCCCGTCGGTCTCCTCGATCGGAGCGAGGTCCTCGTTGGTGAACGTGGTGACCCACACGCCGTCGATGGTGCCCTGGCGCAGCTCGGTGACGACGTTCTCGATGCCGCCCTCGACGACCTGGATCGTCAGCTTGTCGAGCGCGGGCTCGGTCGAGCCCTGGTAGTTCTCGTTCGGCTCGTAGATCACGTACTCACCCGGCTTGCCGTCGACCGGCGTGTACGGGCCCACCGACCAGGTCGGGACGGTTGCCGAGAGCCACTCGGAGGAGTCGGCCATGACCTGCGGGTCGGTCTGCCAGTCGGCGAAGCCCGCTTCCTCGATCACGTGCGAGGGCACGAGGTAGCCGGACTCGCCCTCCAGGCCGTAGAAGGCCCACTCGGGGTTGACGTAACCCTCGACGTAGGTGACCGTGATGGTGTTCTCGGCGGTCTCCTCGATGGACTCGACGTTCGAGCCCCAGTCGGTGGAGGCCGGAGCGCAGATGTCCTGCACGCAGTGGTCTTCGCGACCCGAGGTCGAGTACCACACGTAGATCATGTCGTTCACGGTGACCGGCTCGCCGTCGTTCCACTGGGCGTCCGGGTTGAGCTTGTACTCGACCGTGAGCGGTGCCTCGCTGACCAAGGTCGGGGCCCCGTCGTAGACGGCCTCCGGGTAGTAGGCCTCGCCATCGGGGTCGAAGTCGATGACTTCCTGGGACGGGGTCATCGCCTGGTTCAGGTAGCTGTTGTTGCCCTCGGCGGTGTACTGGTTCCACGATTCCCAACCGGAGTCGACGGCCCAGGTGACCTCTCCACCACCGTCACCGCCGTCACCGCCGTCGTCGCCGCCGCCACAGGCCGACAGCACGAGGGCGCCGGCGGCGGCCACCGCGACACCCGCGAACACTCTCTTCTTGAGAGTCATAGATCTCCTCCATTGGTCGCGCCGAGGTCGTAGCCGGGTTCGAGAGCGGACGGTCTGCCGCCCTGCACGAACGATGGGGCCGCCGGCCTCCGAATTCGGAGACCGCGGACTGGGTCACCCTCGGCAGTGTGTCTGCAACACTAGACACGCTATTCCTTCCATGGGAGGAACCAGCGATCAACTGGAGTCCATTCGTGATAATTCCGTGATGTTATGGAAGGATCGCTCATGCGATTCCATTCCGCGACACGGCGAACACCCTCGGCATCCGAGGGCCGAGGGTCGCCCGCCTCGCGCTCCGGCTCTCAGTCGTTCAACTGCGCAGGAAGCGGCAGCCGGTGGACGAGGGTCAGCCGCGAGACCGCCCGGGTGAGCGCGACGTAGAGGTGGCGCAGGCCGACGCCGCCCGCATCCGACCCTTCACGTTCGGCGACGATCTCGGCGGGCTCGACGACCACGACGTGATCGAATTCGAGGCCCTTCGCCAGACTCGCCGCCACCGGCTCGACACGATCGCTCTCGGGCAGGGCGGCGCTGATCTCGGCGATGCGGGCGTCGGCGGCGATGACGCCCACCAGGCCGGGCTCGGCCAGCGCCTTCTCGACGCTTTCGCGGGCGGCGCCGAGCGGGTCGGCGGTCTCGACGAGGTCCACCGAGCCGTCGCTCCGCAGGGATCGGGCGGGGGCGACGTCCACGCCCAGGTGCGGCAGGAGCCGGTTGGCGAGCTCGATGATGGCGCCGGGGACGCGGAAACCGGTGGTCAGCTCCGTGTGCTCGGCATCGGGCTTCCCGAGGTGGGCCATCTGCTCCCGCCAGTCGGCGACCGCCCACGGCGTGGTGCCCTGGGCGAGGTCGCCCAGGACGGTGAGGGAGCCGTGGCCGCTGCGGCGGGCGATGGCCCGGCACTGCATCGGCGAGAGGTCCTGCGCCTCGTCGATGACGATGTGCCCGTAGGAGTCGGAGGGTTTCGGAAGGCGCAGACACGACTCGATCTCGTCGAGGACGAGGAGGTCCGCGGCGGTCGTCTTGAGCGTCCTGCCGCCCGGGGCGAGCAGTGCGGCCTCCTCGTCGGCGAGGAGGCCGCGGACGGCGTCGGCGCGGAAGTCGGCGTCGACGTAGAGCTTGCGCAGGACCGCCTTGGCGTTCAGCTTGGGCCAGACCGCGTCGAGGAAGCCCTTGACGGCGTCCGTCCGCTTGAGCTTGGTGGCCCACCGGCCGTCCGGGGAGTGGCCGGCGCGGATCTCGGCCTGGCGGCGCACGCCCTGGACGATGGCGTCCTCCACGGCCTTGCGTCCGGCCTCGTAGGTGCGGGTGCGCTTCCGGGCGGTGTCGATCGCCTCGTCGAGGTAGCGCTCGCCGAGGCGCCAGCGCCAGCCGCCGTCGGTGATGAGCAGGCCCTCCTCGGCGGTGACGCCGCCGTCGCGGGCGCGGCCGACGTGGCCCCAGACGGCCCGCTCGCACACCAGGGCCATGCGCGCGTCGTGCTTGACCATCGCGGCCTCACCGGTGTCGGCGCCGGTGGCGGTGTGGGCCTTCGTCAACTGCTGGACGGTGACCTGCCACACCGAGGACTCGCCGAGCGTGGGCAGGACGTTCGCGATGTAGGCCAGGAAGCCCTCGTTGGGGCCGACGACGAGCACGCCGGTCTTGCGGAGGTGCTCGTCGTAGTTGTAGAGCAGCCAGGCGGCGCGGTGCAGGCCCACGGCGGTCTTGCCGGTGCCCGGAGCCCCCTGGACGCAGAGGGTGGTGGCCGCGGTGCGGCGGATGAGCTCGTCCTGCTCGGGCTGGATGGTGGCGACGATGTCCCGCATGGGGCCGGTGCGGGGGCGCTCGATCTCGGCGGTGAGGATGTCGGAGGTGATCTCCTCGCCGAGTCGGAGGTCCTCGTCCTCGAAGCCGATCAGGCGCGTGCCCTGGAAGCCGAAGCGGCGGCGCTTGGCGACCCCGCGCCGGTCGCTCGCGCTGGCGCGGTAGAAGTGCTCGGCGACGGGCGCGCGCCAGTCGAGGACGAGCGGGTCGGAGCGCTCGTCGCGGATGTGGCGGCGGCCGATGTGGTAGTCCTCTCCGGGGCCGTCGTCGCCGTCGAACCAGATGCGGCCGAAGAACAGCGCGAGGTCGCGCTCGTCGAGGTCCCGCATGCGGCCGGTGGTGTACTTCGCCATGGCGAAGGCGAGTTCCTTGTCGGGGCCGACGTCGCCGTCGCCCTTGCCGCCGCTGTTGCCCTCGTTGAACTCGGCCTCGTGGCGGCCGTGGGTCTCGGCGGTGGCCCGGCGCATCGCGGCCATGTGGGCCCTTGCTCGTTCATGGTGCTCGGTCTCGGCGCACAGCTCGGCTTCGGCGGTGCCACTGGGCATGACGGTCTCCCGGGTAGGCGCGGACGGGGCGGGCGGGCCTTAGATGCTAATCGCGCCCGACCCGGTGCCGCAATTCGTTTCCCCTGCGTCCGGGCCGCTCAGCGCGGGGCGATGGGCTTGACGTCGATGAGGCGCCCGTTGTCGCGGTGCAGGACCCAGCCGCCGCCGGGCGGCAGGACCTGCGGGCCTTCCAGGGGGAGGGTCAGCTCGTAGGCCGAGAGGTCGTGGGCGTCGCGGGCGGCGACGGCGATGAGCAGCGCCGTCAGGACTGGGCTCTCGGCGCAGACGGCGGCGGTGCGGCGTGCGTCCGGCAGGGCCCGGACGGCGCGGGCGGCGAGCCAGGCGGCGCCGGGGGCGGCGCCGCCGTCGCCGGGGAACTTGGGGAGGTCGGCGGCGAGGTCCTCACTGGTGTCGACGCGGAGGTTCAGGCGGCTCGCGAGCGGGGCGAGCGTGTCGGCGCAGGAGCGCTCGGGGGCGCTGAGGAGGGCGGTCGGGTTGTAGAGCTGGAGGAAGTCCGCCACGGCCGAGGCGCGGCGGGCTTCGGCGGCGGTGAGGCGGGGAGGCGCCGCCGCGGCGTCCGCGGCGTGTCGCAGGAGGATGAGCGCGGACAGCATCAGAGGGCCTCCCCCGCCGAAGAAGCGTTCATAGTGAAGATGCTGCGTGTTCAGGTGAACGGGAGGTGAACCGAAGCCAGGCGGTCAGGTGAACAGTGCGGCGCAATGCGAGCGGTGTGGAACGGCATGAGCCGACACGCGCTAGGACCGGTGCCGGATCTCCTCGTACTCGGGGTGGAGTTCCATCCAGCGCAACACGAACGAGCAGGTCGGGATCACTTCGGCCCCTTTGGAGCGCAGATCGTCGAGGGCGAAGCGCACGAGCCGGCCGCCCCAGCCCCGGCCTTGCAGGGACCGGTCCACTTCGGTGTGCGGCAGGACGACGGCCTCCTCGCCCGGCGCGTACTCCAGGAGCCCGAGGACGCCGCCCTCGCCGTCGCGGATCTCGTAGCGGTGCTCCTCGGGGTTCTCCACGATCACAAGGTCGGCCATGAGCGCAAGACTATCCCGCGTCAGGGCCGGCGGCCTCGGGTTCGGGCCGCCCGGGCAGGCCGAGGGCGCAGGCGGCCCCGGCGAGGCAGATGAGGGCGGTCGCGGTGAAGACGTCGGCGTACTGGGCGGCGAGGGCCGCGTCGAGCGCTTCGAGATAGGTCTCCTGCCGCGCGAGGAACTCGGCCTCGGAGAGCCCGAAAGGCAGGGGCGTGTCGAGGTCGGCGGTGGACTCCTGGAAGCGGTGCAGGCTCCAGGAGGTCAGGGCCGCGACGCCCAGGAGCATGCCCATCATGCGGGCGACGACGACGGCCGCCGAGGCCATGCCGTGCTGACCGCCGGGGGTGGTGCGCAGGGCGACGGACGACAGGGGCGCGATGACCAGTCCCAGGGCCAGCCCGGCGAGGACGAGGCCGGGCTCGACGTCGGGCAGCGTGTTCGCCGTCCACAGGTAGGCCGCGGCGGCGGCCGCCATCCCGGCCGCGGCCGGGACGCGTTCGCCCACGCGCCCCACGAGCCACCCGCCGAGCACCGCGCCCGCCGGGAGCCCGATGAGGAACCACACCAGCAGGAGCGTGCCGCCGGTCGCGTCCTCGCCCAGGAGGGTCTGGGCCATCAACTGCACGTCGACGAGGGTGACCATGAGCGCCGCGCCGGTGGCGAGGCTCGCGGCCAGGCCGAGGCCGAAGGGGC
>Ga0079224_100010938_pt1 | contig 12475 bp, 3 predicted proteins | sample Stecom2015_FD_80414 | JGI IMG/M metagenome (GOLD analysis project Ga0079224, IMG submission 80414) | Agricultural soil microbial communities from Utah to study Nitrogen management - Steer compost 2015 | ecosystem: Environmental > Terrestrial > Soil > Agricultural land | place: USA: Utah...
TCTAATATGGATCGTATAAGTTACTTCTTCACCTCCTTTTACTGAAGCAATAGAAGGATCGGCATTTACTGCATAGCTCTTCCAAGCTACGAAATCTGATACCGCATCACAATCTTGTTGAATATAATAGAGCCTTACATTCGGAACCACGGTAACACCTACCAGCGATCTTAAACGAATCGCTAGTTCATCTACTGCTACATCAGGTGACACACTGATTTCGGGACTAGCACCGTTGTTGAATAATTGCAATAGGTTAACATTTCCGACAACCGAATTCTCTAAGGTTTCAACATACACTTCCTGTCCGTTGTTATATCCTACCACATCAATTCTTCCAAAGACACCGGCATCCAATGTTCCTGTGCCAACAGCCATTTTAATTTTGAAAATGCTGTTTGCTTCGATTTCTTTGTTGAATTGAACATTTTGTTGAATAGCTCCGGCAACGCTTAATGCACCTAGGCTAATCTCAGAATAGTCACCGTTATTATTATTGTCAAGTACACGATAAGGATTCTGTACTCCGTAATTTCCTATACCTGTTAGGCCAGCGGTTAAACCTGAACCATCAAAAGAAGTGGTAAATGCTTCTGCACAACCTTCAAAGTCGGTTTCATAGCACATACCATAAACATTCATGCTGTTATTTTGTCCCAATAACAATGCGTCAGTATGGTCTTCAATGCGAACGCTTTGGTAGGCCGTGTTAGGTGTGATAGCTAAGTAGTATCGCCCTGCATTATCCTGAACGACACGAATTTGCTTATTCGGATTCATACCCGTTGTTGACCCTGTAAATGAATCTTCACTCGATCCTGAAACTACAGTAGCTCCGCTCGCATCTTTTACATAAACATGGAAGTAGTGATTACCTAGCACTACGTTATTCAGAATATCCGTCAACACTTTACCTACACTTCCCGCTAACAATGCGTCTAATAACCCGCCTTCGGTATCAATGCGTATATACGACGTAGTACCTGCTGCAACCGGGGCAGCATAACCGAATTCCACATGACCTGAATATTTGGTTACACCTGCGTCCGAACGAATCGTTGCATAACTATTATGATTTCCGTCAAATAAGTTCTGCAAATCGTCGGTATGTTCAGCGCTTACCAAATCATCGGCGCAAACCGGGTTCCGATAAGGAGGTTCCAAGAAATCCGGGTCAGGACAATTTTCAGAGATTCGACTTACTCCATAAAATCTCAGAGGAGCGCTGGTATTTATACTTGCTACCGATTGCAAGCCAAATTGTACGCGGTCGTACACAACACCTGGTGCAATGGTCAATTGGATGATGCCGCCCGTATTAAGCAGCCCTAAAAGGTCTAGATTATTGATCAGTGAACTTTGAAGTGGTTGGTTATATACTTCATCATCTCCATTAAATAACTTAATTCGGTAAGATCCTGCCAAATCTACGTTTAAAATCCCTGGCTGATCTAATTGTACCCGTAATCTCAGTGAATCTGTTGCAGCTGATTTTGTTTTGAAGTAGATATTTTGATACACGGTAGCACCGACGCCTGCGACACCTAAATTGATGGTGGAGTAATTAGATGAGTTTTCATCGATTGCATATTGTGAATTGAAAATACCTCCTTTACTGATATCCAATAAATCTAAAGTAAGTCCCGAACCATCGAACGAAGTAAAGGTTGCTTGCTCGCAAGGATTGAACTCAGTTTCTCTGCACATGCTGTAGACGTTCATGGTAGCGGTGTTATTACCACCGATCAATGCGGCCAAACCATGCGTGATACGAACCGATTGATAAGGGACATCAGCCGTCACTGCTATGTAAAAACGACCATTAGCGTCTTTGACTACTTTTACCGCTTGATCGCTAAAGCCGTCGACGCTGGATGCGTTATATATCTGGTTACCGTTAGCGTCTTTCAGCATCACTTCAAAATAGTGATTGCCCAGTAATAAGCCACCAGCTAAATCGGCCAGGGCACCGCCTAAACTTCCTCCTAATAAGGAGTTCAACATATCATCTTCGAAATCGATACGGATATAGGACGTTTCTTTTGCGGGGATAGCATTCGGATAAGCCAGTTCAATGTGGCTGCTAAAGGCACCTAAGCCTAGCGCTGTACCTGTACCGGCATATAACGTAGCATACGTATCGTTTTTCCCATCGATCGTATTAAGAGGGAAGTTCGTGTTTTCGAAACTTGTTACCGTTGTTCCACAATCTTGGTTATTAAACGGCGGTGTCGTTACGGGTGGATCTTGTAATTCCGGATCCGGACAAGCTGCACTGAAACGCTCAATGCTGAATACCTGTAATGGATTATTAATGACGTTTGCACTCAACAAAGACTCAATACCTACCGCTACACGGTCGAAAGGTCTTCCGGGACCAAATGGTAAGGATAGTACTTGTCCGCCTTGTAATAAATCGAGCAAGTCAAGATCAGAGACCAGTCCATCTCTAAGTCGTTGCGAGAAGACTTCTTGGTCACCGTTAAAGGCTTTCACCACGATACTTCCCAATACCTCGGCAGATAAAGCAGAACCACCGTCCATTCTCAACTTTACGCGGAAGTGATCTGTTTCCGCCGATAACCCATGGAAATCGACATATTGATAAACGCTTGCTGCTATACCCGCAGCGCCAATACTAATAGAAGAAGCAGTATTTACATCACCGTCAATTGCGTTTTGCGCATTGCTTACACCTGCATTGCCTACACCCAATAAATCTAATGAAATGCCATTAGAGGCTGTGTAAGTGGCAAAAGCTTGCTCACAAGGTTCAAAACCTGTAGAATAGCAAGCGTGGTAAACATTCATATGTTTGACCGTTCCAACTCCTAACAAGGAAGAAAGACGTTCAGTAATTCTAATACTACTGAAAGCGGTATTAGAAGTAAGAGCTATATAATAGTGACCATACTTATCTTGTACTATTTTAACTTTTCCTTGGCCTTGAGCACTCAGGCCGTTTTCACTAAACGCCTCATTACTAGACCGTGTCAAAACCGAAGTAGCTCCATTTTTAGCCTCTACTGTAAAATAATGGTTCCCGAATAAGGTACTGCCTACTACATCATTAAGCAATCCCCCCAGAGTGCCATCAAGTAACGCGCCCAAAACCTCATTGTCGAAATCAATCCGCACATAGACAGTTGTATCGGCAGGTATCGGCGCACCAAGGCCCAATTCAATATGACCGGAATAGGCGCCTAAGTTTGCAGCAAGTCCTGAGCTTGCTTCTAATGTTGTATAAGAATTGGTTCCACCATCAGCTGCATTAAAAGGAAAGTCTGCATGTTCGTAGGAGATTACAGTATTAGCACATGCTCTATTGTTTCCTAGCATATGCTCATTGCCACCGGTGAACGGAGGATTTGGATCTACGCATGTAAGAGTGGACCCAGCAGAACCATAACGTTCGACATGATAAATTCTTAAAGGCGAATCGGCTAATCCCACATTCGCAATAGCACTTATCCCTATCGAAACGCGATCGAAGGGTACTCCAGGCCCGAAAGGAATTGTTACAGGGTTTCCATTTTGCAATAAACTGAGCAAATCCAAACCGTTGATCAAACCTCCTTGCAATTTTTTGCTATAAACTAGTGTATTACCGTTATAAGCTCGAACCTCATAATTCCCTAATAAGCTGAGATTTAAAGCCCCGCCCCCAATTGCAAGCTTAATCTTAAAATAATCTTGCTGACCAGAAAGACCATTAAAATAGAAACTTTGGAAAACTGAATTTCCGACTCCCAAGGTTCCTGCAGTTAATACAGAGAATGAACTAGTGTCCGCATCAATAGCTCTTTGGGGATTTTGAACGACATCGGTCAACGAAGCCGTAATGCCGGTGGTTTCACCCACGCTTGCGAAATTAGCAACACCGCAGGTAACGTCGTCAATAGAAAATGCATTATAGACGTTCATTGTGAACTGACCGATTTGGACAAGTCCGTCAGGAAAGCGAAAGATTAACTTAACTGCATTATATTGATTCAAACCATTCGGGGTAACGGCCAAATAGTAATTACCACTACCATCAACAAGCATCTTGGTGAGAACCTCTGTATCTATTTTAGTTCCAACTCCGTCATCAGAATCAGACGCGCCACTATATATTTCTGCGGTAATTGAAGAGCCAGCCAGCCCTAGGATATCACCCAAACTTACATTTGCTGCATTTAGCGCTGGTTGAGATATTCTAATTAAAGTGGTTGTACCTGCTGGCCTACTTGTAGGAAACTTTAACTCTAGTGCAGCATCACTTCCCCTTACAACGATGCCTAAAGCCGCTACACGATCTGCCATTACAGTAGCAAATTCACTTTCGGTAGGTATTGCTGCATTGTTTTTGTTAGTAACGCCGCCATCGCCCGGAAGTAAACTCAATCCAATAGGAGTCAATTTTTCAGCACTAGGTGTCCAAGTCGCATAAGATTTCGTTTGCCCATATCCCTTTCCGGTCATACCAAATACGGCAAAGAATACCGCTAGGACAGTAAATACAAAGTGGGAAAAAGATTTTCTGAACGTAAAAGTTGTTTCCATACAACAGCTGTTAAGTAGAATGTCTATTTTTGAAGAATAATCCAAATTCAGCTATCACTCCGCATTAAAATGAAAGCATATTAAAAAGGCAACTATAGTTTCCCTCCATGCAAACATTTTCATTCGAAACCGATAACAATAAATTAGTGAACTATTCGTTGTATAAATGGTGAGTAATTAGTGATACAATACACACAGTATTACTCATTATTATCGCATAATAATTGTCATACAAATGTATTTCACCAAAATGAAGAATTAGTTGTTCACAATGTTCATTTAGAATTAGGCGTGTTCACGGTGTTCACTAATACAAATTCATGTTCAGTTTGTTCAGTTTTTAAAACAAACAACACATTTATTCACAATTTTTTCACACTAATCACACTGTTCAGAACTTACTTATCAATAATTGATTGCTAGGTTATTGATGTAAAAAGATTGTTAAAAAGCTATAAAACAAAGGATTTACATATTAAGTAGATGGAAAACACTAACTGCTCTCCTACTTTACGCTCTCAAGAAAAAAAAGTGCTTTTAAATTTTGCGAAAGAAATTTTCATTTTTATTAAGCTTTCTGTTTTTGTTAACCAAAACTTTAACTCTTATCTTTATCACACGGTGCATTAACACAGTTGTTGACCAAAACAGAAAGCATGAAGATATTTTTACAACCTCATATTCAAGAGTTAAAAAATAAGGTATTAGAAATTGCGAAGATTGATAACATCATCGCCGCTGATTGCTATAAACTTGCATTGGATATCTCAACCAAAACGCACAAAACGATCAGTCAAACGACGATCAAGCGTGTATACGGTTTTGCACACGCCCGTTATGCGCCCTCTACTTTTACGTTGAATGCGCTATCGCAGTATTGTGGTTACGATAGTTGGACTGACTTCATCAAACAGATGGAGACGCAAAAAGATGATTCCAAAGAACATATTACCTGGAACGAAATCGCACAAGCTGCACATAATATCACACGTTTTACCATCCAAACAAATAAACATAAGTGTGGAATTTCCTATTTATATACCATTGAACGGCAGTCGATCACAGATCATATTCAGCGTTTTTTAGAGACCGATACCACGGGCTGCATTATCAGTGCACCTTCAGGAATGGGCAAAACGATTGGTATCACGCATTGGGTAGATAGGCAATTGGCAGCAAACCATGTAGAAAACAGGAGTAACATTTTTCTACATGTGAACAGCTCTTCGCTCTTTTTTGCTGCGGGTTTTGGATTTCATAGCAACAAATGGCTGGCACATTTACTTAATTTTCCTCAACAACAACATTTTGAAGATTTTATCTTACAGTATGAAAAGGGAGCACCGGGAAATTTTTATATCATCATAGACGACTTCAACAATAATCTTATCAATAATCGATTATTTGACATTGTTTTCAAACAACTGATTGATATGACGGTCTATCTATCCAATTATCCCTGGATGAAGATCATCATTACGCTTCGTCCCTCTACTTGGCAAAAGTACGGGCACCTCATCGAAAATCATTCAGAAATCAATAAGCTCTGGTTTACCGATTTCCCTTGCAGCAAACGCGCAAATGCCGTTAACCTACCAGCCTTTACAAGCCAGGAGATTCATGAATTAATTGACAAGATTAGCAATGCCAAGGCTATCGACACAGATTATGCCAGAAAATATTTTCCGGTAATTAGCTTGCCCTTACACTTTCAATATTACTATCAGTTAAAAGGTGATAGTCTGGGAGTTGATCAACTAAATCCGGCAGATGAATTTGCAATTGCCTCTTTATACTTACACAAGAATATTCTTAAGGGCGCATTGGCTGCTGAAAAACAGGTTATGCTCAGCCAGCTGATTGGAATGGTGAATTTTTCGGATGATCACGCATACATCAACAAAAAAGAAGCATATGCCATTATTAAAGAAAATAACAGCATTTATAGCGAACTTTTGCATGCAGGCATCCTTTATGAACATCAAGAAGAAAAAGGTACGAGAGCCGCTTACCAGATAAGGTTCAAGTCGTTAGTTCTTGCTTCCTATTTTATCACTCAGGATGTTCTCGACAAACAACATGGGCAGGTCGATAAAGCCTTGATCGATTGGGTTCAAAGCAGCCCTTATACGGATAGCATAAAACTTACATTATTAAAGTGGTTTATCATTTTTTCACTTGAAACAGGTGATTTGGATATTTTCAACCACATGCAAGACGTTGAGTTCATTGAACCCTATCAAGCTTCGCTCATTTTATTTACCTGTAGCAACCTCGATTACGTAATAAATGCCAATCCAGCGATCGGTAGCACCCTTAATCGGGCTTTTGCCAACTCAGCCTTTATTGATATCGCCCTGGACCATATACTATTGGAAACAGAATATGAGCTAGCACTTAAAAAATTGCTTCAATATCATATTTCTCCACAACAAAAAATTTTACTTCACACTTCACTAGCCTTTTTTGAATTGCTATATCTGCGTGATGAAGAGACCTTGAAACATATTGAAATATTACGTTCAATGCCTCGAGAGCATTTTGCAGACTTTTCATTGAATCCCTTGCTCATTATCGAAAATATCCACCATTATTATCGGCATAACGTTTTAAAAGAAGATGCCATTGACGAAATACGTTTATTTTGCCGTTATCCTGAGCGGAGCACAAATCTTGTACATAAACAACTTATTTATGTCTTGGGCTACATTTTGTTAAAGATTAAAACTTCCGAGGAAATCACCTTGCAATATCTTCAGATTGTAAATCAGTATGGCTTGGATATGAATAGGAAAGTGACCAGCGACTTTAAAGCCTGTATTCAGCTGGCATTCGCCGAACGATATCTAGCGATGGATCAAACAGACCTTGCTTTACAAGCAAAGGAAGAGGCTGTACAGACAAATAGCTCCCACACGATCAATCGACTACAATTAGGCTTATTGGATCTGGACTTGTTAAGAAACCAGCATAGAGATTTCTTGCACCTTGCCCGCCAATTAATATTGATTTCAAAACAGTTTAATCTGAAGTTTTACGAGGCAAAAGTCAGAGTTTATGTTCTTTCCTCATTACAAGAAGATCAAAAGAGTTTAATAGCAGAACATCAAACGGCTTTGCAAGCCTTGTTCGAGCACAGTCGATATAAACCGGAAAGTTTTTATAACCTCCGTAAGGCCTCTTTAATCAATTCCTCGACGGTAAATTGAGCGGCATTGTTTTTTTGAATTTCGGTTAGTACTTTTTCAGCTTGCGCTTTATTGAAACCAAGCATTACTAAGGCTGTAAGAGCCTCCTCAGGTACAGACTGATGTTGTGGAACCGATATCAGGGTGTCGGCGCCCTCTTTCTTTAACTTGTCTTGCAGCTCTAATATAATGCGTTGCGCAGACTTAGGTCCGATTCCTTTAATGCGTTGTATTTGCTTTACATCGCCTTGGACAATAGCGGTTTGGATTTCAGTTGGCGTAATCGATGACAGAATCATTCGTCCTGTACTCGCTCCAATACCTGAAACAGACAGTAAGTGATTGAATAACCTACGTTCTCCTTCTTCTGCAAATCCATATAGTGAGTGAGCGTCCTCTTTAACCTGAAAACTAACATAGAGCTTACATTGCTCACAATCCTTGATCTTACCAAATGTATACAAAGAAATGTTAACATGATAGCCGACGCCATTCACATCCAGTACCACATACGTGGGACATTTGTATGCCAGTTTTCCATTTAAATATTCGTACATTTCTTTAGGTATTAACCTTTAGTTGCTAGTATAATTACTAGCTAGTTGGTTATCACCGACTAGCTAGTTAAAAAATCTACTTCTTTTTCTCTTTCCCTACCGCTTCTTTCTCTTTGGCTTGCACGTCGACGACCGCAATAGTGACCATGTTCACAATTTCTCGGACAGAACTGCCTAGCTGTAAAACGTGCACCGGTTTATTAAGCCCCAACAAAATTGGTCCTACTGCCTCTGCTTCTCCTAACTCTTGCAATAATTTATAAGCAATATTACCTGATTCTAAAGTAGGGAAAACCAATACATTGGCGGGGCCGCCACTCAAATTGGTAAACGGGAAATTCTCTGCCAACATTTGACTATTAGTGGCAAAATTGGCCTGCATTTCTCCGTCCACTACAATATGAGGATATTTCTCATGCAGCGTTTTAACTGCATTACGCATCTTTGTAGGGATCTCCCCTTCGTTTGAACCAAAATTTGAGTAGGACAACATGGCAATTCGCGGGTCAATATTCATTTTCTTGACCGCATCATGCAGGAGTACCGTGATGTCTACCAATTCTTCTTCAGTTGGATTTTTGTTTACAGTTGTATCTCCAAAGAAAACAGGCCCTTTCTTTGTTAGCATCATATACATACCTGCAACGCGGCTACCTGAACGAGTACCAATGACATGCAGTGCCGGACGAATAGTTGTCGCATAATTTTTTGTCAAACCGGAAATCAGGCAATCTGCTTCACCGAACTCGACCATACTTGCGCCATAGTAGTTACGATCTAACATAAATTTATTAGCTTCTAACAAGGTAATACCGCGACGTTGCCTTTTTCTATAAAGTGCCTCTACATATTGTTTAAATTTTGGCGTATCGATCTCCTCCAACGGATCAATGATTGTAACATTTGGTAGGTCTAAAGCATGCTCGGAGATGATACGCTGGATCTTCTCCTTTCTACCCAGCAGAATGGGGTGAGCAATACCTTCGTCTTTAACGATTTGGGCTGCTTTTAGGATTTTATAGTTATCTGCCTCCGCAAAAACAACACGTTTAGGGCTTTGCCGCGCTGCAGCACTTAAGTCGCGCATTAAGACGTCATCTAAACCTAAACGCTTTCTAAGATTTTCTTTATATGCTTCCCAATCTTTAATTTCTGCCCTTGCAATACCGGATTCGATAGCTGCCTTCGCAACAGCAGGGGCAACTTCCGTAATCAAACGCGGATCAGTTGGTTTAGGTATGATGTAGTCTTTACCAAATTTGAGGTTGTTTATATTATAGGCGAGATTTACAGATTCCGGCACCGGTTCTTTCGCCAACTTCGCAATAGCATATACCGCCGCTAATTTCATTTCTTCGTTAATACCTGTAGCTCGTACATCAAGGGCACCTCTGAATATATAAGGGAAACCTAATACATTATTCACCTGATTTGGATAATCAGAACGGCCTGTCGCCATGATAACATCCTTACGCGTTTTTACGGCCAAGTCGTACGCGATTTCAGGATTTGGGTTTGCCATGGCAAAAACAATGGGATTTTTGCTCATGGTTTTTAGCATATCGGCTGTTAGTACATCGGCCGCAGAAAGGCCGATGAATACATCGGCGTCTTTAATAGCCTCTTCTAAAGTATGAATGTTCCGATCAGTCGCAAATTCACCCTTTAATGCGTCTAGGTTTTCCCTATCTTTTCTTATTACACCCGCCCGATCAATCATCACAATATTTTCCGGCCTTGCACCTAGCGAAACATAAATACGTGAACAAGAAATAGCAGCAGCCCCAGCTCCATTAACAACGATTTTAACTTTTTCCAGCTTTTTCTTTTGTAACTCACAGGCATTGATTAAGGCAGCACCGGAGATAATGGCGGTACCGTGCTGATCGTCATGCATAACCGGAATAGACATTTCCTCTTTTAATCGACGCTCAATCTCAAAACATTCCGGCGCCTTGATATCCTCTAAATTGATTCCTCCAAACGTAGGTTCCAATATTTTAACCGTGCGGACAAAATCATCTACATTCTTGGTATCAAGTTCTAAGTCGAAGACGTCAATATCGGCAAATATTTTAAACAAAAGACCCTTTCCTTCCATAACAGGTTTCCCCCCCTCAGGTCCGATATCACCCAGTCCTAACACGGCAGTTCCATTGCTGATAACAGCTACCAAATTTCCTTTGGCTGTATATTTATAGACATCCTCTTTATTGGCGGCAATTTCCAAACAGGGATCAGCAACGCCCGGTGAGTAGGCCAATGATAAATCTCGTTGCGAATTCGTTGGTTTGGTAGGTATTACGGCAATTTTACCCGGACGGCCGTTAGCATGATAGTCTAGCGCATCTTGCTTACGATTAATTTTGCTCATTTTAATTATTTCTTTTATTCTATATTCTTTCTCATTTTTACCAACAATCATATTTGTATGGCAAATCTGATGAAGCACCAAAGGTAGGAAGTTTTGTGAGTACTACCTAGCATTTCACCTATTGATTTGAGCAAGTGTTAAGATCATGGAAGGAAACGCGAATATATGCCCTAATCGGTATCACTTAACAGCAATGCCGGCTTAAAGCACCTATGAAGCATCTTTCGTGTAACCTTAAAGTACCTTCTCTGTAAATACATATTTTTGGCTCGTACATTTACTTCATGTCTATTTAAACCCTAGCTATGAGCAGATGAGGAGGTTAAGGATGCAGCAGTACATGATGATTAACGAGGGCCTATGATATAGTATAAGTTTTGTTAAAAATCTGTTAAAAAACAGAAGTAAATGAATAAATCGATAAATTAGCGATTTATAAAAAATTCGACAATCACTATATGAGACAGCTCAACCGATATTTACTTTTTGCTATTTTATCGTTTTACAGCCTACAAGTCTGGAGTCAATCCCGACAAAAGGGAATTAATTTAAATACCATTGTTGAAAAAACCAATACCTTAGCTACGCAGCAACCTATTGAAAAAGTTTATCTCCATTTTGACAAACCCTATTATGCTGTGGGCGACACCATATGGTTTAAATCTTATTTGACCAGTCATCATCAACTTTCGAACCTTAGTAAGGTTGTCTACATAGAGGTGCTCAATAGCCGAGATTCCTTAATGAAAACCTCCATGATTCCCAGCAATAACGGCACGGGCAATGGAAGTCTCGTTTTAGATCCGCTTATCTATAAACAGGGGAATTATCGCATTAGAGCATATACAAAATACATGATGAATTTTGACCCGGATTATTTTTTTAATAAAAATATCATTATTGGAGACGTTTTCAATAAAAGGGTAAAAACTCACGCTAGTTTTGTTGCTGCCCCTGGAGGAAAAGCAACAACTGTTAACGGCCGGATCCGCTATACAGACGAAGAAGGGAAGCCATTAATAGATAAACGGGTTTCCTGGGAACTTATGCGCGGCACAAGCAGCTTAAGCAAAGGAAGAGGTAATACTGACAAAAATGGCTATTTACAAGTAAGTCTATCGAATGAGCAACAACAGGCTTTAAAAGACGGGATATTAAATACGTCCATCAGTTTAGACAATAACCGTTCCGTTAACACAAGTTATCAACTACGTGGGGCATTTCAGACACCGGATGTCCAATTTTTTCCGGAAGGAGGATATTTAATTGCCGATTTACCGAGTGAAGTTGCCTTCAAGTCGATAGGAGGTGATGGATTGGGAATGGCTATCACAGGCAAAGTGGTAGATCAGCAGGGCCAAGAAGTTGCAAGCATTGAGACCCAACATCTAGGCATGGGCAAATTTAGTTTAACGCCTAAAGCGGATGCTGTATACACTGCAAAAGTTACAACCGAAAACGGTGCTACGTACAGCTATCAACTTCCGAAGGTACGACCTTTCGGAACGAGTCTGGCCGTTGATCCCTCAGACAGTTTAAACATAGCTGTGAAAATTATTTCGAATGATCTTTATCTACAACAAAATCAGAATAAAGTTTTCTCATTAGTCGCGCAAAGCGATGGTGTAATCTATTATGCAGCGCAAACCCCTTTGAACAGTGCGAGCATCAATGCCTCCGTACCAAAGAATAAATTTCCGTCAGGCATTGTACAATTCACCCTACTTTCCCCTTCCGGTATCCCTTTGAGTGAGCGACTGGTCTTTATTCAACGTGCGAACGAACTTAAACTTACATTAAGCTCCGATAAA
>Ga0079224_100010939_pt1 | contig 12475 bp, 12 predicted proteins | sample Stecom2015_FD_80414 | JGI IMG/M metagenome (GOLD analysis project Ga0079224, IMG submission 80414) | Agricultural soil microbial communities from Utah to study Nitrogen management - Steer compost 2015 | ecosystem: Environmental > Terrestrial > Soil > Agricultural land | place: USA: Utah...
AATTAGAAGAAAAAGCGAAACAACTGACGGCACGTAATGAAGAATTAAATGTGGCGCAGAAAACCGTGGAAGAAAAAATCAAGGAAGTGGAGCTCGCCAGCAGGTACAAATCAGAGTTTATGGCAAACATGAGCCATGAGCTTAGAACACCACTCAACAGTATCTTGATTTTGGCAAAACTCTTACAAGACAATAAAGCGGAAAACCTCCATGCCGACCAAGTTAAATATGCGTCGGTTATCCACAGCGCCGGCAGTGATTTATTACAACTTATCAATGAGCTATTAGACCTCGCCAAAATTGAAGCGGGCAAAGTGGAACTCAACCAGGATATTATCCGCACGCGTGAATTTGCAGACAACATCGAAAGTTTATTTGCCACTGTTGCACAGAAGCAAGATATACAATTTGACATCACCATCCAGGAGGACATCGCTCCTACCTTTGTCTGTGATGAGTACAGGTTAGAGCAGATACTTAAAAATTTTCTTTCGAATGCTTTCAAATTCACGGATAAAAAAGGGAAGATCCAGCTCGCCATCACAGGTGACAAGGAGTATTTGCAATTTGCGGTTTCCGATACGGGAAAAGGTATATCCAATGAAAAACAGCAGCTGATTTTTGAAGCGTTCCGCCAAGAGGACGGCTCTACGAGTCGAAAATACGGCGGCACGGGGTTAGGCTTATCCATCAGCCGGGAAATTGCCATATTACTGGGAGGACATATTACCTTAACAAGTGAAATCGGTAAAGGAAGTATATTTACGTTGACCATCCCCTACCAAACGAATGAAAAGAATACGACATCGGATAGACAGCTATCTGTAACAGACTCCGTTCCTGAAAAAACAAAAGACATGACTGCATCTGTTCCTACGCCGATTAATACGACGACGGAGCATAAAGACGAGACAGATGTAACCCGCACCTTGTTGATCGTGGAAGATGACATTAATTTTGCTGAAATATTACGTGAATTTGCCGAGTTATATGGCTTCCAGGTCTTATTAGCACACAATGGCGTCGATGGCTTACAAAAAGCACAGCAATTTAAGCCACAAGCCATGATATTAGACGTCATGTTGCCGGTATCCGATGGCTGGGAAGTACTACGTACATTAAAAGCAGATCCCGAAACAAAGCACATTCCTGTCCACATGATGTCTGCTGCCACTTTCAATCAGCGTGAGTTTATCGAAAAAGGGGCTATTGGCTTCCTGTCGAAACCTGTTTCTGAAGACGCCTTAAGAAAAGCGTTTGAAAATATCCAACTCAATATCAATAAGGGTATCAAAAAAGTATTGTTGGTTGAAGATCAAGAGTTTCAGAGTGACGTTATAAAATTGGCATTTGCCGAACATAATATTAATGTTGTACAAGCATTTTCGGCACAGTCTGCCTTCAGTAAACTCAAAGAGGAACAAAATATTGACTGTGTGATACTAGACATCAAGCTTCCGGATGCAAACGGATTGGATGTGTTAGACCAGATCAAATCCATGCCCGCTTATGCCGAAACACCTGTTATTATTAACACAGCTTATGATCTTTCTACGGAACAGATAGAGCACATCCGATTACACACGAAGGCAATGGTGCTTAAATCTGGCAAGAGCAATAATCGATTGATAGACGAGGTTACATTATTTCTCAATAAAATCAGCTCGGACGATTATACACCTATAAGAAATATCGACAAGCTCAAAAAGAATAACCAACAACCAGGTAGCCTTCAGGGAAAAAAAGTATTGATTGCCGATGATGACATGCGCAACGTTTTTGCCTTAACAACTGCATTACAGGAATACAACATGGAAATTGAAATCGCGAACAACGGTTTAGAGGCTGTGGAAATCGCTAATAATAATATCGGAAAGATAGATATTGTGCTGATGGATATTATGATGCCGGAAATGGATGGTTACGAAGCCATCAAGAAAATAAGGGAGCATAAACAGAATGCTAATCTGCCTATTATCGCCGTCACGGCAAAGGCAATGCAAGGAGACAGGGAGAAATCTATACAGATTGGTGCAAGCGATTATATTAGCAAACCAATCGACATAGACAAATTAATATCGTTAATGCGGGTATGGCTAAGTTAACATCATCCCATATCAGCTTTCAAGAACTCCAGGATGTGGTAGAGTTAGTAGGAAAAGTCTCTGGCTTTAACTTAACGGGTTACAGCAAGTCTTCGCTAAAACGTCGCGTACAACGTGTGATGGATTTAGAACGAATGGATGTCGTGGATTTAAAAAGCGCAATTATCAACGTGGAAGGTTTTCACACGTATTTGATGAATGAGATTACGGTCAACGTGACGGAGATGTTTCGGGATCCGCTTTATTATGCTGCATTACGTACAGACGTCCTCCCCTATCTTGAAACCTTTCCACGTCTAAAGTTTTGGAGCGCCGGATGTTCCACTGGAGAAGAAGTGTATTCCTTAGCGATCATGTTAACCGAGGCGGATTTATATAACCGCAGTTTCATCTACGGTACGGATGTAAATGGCAACGTATTAGAAACGGCTAAAAAAGCAATTTATCCGCTGAAAAACTTCAAATTATACACCGAAAACTATAATGCGACGAGCGCATTCAACAGCCTGTCGAATTACTACACTGCCATGTATGATGCCGCCATTATCCATGCGGATATTCGGAAAAATATACTCTTTTCCCAGCATAATCTTGCCACAGACTATGTATTTAATGAATTTCAATTCATATCCTGCCGCAATGTGCTTATTTATTTCGATTTGGAATTGCAGAGCCGCATCTTTCAGTTGTTCTATGAATCCTTAAGTGAATTCGGTTTTCTGTGCCTGGGCGCGAAAGAAACATTGTTCAATCATGAAATCATGTCTAAATTTAAAGTGATTAACAAAAAGTTCAACATTTATCAAAAAATAAAGTGATGGAAAAAGCGAGTGAAGTCATTTTAATTGGGGGAAGCGCCGGTTCGTATACCTTAATTATCGACATGATAGAGGCGTTACCGGAAATTTTCTCGCCCGCCATTATCATCGTTATCCATCGCAACCCCAAGTTTAGCACTAAAATAGAAGATACGCTTTCTGCAAGGTTAAAAAAAGAGATTCTCCAGGCAGAGGATAAAGGGACTATCCTACAAGGAGGGATATATTTTGCAGCACCAGGCTATCACTTGTTAATAGAACCAGACAAGACATTTTCATTGGACCTCTCCGAACGTATTCGTTTTTCACGTCCATCTATCGACGTGCTTTTTGAGACCGCAGCAGAAGTCTACCTTGATCGTTGTACGGCCTTTTTGCTATCAGGAGCTAATCAAGATGGTACAGATGGTATCAAGCAATTGCAGCGGATGGGATCAAAAGTTATTGTACAGTCGCCCGTGGAAGCCTTAATTTCAACGATGCCAAAGCACGCTATTGAGGCTAATGGGCATGTCGAGATCTACAGTAACCGACAGATTATGTCGTATTTCAGAAATTTAAAATAAATCAACATGAAGCACGTTAATCTTCTCATTTTAGATGATAAGGAAGAAAACACCATCAGTTTATCTGCGTTGCTTTCGGAAGTCGAACATATCAATATCATTAGCTCAACCGATCCTAATGAGGCGCTTAAAATTTGTTGGAAAAACGATATTGCCATTGCTTTGGTAGATGTGCAAATGCCCGAAATAAATGGTTTTGAATTTGTTTCACTGCTGAAATCAAATCCCAAGACCAACCATATCATGGCCATTATGGTAACAGCGATTTCCAAAGAAGACAAATACCTGTTAAAAGGTTTGGAAAGCGGAGCGGTCGATTACCTTTACAAACCCCTCAGTCCGGAAATAACGGTCGCGAAAGTAACCTCTTTTGTACGCCAGATCCACATACAAGAAGAAATCAAGCAAAAGAACATCGCGCTGGAGGAATCGCAAAGGCAACTCATTCTTGCAAAGGAAGAGGCGGAAGAAGCACGCAGATCTAAAGAAAGTTTCCTGGCCAACATGAGCCATGAAATCAGGACACCTATTAACGGTATTGTGGGCATTATACATATCCTTCGAAATACACCACTTAATGACGAGCAACGCGACTGGATCAATCGGTTGGACAGTGCTTCAAACTCGCTATTGCTAATCATCAACGATATCCTCGATATTTCCAAGATTGATTCGGGTATGATGAAAATAGAATACGAGAGCTTTTCCATCCACAAGAAGCTGACGGATATCAATAACTTCTTCAAGATAAAGGCGCTTGATAAAAACCTCGCATTTGAAACGGATATTGATCCGCAATTACCCGAATATATAAGAAGCTCTCCTATACGTATACAACAGATTATCAACAACTTTATATCCAATGCGCTAAAATTCACGGAAGAGGGCAAAATCACGTTGCAGGCAAGTGTTATGGAACAGGTAGGTTCCCAGTATACCATTAAGTTTACGGTGGCAGATACAGGGATAGGCATCAAACCAGACGCTATCGAAAAGATATTCCTTGCTTTCGAACAGGGGGACGACGGCATTACCAAAAAATATGGCGGAACCGGTCTGGGGTTAGCTATCGTTAAACGATTAGCAGATTTACTACATGGAAAAATCGAAGCAAAAAGCACCTATGGAGAGGGGTCTGCCTTCTCATTCCAAGCCACCTTCGAAAAAGTTGATGATTTTAGGCCGGAAGAAACAATAGATACGACAGCTATTTCATCGCTCCGTAAATTTGACAATGTCCGAATCCTTGTGGCGGAAGACAACGAATTAAACAGTTTCATGCTTGTGCACATACTGAAGTCCTGGGGTTGCGAGGTCGATGTAGCAAAAAATGGAAGGATTGCTATTGAATATGTAAACCAACACGATTACGACCTTATCATGATGGACACACACATGCCTGTTATGTCGGGTTTTGAAGCCATACAAGAGATTAAAACACATCCTAATCCGCAGAAAGCATATACGCCTATCATCACTATTTCTGCATCGGTATTGCAGCACGAACAAGCTGCTGCATATGAGGCGGGAGCAGACAGTGTAATCGGGAAACCTTTTGATCCCATAGATTTATATCAGAAAATTGACAAACTTATCTCAAAAAGGGTATAATATCTTGATTATAAAATATTATTAGCTAATTTTGTTCAAAATACACATACATATAATTTATATTTAACTTTCTTTAAAATGAAAAGATTATTTGTTTTTCCAGCGATTGCTATTGCATTGTCATTCGCGGCTTGTGGAGGGTCAGAAAATAAAAGCACTTCGGCTACAACAGAAGAAACAGCTGCCACTGGTTCAGGAAGTACGGTAACAGAAACTGTTCCTGGTATTGAAAACGTGGAATTATCCAATAAACTTGTTCTGGAGGGTAACGACCAAATGAAGTTTGACAAAGAACTTTTACGAGTGAAAGCTGATGAAGAAGTTGAACTAACGTTAAAAAATGTGGGTGAATTGCCTAAAGAATCTATGGGTCATAACTTCGTGCTATTGGCTCCAGGTGTAGACGTAGCTACATTCGGTTCTGAGGCTGTAGCTGCAGCCGACAATGAGTACATTCCTAAAACATCGTTAAGCTCTATCGTTGCCCACACGAAATTACTAGGGCCAGGCGAAGAAGATAAAATTACGTTTACATTGGAAAAGGGCGTATACACATATATCTGTAGTTTCCCTGGACACTTCGGTGTTATGCAAGGTAAAATCGTTGCTGAATAATAAGATAATTCATAAAACAGCTTTACAATAAAATTTTATGCAATACGACGTAATCGTTATAGGAAGCGGCCCCGGTGGATATGTAGGTGCTATTCGTTGTGCCCAGCTTGGATTAAAGACGGCTGTAATCGAGAAATATAGCACTTTTGGAGGAACCTGTCTAAATGTAGGCTGTATCCCTTCCAAAGCATTATTGGACAGCTCAGAGCATTATCACAATGCAGCGCACAATTTTGAAGCACACGGTATCGGGTTAAGCAATCTTAAGATCGATGTGAAAAAGATGATGGAGCGTAAAAATGAGGTCATTTCCCAAAATACGGCTGGTATTACGTTTCTTTTTAAGAAAAACAAAATAGACACCTATGAGGGTGTCGGGTCTTTCATCGACAAAAATACGATTAAGGTTACCAAGAAAGATGGTAGCACGGAAGAACTGAAAGCAAAAAATGTCATTATTGCCACCGGTTCAAAACCTACGGCGCTTCCTTTTTTACCTATTGATAAAAAACGGATTATCACGTCTACCGAAGCCTTGAATCTTCAAGAGGTTCCTAAACACCTTATTGTTATTGGGGGTGGTGTGATCGGGCTGGAATTAGGTTCCGTTTATGCGCGCCTTGGTGCAAAGGTATCGGTGGTGGAATTTGCTAAATCTATCATCGGCACAATGGACGCTGGTTTAGGGAAAGAGCTACAACGGGTATTAAAGAAAAATCTAGGCATGGAATTTTTCTTGGGTCACAAAGTGACCGGTGCTACGGCAAAAGGTAAAAAAGTAACCGTAACCGCAGAAAATCCAAAGGGTGAAACTATTTCTTTAGACGGCGACTATTGTATTGTTGCGGTGGGAAGAACCGCCTATACGGAAGGTCTTGGACTGGAAAATATTGGCATCAAAACGGAAGAGCGAGGAAACAAAATCCCCGTTAATGAGCATTTAGAAACTTCAGTGGAAGGTGTTTATGCCATCGGCGATGTTATAAAAGGTGCTATGCTTGCCCATAAAGCCGAAGACGAAGGGATCTATGTAGCTGAACGCATTCTAGGTCAAAAACCGCATATCGATTACAACCTTATACCAGGCGTAGTATACACCTGGCCTGAGGTGGCTTCTGTAGGAAAAACAGAAGAAGAGCTGAAAGAAGCGGGCGTGAAATATAAAGCCGGTTCGTTTTCTTTTAAAGCCTCCGGACGTGCTAAAGCCTCTGGAGATACCGATGGTTTCATCAAAGTTTTGGCAGATGCCGAAACAGATGAAGTATTGGGCGTACACATGATTGGACCACGTGCGGCTGATATGATCGCAGAAGCTGTTGTCGCCATGGAATACCGAGCGTCAGCGGAAGATATCGGCAGGATATGCCATGCGCATCCAACATTTACGGAAGCCATAAAAGAGGCAGCATTAGCTGCGACAGCAAACAGAGCAATTCACGCTTAAATAGTAAAAGGCAAGATAAATTATCTTGCCTTTTTTGATTATATTAACATTATGAATTTCTACACACGAAAATGGATAAAGCCGGAGGATTTAAATCCGAACGGCTCTTTGTTTGGCGGAACGCTATTACGATGGATTGATGAAGAGGCTGTTATTTATGCCATTGTGCAACTCGGAAACCCAAAAGTAGTAACGAAGTACATCTCGGAAATCAATTTTGTAAGTTCGGCGCAACAGGGTGATATTATCGAAATGGGGATTGAAGCTGTCCAGTTTGGCCGCACATCGCTGACCATGCGCTGTGAAGTACGAAATAAAATCACCCGTAAAACTATCCTATCTATCGAAAAATTAGTATTTGTGAATTTGGACGAAGACGGCAATCCTACTCCGCACCATAAAACGGAAATCACGTATGCCTATATGGGCATAGAAAGAAATGGCAAGTAGCTTCTATCGAGCAGAAGCTATTTGTTTCTTCACGTCACGTTCTACCCAAAAGGATACAATGGGTATCAAGGATGCCAAAAAGTATTTTATTACGCGGCTGAAGGACCATTTATACTCGTTCCAGCACATAATCAGCAGAATAACAAACAGCACTACTAAAAAACCATGGATAGAGCCGGCGATACGAACAGCCTCTGGGATATCCGCCAGATATTTTAAGGGCATAGCGACAAAAAAAAGGATAACAGTGGAGATAGCCTCCCACAATGCAATTTGCTGAAAAATCCGTAGCATAATGATCGAATAAAAGTTTTCGCAAACATACGGCCTAAAGTCCAATAGCAAAGTATTTTAATCATCTATTGACCGAATACTGACAAGTTGTTAAGAATATGGCAATTCTGTACGGTAAAACCCAGAAAACCGTTGTTTGATAAAGAAAAAAATATGTATTTTTGGAACGTCCGCTATGCGGACAAAGTCTTTTATAAAACGTTTAAATTAAATGCGTACTCGGAATAGCCATTGTGCGGTGAATACGCTTAAAAACAAATACACATTATGAATTACGACATCGTAGTAATCGGTAGTGGTCCAGGAGGATATGTTGCTGCCATCCGCGCATCTCAGTTAGGTTTTAAAACAGCGATTGTGGAACGTGAAGCATTAGGTGGTATCTGCTTAAACTGGGGCTGTATCCCGACCAAAGCTTTATTGAAAAGTGCACAGGTATTCGAGTATCTGAACCATGCCGAAGAATATGGAATCAAAGTTCAGGGTGGCGAAGCAGACTTTTCCGCCATTGTAAAGAGAAGCCGTGGTGTAGCTGATGGCATGAGCAAAGGTATTCAGTTCTTGATGAAAAAGAACAAGATTGATGTCATTATGGGTACTGCCAAAATTAAAAAAGGCGGTAAGGTAGAGGTAAAAGGTTCGGACGGTTCCACCAAAGAATACACGGCTAAACACACGATATTGGCAACAGGTGCCCGTTCACGCGAATTACCTAACTTGCCACAAGATGGTAAGAAGATCATTGGCTATCGTCAAGCGATGAACCTTCCAAAGCAACCTAAATCACTTGTCGTTGTAGGGTCAGGTGCTATCGGTGTGGAGTTTGCCTATTTCTATAATGCTGTCGGCACAAAAGTAACCATTGTTGAGTTTATGGACAGAATTGTACCTGTGGAGGATGAGGAAGTTTCCAAACAATTGGAAAAATCACTAAAAAAAGCAGGTATCGATATCATGGTCAAATCAGAGGTACAATCTGTAGATACTAAAGGTGATCTGTCAAAGGTTTCCATCAAAACAGCGAAAGGCACGGAAACCATTGAAGCGGAAGTTGTTCTTTCTGCGGTAGGGATCACACCAAACATTGAAAATTTAGGATTAGAAGAAGTTGGTGTAAAAACGGATAAAGGCCGTGTGATAGTAGACGATTTCTATAAAACAAACGTTGATGGTGTGTATGCCATCGGCGATATTGTGAAAGGTCAAGCTTTGGCACACGTTGCTTCTGCGGAAGGGATAACTTGTGTAGAGAAAATCAAAGGCCTGCATGTTGACCCTATTGACTACAATAACATCCCGGGTTGTACATACTGCTCACCAGAAGTTGCTTCTGTCGGTTATACGGAAAAAGCTGCTAAAGAAGCTGGATATGAACTTAAGGTAGGTAAATTCCCATTCTCAGCTTCTGGTAAAGCTTCGGCTGCAGGTGCGAAAGATGGATTTGTCAAATTGATTTTTGATGCGAAATATGGTGAACTTCTCGGAGCACATATGATCGGGGCCAACGTAACGGAGATGATCGCAGAAATCGTGGTTGCCAGAAAGCTGGAAACCACAGGACACGAAATGATTAAGGCGGTTCATCCACACCCAACCATGAGTGAGGCTATTATGGAAGCTGCGGCCGCGGCCTATGATGAGGTAATTCATTTATAATAAAATAAAAAAGCGAGGCACGTGCCTCGCTTTTTTATTTTAACACCAACTTCGATTCAAAAACCACTGTTTCGGGCTGCTGTTCATCGTCACCCGCCCCGATATGCTTAAACAGGATTTCAGCGGCTTTATGCGCCTGTTGATCCGGATACTGCTCTATACTTCCCATGGGTGGGTTTTCCATATATTTCCATAACGGATAATTTGCATAACTGATGAAGAAAACATCTTTCTTTTGTACCAATCCCTTCTGACGCACGTATTTTATCACATCCAACGTGACAAAATCGTTAAATGACACAATAGCTGACGGACGTTCCGGCAATGCCAAGAGCTTTTCTATCGCTTCGATATTACCTTGTTCTGTTAAATCGGTATGAACTTCATAGCGTTCATTGTATTCCAGGCCTTCACTTTTCAAAGCTTTTCTATAAGCAGCTGCACGTTCCTGCGAAGCCAGTAAATTTTCCGGACCGTTAATCAGCGCGATATTCTTATGTCCTATAGAAGCAAACGATTGGATGGCTTCTCGCATACCGGTAGAAAGATCACTGTATACTTTATTAACGCCATCAATTCTTGGTACGCAGTCAAAGAAAACAATAGGAATTTCCGCGTCATTTAACATCTCGACAAAACTCAAGTCTTCCGTATTTTTTCCTAACGACATCAAAATACCATCTACCCGGTGCTTCTTAAATGTTTGGAGAATTTTTAATTCACGCTCAGCATCATCTCGCGATTGTCCCATCAACACGGTATAATCATGCTCACCTGCCACCTTTTCGATTTCGCTAATGGCGGAGGAGAAGAAAGGTTCAGAGAGACTAGGAAGAATAACACCAATGGTGAACGTCCGACGCTGCTTGAAAAATATAGCTGTCTGATTAGGTTCGTAATTTAGCTCTTCAGCCACCTTCTTCACCCGCATAGTAGTCACTAAACCAATACTTGGATGGTCGTTGAGTGCACGTGAAACGGTGGAAGGCGATATTTTCAGTCTCCGTGCAATTTCCTTTATCGTTGCAGGTTTTTTCTTCATGCCAATGTGTATTTATTAGTAAAACAATCTATCAAAATCCTGATTCATTTTCGGCAATAATCTGAATTTCATCTGCCGGCACATGATACTCCCCTACAAGATAATCAATAGGATTGATATTACGGAACTCCAATTCGCGTATAAAAAACACCTTTAACGAAGGCAAAAATCCAGATAATTCTTGCCAATCGATGTGCTTCAATTTATTCAATTGTTCTACGGGGTTACCATCTGTTAGTATCCCCACATTTTTCCCCTTCTCGAATAAAGATAACAATAATGTTTTAATATCCTCTTTTAAAATAAGCTTCAAAGGCAAATGGGCATTAGCTTTTAACCTTTCAAAGTTCTCTAGATATCCTTCATTCAATTCAAAGTGCGCTATGGTCTTTGGTAGCACCACTTTCTCCCCTTCCGTATCGAAAGCTGCCTTCATAAAATCCACTATCTCCGTTGCCAAAGATTGTCCTTGCGTATATTCTACGAAATTGGAAAATAAATAATATACCTGCAATAGGTAATCCCGTTTAGGGTATAATACATCGTCGATTTCAAAAACATAAACCGACTTATCAAAAGAAAAAGCTTCGTTATTCATCATTTAAACCAAACACAGTATCGGCTCTTCGCCCGAATCAGACAACATTCCTACTCCCGAAAAATGACTGTCACAGAGCTGTTCATCTGTCAGTATATCCTTGCCGGCTTTCAGTACGTGAACTACGCCAGAAGGATTTTCGAGAACGAAGCAGTCCTCCAGGTCACGAGGCAATAGTACGCCTATCCCATACTCCTCCAATAATACCCGGGCCTCATTTAGTGGCTGTCCTTCCATTTTGCCTAAAGGGAGTATCATCTGATATCCTTTATCCAAACATAACTTTAATATTTCATGTGCGAACGTAGGGTTTGCTCCTGTCGGGATCCGATGATAATTCTGCTTTAACAATATATCCGGAAAAGGTTCCGAACTGCCATAAGCCACTTCATAACGGGAAGACAACAGTCTACCGACACGTTGTGCAAAAGGCCGTGTACCATAAGTAATTAAAATAGTATCCATCATTTATTTCAAAGAATCTGTCCGTCGCGCATGTGGACCGTCCGGTCTGAGATATTAGCAAGTTCTTCATTGTGTGTAACGATGATAAAAGTCTGGCCGAGTGATGCGCGTAGTTCAAAAAACAACTGATGCAAAGAAGCAGCATTCTCCGAGTCAAGGTTACCAGAAGGCTCATCTGCTAAGATTAATGCTGGCTGGTTAATCAATGCTCTTGCTACGGAAATCCGTTGCTGCTCCCCTCCCGATAGTTCAGATGGCTTGTGTTGGGCACGATGTTGAACCCCCAATCGTTCCAAAAGTTCCATTCCACGTGCCTCTGCCTCCTTTTTTCCGATGTTGCCAATAAAGGCCGGAATACAAACATTTTCGAGTGCCGAAAATTCCGGCAGTAGATGATGAAACTGAAAAACAAAACCAATATGCTGATTGCGAAATAAACTCATCTTCTTTTCACTCAGCTCACTTACGTTAGTGCCGTTAATGACAATCCGTCCACTATCTGGTTTGTCCAGTGTACCTATAATATGTAATAAAGTACTTTTACCTGCACCCGATGCACCAACGATCGAAACAATTTCCCCTTTCTCTACTGATAGGTCTACACCACGCAAAATCGGCAGCTGACCGAAAGACTTATATATTTGGTTTGCTTCCAATATCATAATGCGAAGGTAATAAAAAAAGGAAGAAAAGATTACTTGCCCTTTCCATTTAAAAACCATAATTTTACGACAAATTTTTTAAGATGAACATTCACGAATATCAAGCAAAAGAAATACTTAAAAGTTTTGGCGTAAGAGTTCAAGAAGGA
>Ga0079224_100010940_pt1 | contig 12474 bp, 10 predicted proteins | sample Stecom2015_FD_80414 | JGI IMG/M metagenome (GOLD analysis project Ga0079224, IMG submission 80414) | Agricultural soil microbial communities from Utah to study Nitrogen management - Steer compost 2015 | ecosystem: Environmental > Terrestrial > Soil > Agricultural land | place: USA: Utah...
TGGCCGTCAGAAGCTTTTTAAGCGGCTCTTTTTCCTGAAGATCCCGGAGGTTGGGGGTATTGGGGGAGCTTACGTTGAGGACAAAGTAGTCTACATATGGGTGCAGGGCTTCAAGGCACAATAAATAGTCAGCAATGGCCTCATGATTAGGTGTGTCTTTGTTCTTCCCGATATTCCCTCCAATCAGGACGCTGGACTTCCGTTTTTTCAGCCGGCTTACCGCTTCCTCCACACCTCCGTTGTTGAAACCCATCCGGTTGATCAGGCCCTGGTCATTGGGAAGGCGAAAGAGCCGGGGCTTGGGGTTACCTTCCTGGGGTTTTGGCGTTAGCGTGCCGATTTCCAAAAATCCAAAGCCCAACATGGCCATCTCGTCAATAAAGCCCGCGTCCTTGTCCAAACCCGCCGCCAGTCCCACGGGATTTTTAAAGGACAGTCCAAATACCTCCCGCTCAAGGACAGGGTCGTCAAACCTATAGTAGCGTTTAATAAGCCCCTTCAGTCCAGGCATGTTGAAGAAAATGCGGACCAATGAAAAAGTGAGGTGATGGGCCTCCTCAGGGTTTTTGGAAAACAGGATTTTTTTTAGAAAGGATTTGTACACTTGGTGTTGAAGAAATTATCAAACGCTAAATTAGGGATTATTTTCATGCCGAAAGTAGTACGGCCGCATTTTCCCGGGATGCCACTTTACTTCCTGGGGTGGAAGTCTGTCAGCACCTGGCGCAGGTAATCGCGGTCCAGGTGGGTGTATATTTCTGTGGTGGTGATGCTTTCATGGCCAAGCATTTCCTGAACGGCCCTTAGATCAGCACCTCCCTCAATGAGATGGGTGGCAAAACTGTGCCGGAAGGTATGCGGGCTGATATTTTTTCGGATGCCCGTTTCGGCGGCCAGTTTTTTGATCATTAGAAACACCATGACCCGGCTCAGCTTTTTCCCCCTTCGGTTCAGGAAAACGAATTCCTCATGACCTTTCACCGGGGTTTGATGGCTACGCACCTCCTGAAGATAAAGCTTAAGGTATTTCAGGGCATCTTTACCCACCGGTACCAGCCTTTCCTTGTTTCCCTTGCCGACAATCCTAAGGAAACCGATATCCTCATAAATATTTCCTCTTTTTAGTTCCGTCAGTTCAGATACCCGGAGGCCGCTGCTGTACAGCATTTCCAGCATCGCCCTGTTTCTGTGCCCCTCCGGCTCGCCGAGCTTGATGCCCTCCAGCAGCGAGGTGATTTCGGTATAGCTGAGGGTATCAGGCAGTTTTCTTCCCAGCTTTGGGGCCTGCAAAAGAAAGGAGGGATCCTTGTTGATCTTTTCCTCATACATCAGAAATTTGAAAAATGCCTTGATGCCGGAAATGATCCTGGCCTGTGTATACTCCGAGATTTCAAGGCTTGCAATGTCATTGACGAAGCACCTTAGTTGGTCCAGGGTCACCTCCGTGGCGGAGACTCCGGGAAATTCGCTGTTCATATACCTGCTGAGTTTCTCCAGGTCCTGTGTATACGCCATGATGGAGTTGGCACTGAGGGAGCGTTCGATTTTAAGGTAATATTGAAACTGCTTTATCTGGCTTTCCCAGGACATGTTAAAACGATTTTGGAACCGAAAGATACGGAATATTAGTCTTACAAAATGAATGGAAATAATTTGAAGGTCTTACATTTGTATTGCCTAAATTCTGTATTCCGGTGGCGCGGGCAATGCTGTTTTATCATTCTAATTTAAAAGATCTTGAAACTAATTATCATCAACGGTCCCAACCTCAACCTGTTGGGTAAAAGGGAACCTGAAATTTATGGCAGCAATTCCTTCGGGGACTTTTTTGAAACGCTGAAAGGCAAATATAAAGAAGTTAGCCTGGAGTATTATCAAAGCAACGTGGAGGGAGAACTGATCAACAAGCTCCATGAGGTAGGATTTGATTATGCAGGCATCTTGCTCAACGCCGGGGGGTATACCCATACCTCGGTGGCCATTTCGGATGCCATTGCCGCGATCACTACGCCTGTGATGGAGGTTCATATTTCAAATATTTACAAACGGGAGGAATTCCGCCACAAGAGTATTATCTCCAAGGAATGCATCGGCATGATCGCCGGGCTTGGCCTTCAGGGCTATGAACTGGCAGTACAGTATTTTGTTGCTAATAAATAACTTTCCATGATTTCATTTTCACCGGGACCGTCCAAGGTTTATGACCAGTTGCCCCTTTATTTCAAGGATGCTTTTGACCAGGGGATATTGAGTGCCAACCACAGAAGCGCGGCTTTTATGCATCTGTATCAGGAAACGGAGGAGCTTATAAAGGAAAAGCTTGATGTGCCGGAGGGCTATAAGTTGTTGTTTACCTCCAGCGCAACGGAGAATTGGGAGATTATCACGCAGTCAGTAGTGGAAAAGTCCTCTTACCATATATTTTCCGGTGCTTTCGGGAAGAAATGGTTTGGCTTTGCCAGGAATATAAATCCGGCAACGGGATCCTATCCGTTGGACAAAGATCAGGAACTGAATCCTGATTTGCTGGAGATAGATGAAGAGCATGATCTGATTGCCCTTACCCACAACGAAACCTCCAATGCCACCCAGGTCAGCAATGAATTGATAGCGGCTGTGGGGGAGAAGTACAAGAACAAAATGGTCGCGGTGGACGCGACCTCCTCCATGGCCGGGGTTTATCTTGACTTCAGAAATGCCGATATTTGGTATGCGTCCGTACAGAAATGCTTTGGATTGCCAGCCGGCCTGGGCGTATTGATTCTTTCTCCCAAAGCCGTGGAAAAAGTCGACCGTAAAGGCGAAGAGGGCCGGTACAACAGCCTTTCCTTTATACTGGAAAACGCCAGGAATTACCAGACGCATTATACGCCCAATGTGCTCGGTATTTATCTCCTCAACAGGAGCCTGAAGGACGTGCCTTTTATCACCGCCACCAGCGCAAGGACGGAGGAAAGAATGCAGCGGCTTGAGGAAACTGTACTACAAAGCCGATCGCTTCATTTCCTGATCCAGAACCCAAAAACAAGAAGCAGGACAGTGCTGGGCATTTCCGGCAAGGAGGAATTTGTAAGCCAGGTAAGGAAATCGGCCGAAGCGGAAGGAATGCAAATGGGGAGCGGTTATGGGGCGCTTAAGCCAACAAGCTTTAGGATTGCCAATTTTCCGGCGGTAACGGACAGCGAGTTTGACAGCCTGATCCGTTTTTTGAGACGGTTCTAAAAAACCAGGAATAAGGGGATATGTTTGAATTCAAGGACATACTGTCTGTCACGCTTATTCTTTTTTCCGTCATCGATATCCTGGGGTCTATACCGATTGTGATTAGTCTTAGAAAGAAGGTAGGGCATATCCAGTCGGAAAAGGCCACCATTGCGGCGGGGATATTGATGGTGTTGTTTCTACTGTTGGGAGAGGTTATTTTAAGTCTTTTTGGGATTGGCGTTGACGATTTTGCCCTGGCCGGGGCCTTGATCATATTTGCCCTGGGGGCTGAAATGATTTTGGGAATTGAGATTTTCAAGCCTGATGCGGAAGCCAGTTCTGCCAGCACTTCCATTGTGCCTATTGCTTTTCCATTGATTGCAGGGGCAGGGACGATGACAGCCATTCTCACCTTAAAATCCGAATACTCGCAGTTAAGCATTGCCATGGGCATCCTGACCAATTTGATAATTGTGTACGTGGTGCTGAAAAGCACCGATTGGTTGGAGAGGAAGCTGGGGAGGACGGGTCTGGACGTTCTGAGGCGGATCTTTGGCATTATATTGCTGTCTATCGCCATCAAGATTTTCAAGTCCAACCTGGGAGGGTTTTGAGGCACTTTACGCTTATCAAAGCCATAGCGGCAGGATTCTTCTGACATTTTCCTTTACTTTGAATCATGATCATAATTTATACGGACGGGGCCGCCAAGGGAAATCCGGGAAGAGGAGGGTATGGTACGGTGTTGAAGTACAAAAATCACCGGAAGGAATTGTCGGAGGGCTTTAGGATGACCACCAACAACAGGATGGAACTGCTGGCCGTCATTAAGGGGCTGGAGGAACTGAAATTGGAGGGAATCCCGGTGACCATCTATTCAGACAGTAAGTATGTGGTGGATGCGGTCACGAAGGGCTGGCTCTGGAACTGGCAGAAAAAAGGGTTTAAGGACAAGAAGAACGTGGATCTGTGGAAACGGTATATTCCGCTCCATCTGAAGTATAAACCCAGGTTTGTATGGGTCAGGGGCCATGCGGGCAATGTGGAGAATGAGTGCTGTGACCGATTGGCGGTGGCCGCGGCCGAGTCGGACGGCCTTCAGGCGGACCGGGGTTATGAGGCGGAAATGAGCAGGGGGAATATTTAAACGGATTCCACGGAATCAAAAACCTCCCTGGCCCGTTGTGACGTCGTATTTTACCGGTACATTTTCAGCATGCCAAACACGTATTTTAAGTTTAAGCAATTTATTATCCATCAGGGCGACTGCGGTATGAAAGTAAGTACCGATGGGGTGGTGCTGGGCGCGATGGCTTCACATTCTAAGGCGGGAAGGATTCTGGATATAGGAACAGGTACCGGGCTCATCGCCCTGATGCTGGCGCAAAGGTTTCCGACAGCGGCAGTGGAGGGAATAGAGATTGACAAGGATGCATATCTTCAGGCATCCGACAATCTAGCGCTCAGTCCCTGGAAGGACCGCGTTTCGGTTGTTCATCAATCCTTTCAGGAATTTGCAAAAGTGGAGCGTAAGCGTTTTGATCTGATCGTAAGCAATCCTCCTTATTTTCCGGCGCATCTTAAGTCCGGGGACTTAAAGCGGAACCTTGCCCTGCATAATGACGCCTTGCCCTTTCCTGACCTCGTCCGTGGCATCCCCCCGCTGTTGTCCCGAGACGGCCTTTTTTGGGTGATGCTGCCCGAAAGGCAAATGCAAGAACTCGAAACGCTGGCGATGGAGGAAGGCTTATTTCCCCACAATAAAATCATTGTCAGGAACCACCCCTCCGCTCCGGTGTTAAGGGTGGTTCAGGCCTTCTCGTTTTTGGCGCAGGTGTCCACCGAAGCCTCTCTGCTCATCCGGGATCAGGACCGGAACTATTCCAAGGATTATAAGGAGTTGCTGAAAGATTTTTTGTTGGATTTTTAGGGAATAGGCGGAGGCGATAATTTTTGCGCCTGTGGCTATTGTGCTTGATTTTCTTTTTAGATACCTTGATATAAGTTAATTAAACGTCACGGATTCCACCTTGCTCACAATCGCCATCGGCATTCCCGGCAATTGCAGGTTCATTTCCATGGGATATTTTAGCCCTTCCACGGTGTCGTACTTGTTGTAATTAATATTTCCTGCTGTAGGGCTTTCGCTCCGGATCTTAAGGCCGGTGTCCACATGATAATAGTTCACCACTGAGGATCCCGTTGGATTCGTCACCGTTAACTTATAGGCCTTTTCGCCGTCTACATCCTGGATGCCGTCCAGGGAAAAACTGTATCCCATTTCCTTATAGTGAAGTTCGGGAAAAATATACATGCCCATCTTGGCTTCTTCATATTGTTCGTCGCTCAGGGTCTGGGACTGGCCTTGGGCGGAGATGGTGGCTTTGCCGTTCTCCATGGTAATCTTTTGCATTACCTGGCCCATCATGCTTACTTCCTGCTCAAACTTCATGGATGACAGATCATGAAAGGTGGAAATCACCATCTGCTGACCCTGTATTTCCGAGCTTTGTTTGATGTTGGCGGTTTTTATGGCCGCTGCTTTTTCCTCTCCCCCAATGGCTTCGATGTATCTGTCGATTACTTTTTCCGCAGTCATGTCCGCATCCATAGCCATTTCCCTGGCTTCCTCGCCGGTATTGGTGTATTTTTTAATTTCCCCAAACTGCACCAATTTATCTTCAAAGGCACTGCTGTTGCCCACGATGGTGATATGCATATTATCCGGCTGGATGTATTTTTTGGTGGCTGCGTCGATGTCCTCCACCGTCAGGTCATCCAGCCTTTGCAGGTAAGTGGAATAATAGTCTTCGGGAAGATTATACTGGGCAATGTTGATCGCAAAACTTGCTATGGTGGAAGGGTTTTCCAATGAGCGTCCAAAGCTGCCGCTCAGATTGGCCTTGGCTTCCTCCAGTTCTTCTTCGGTAATACCTTCCTGGACTATTTTTCTGATTTCATGGATCATTTCGGTAAGGGCCGAATCAGTGACTTCTGTCCTTACGGAAGTGCTTGCCGTAAAATTGGCAATCAGCTTGTCGGAGCCAATGGAGGAACCGGCGCCATAGGTAAAACCTTTCTCTTCCCGCAACTTCATGTTCAGGCGGGAATTAAATCCTCCTCCCAGGATGTATGCCAATACCCGGGTAGCCAAATAATCCTCCTTCGCAGGGTTCATCTCCAGGGGATAAGCCAGTTTGATCACGGACTGCACCGAAGCGGGCCGGTCTACAATGGCTACCTTAATTTGGTCAGGAGCTTGGGGCGTTTCATAGCCCATTTCCGGTACATTGCTGCTTTCCCACTTGCCGAAATAATCCCGAACCAGCTTTTCCGCTTCTTTGGCATTGATGTCCCCAACGATTGCCATATAGGCGATATTGGGCTTAAAGTAGGTCTCGTAATAGTTCCTGATATCTTCTACCGTAATATTTTCGGTGGTCTCTTCCGTTTGGTTTTCGCTATAGGGATGCTCCTTTCCATAAACCAGCGCATTGGTCAGGCGGCTGGAGATCGCATTCGGATTATCCTTGGCCGCTGCCAGGCTCGTGAGTGCCTGTTTTTTCAGCTTGTCCAACTCGGCCTGGGGAAACATCGGGTTAAAAAGCACGTCCGCCATCAGTTCCAGGATTTTGTCCTGGTGTTTCGTTAGGGAAGAGCCGTACAACGAAGTAGAACCCGCACTTAAGGAAGCACCGATGAAATCCACCTCTTCATCAAGCTGTTCCTTGGTTCTATTGGTGGTGCCGGCGGTGAGCATTTCTCCCACAAATCCCGTCATCCCGGCCTTTTCCCCCTCGAGCAGTGGATCCCGCTCCAAAACCAGGGAAAAAGCCACTCTGGGCAGCTTGTGGTTTTCCACGACAAAAACCTGCAATCCATTCGGAAGGCTAAAGTCTTTTACCTCTCCAAGTTCAATTTCAGGTGCGGGCCCAGGCTCGGGCAATTTTGTCCTGTCGATCTGTGCGTAGCCCACAGCGGAGATAAACAGGAATATAATCAACAATAGGTGCGGCTTTTTCATCTTTGTCTTTTTTTGATTCGAAAAAACTATTCCTGAGGCTGGGCTGCCTTGGGCAGATAATGCAATACCACGCGCCCGTCAAGCGTCATATATTCCCTGGCCACCCTTTGAATGTCATCTTTTGTGACCTGTCGGTATTTGTCCAGTTCCTGGTTGATAAAATCAGCACTTCCATAAAAGACGCTGGCCTCGGCCAGGTTTTGCGCTATGCCTGCCATGGAGGCATTTTTGCTGACCAGATCATTTTCTATGATGTTCTGGAGTTTCTGAAATTCCCTGTCGGAGATCCCCTCTTCCTGTACCTGGACGATGAGCGTATCGATCTCCGCCTCCAGGTCGGCTGCTTCTATGCCCATATTGGCAATCCCGTACATGAGGAAAAGACCACCATCCTCAAGGTTCAGGGGAAATGCCGACACCGCCAGTGCTTTTTGCTGCTTGTCTACGAGTTCCTTGGTCATCAGGGACGAATTCCCCCCCGTCAGGTAAGTGGACAACATGGACATGGCGAAGGAATCTGGATGGTCTTTGGGCGGAATATTATAGGCCTGGATGACTGCCGGTATTTGAATGTTGTCGTAGACTATATCCCGGATTTCTTCGGTCTTTTCCGGCTCCTTCACATCAGGCCGGAAAATTTCCTTTTCTCCCCGTGGAATTTCGGAAAAATAGGCCCTCACCCACTTTTCCGCCTGATCATAATCAATGTCTCCGGCAATGGTAAGTGTGGCGTTGTTGGGCACATAAAAATCTTCGTAAAACTGAATAAATTCATCCAGGGTGGCAGAATTTAAATGCTCCATGGATCCTATGGGGGCCCATTGGTACGGATGCCTGGCATAGGCTCTTTTTAGCGTTTCTATAAGGATGCTCCCATAAGGCTGGTTGTCATATCGCTGGCGCCTTTCCTCTTTCACCACCTCCCGCTGGGTATCTACGCCCACCTGGTCGATTTTAGCATGAAGCATCCTTTCACTTTCAAGGTATAAGGCCAGCTCGAGGTAGTTGGATGGAAGTAGTTCGTAATAATACGTTTGGTCATTGTTCGTAAAGGCATTGAGGCTGCCACCCGCTGATTCCACAATTCTGGTGTATTCGCCCCGCTCGATGTTTTCGGTCCCTTCAAAAAGCAAGTGCTCGAAGAAATGGGCAAAGCCGGTTTTGTCAGGGTCTTCATTTTTGGATCCCACGTGGTATAAAACGGAGGCGACGACAATGGGCGTGGAATTATCCCTATGCATAATTACGTGAAGTCCGTTGTCAAGCGTGAATTCCTTGAATTCCAAGTCCTTTTGCGCCACGGCTGATACGCTTACGCATGCCGTCAGCAAGATCATCAGCATTGTCTTTCTCATAATGACCAATTTAGTTAACCTGTTGTATCCTGATATTGCGGTGTGGAGATATGGTGTCCCAGTGCTTTCTGTAAGGAATTTTGCCCCCAAAATGTGATATTTTAAATTTACAAAATCTTCGTAAAAAACGAATTTATTTTTTGTTTAATCCAACGACTGATAAACTTGTGTATGCTTGAAATAGGTTAATGCTGGTGGTTATTGAGTGTTTAAGTTATTAAGTTACTGAGTAACTTGATTATTAATGCAGAATCGCTTGTCAGGTTCTTTTAAAAGGCATCCCTGATCAGCATCAGGTCCGCGATGGCCTGAAGGGTCTTTGCCTTGTGGGAAAGTAATTTTTCCCTTAGTCGCGGAGAGAGTTCCTTTTCTTCCAAAAGGTTATCGTACTCTTCCACTGCGGCTTTTTCTCCCCGGATGCATTCTTCACACACTTCTTTTTCATTGTCATGGGTTAGATTGGTTTTGAAGTTCATCCAGGTCCGGTGCAAGATCCCCATGGTACTTCCTTCCGTTACCGGCTTGGCACCAAGAAGGACGATCTCCCGGTGGATTTCCTCCCCGATGTCCACGCGCGCTGCGGCCTGGTCAATGAGGTATCTTTTTAATGCATCGTTTTCAACGTCCCTGGCAGCGTCTTTATATCCATTGATTGCGTCGTAATTCCGCTGAAGCACGCCGTTCAAATCATTAGCTAGTTCTTGCCTGCTTTTCATATTTAGGTTGTTTTGTCTGGAAAGTAATAAAAATTTTTTTGGTATCAGCGAAAGTTATGCCATGAAAATACAAAACCATACCCATATGGGTTGCCTAACACCTCCTGATCATCGCGGATTGTCATGAAAACGCTACTTGTCCTCAAGCCTCAAGTGCGGTATATAAACGGGGAATCAGGATAGTGCAGGATACAAACTCCATATAAATTAGATTTATTTTGGGCAATTATGCCGTCAACATACCGGCGGGGGATGGTCATGCTTCATTTCCAATTGTTGTGGCCGGCCACCTATTTGTATATATGAATTAAAATAGGTTAATTTATTTTGAATTATTGATACCCATTTTTACTCAAACAGAAACTAAAATAATGTGTAAACACCACCCCTTGAGAAGAATTTATTTTTTGCCACTTTTCGTATTTTTATTGTTTTCCTGTAATGATGCGAAAGAAAGCAGCGGACCGGTACATCCCAAAGTCGAAAAATTAAAGCTACCGGATGGCTTTGCTGCCGAACATCTGTACAGCCCCGGCGAAAATGGCCAGGGCTCATGGGTGGCCATGGCCTTTGACGACCGGGGGAGGCTAATTACTGCCGACCAATATGGCGCCCTTTACCGCCTGGAGATCCCGGCCATTGGGTCCGATTCGCTGAAGCCCAACATTGAAAAACTTGTCGTGGGCAGCGAAGAAGGTGGCAAACTGGGTATGGGATATGCCCAGGGATTGCTTTACGCCTTCAACAGCATGTATGTGATGGTAAACCATACGCCTAATGAGGATTTTGACAAAGGCACCGGCCTGTACAGAATTCAGGATACTGATGGTGATGACCAGTACGACAAGGTCACCTTGTTAAAGTTATTGAAAGGCGCTCCGGGTGAACACGGGCCTCATAGTATGATATTGTCCCCCGACCGGCAGTCAATTTACCTGGTGGCGGGCAATCATGTGGACGTGCCCGAGATGGATGCGTACCGGCTTCCAAGGGTCTGGCAGCAGGATAATTTGCTTCCTGAAATCAGAGATCCCAGAGGTCATGCCAACAACCGGGAAGCTCCCGGGGGCTGGATCGCGAAGATTGATCCTGAAGGTCAGAATTGGGAGTTGATCAGTGCCGGATTCCGGAATGCCTTTGACATTGCCTTCAATGAAGCAGGTGATTTGTTTACTTATGATTCGGACATGGAATGGGACTTTGGGATGCCTTGGTACCGGCCCACCCGCATTTGTCATGTGACCAGCGGCAGTGCGTTTGGATGGCGGACGGGCAACCAAAAGTGGTCGCCGGTTTATCCGGACAATTTACCGGCCGTGTTGAATATTGGACAGGGTTCACCTACGAACGTTATGTTTGGTACCGGTGCCCGGTTCCCCGAGCGATACCGGAACGCCATGTATGCGTTTGACTGGAGCTTCGGAATAATCTATGCCATTAGCCTGGAACCTTCAGGGGCCACATATGAGGCAACAGCGGAGGAATTTATCTCCGGCGCTCCCCTGCCTTTAACGGACGGTGTGATCGGTCCGGACGGTGCCATGTATTTCATGACCGGGGGCAGGCGGTTGGAATCGGATCTATACCGCGTCCACTACACCGGGGATGTGGAGATGGCAAACACCGCTTTGACAGAAAAGGATCTTCCCGAAGAACATCGGATCCGAAGACAGTTGGAAAGTTACCATACCGGTCCGCAACCGGCGGCTCTGGACTTTGTGTGGCCTTATTTAAAACACGATGACCGGCATATTCAGTATGCCGCCAGAATAGCGGTGGAGCATCAACCCATGGAAGCATGGAGGGACAGAGCCCTGAATGAGCAGGATCCGACGAGCCGCATTCAGGCCATTATTGCATTGGCCAGGCATAGCACTGGCGACATAGCGGATGCCATGTTGCAGGCTTTAATGGCTATCGACTATAATCAGCTTTCCGGGGTTGATCAACAAAGCCTGTTGCGTGCCGCAGAGCTCGTTTTGTATAGAAACGAGGTGTCCGGGTCTCTCAGCAGGCAACTCGCTGATTATCTTAACCCGCACTTTCCGTCTGGAGAAAACAACCTGGACCGGGAACTGAGCAAGATTTTGGTGTATTTGGGGGCACCCGAAGCTGTGGAGAAAACCGTGGCACTTCTGAAAGACGCAGAGGATGATGATGCTTTTCAAAAATCGTTTACCTCCTCATCGGACCTTATTTTCAGAAATCCGCGGTACGGGATGGATATTGCCGAAATGTTGGCGAGCGTGCCTCCGGCGCAGCAGACTTTCTATGCCACCGTTCTGGGAGGCGCGGAGGAAGGATGGACGGATGCATTGAGAGAAGAATACTTTAAATGGATTTACAATGCCTTTACCTATAAGGGAGGAAGAAGTTATGTGGGCTTTATAGACCGGGCAAGGAAAATGGCGCTGAGCCATGTTCCCAAAAGCCAGTTCGCTTACTACAACACGCTTTCGGGCGACTCCCTGCTCACCGGCAACGGGCTGGAACTCGCCGTCACGACCGTTCAACCCAAGGGACCAGGGAGAAACTGGACCGTTGAGGAGGCCCTGCCTTTGGTAGATTCGCTTTCAGGAAGGGATTTTGAAAACGGTAAAGCTATGTATGCCGCCACCCAATGCCTTTCCTGCCATACCATGCAAGGCGAAGGGGGTATTGTCGGGCCGGATTTGACGCAACTGGGAACCCGATTTTCTCCCAAAGACATACTACATGCCACCATCAATCCCAGCGCTGAAATTTCCGACCAATACGCTGCCACTACCTTTTACCTTGCGGACGGAAGTTCTGTGCTGGGGAGGCTGGTCAACGAAGATGAAACCACCTATTATGTTTCGCAGAATCCTTTTGCTCCCCAGGTATTGAGGGAAATTCCCAAAAACGAGGTGACGCGTACCAGTATTTCTGATATCTCCGTCATGATGCCGGGCATGATCAATCGGCTGAACGCCGAAGAACTTAAGGATTTAATGGCTTATTTGGTATCGGGCGGAAATTCCGACCATGAGGTGTGGAAATAACGAGTTAAAACAACATAAAAATGCTTTCAACAATCAAAGCTTGCTTGCCTGTTTCTGCTTTAATAGCCTCCGCTTTTTTCCTTGGCGGTTGTGACAGTTCCGGCGGCCGTAGTGTAAATGAGGAATCCGGAGAACAGGTTGCGCAGTTGGAA
>Ga0079224_100010942_pt1 | contig 12474 bp, 10 predicted proteins | sample Stecom2015_FD_80414 | JGI IMG/M metagenome (GOLD analysis project Ga0079224, IMG submission 80414) | Agricultural soil microbial communities from Utah to study Nitrogen management - Steer compost 2015 | ecosystem: Environmental > Terrestrial > Soil > Agricultural land | place: USA: Utah...
CGCCGCCGTGGCCGGGGCGGGTGCGGTGGTGGTCCCGGCCGCCGGGGTGGACTCGGCCGGCGAGCCACCGCATCGGGGTGCGCTGGCGCTGGCGGAACGGCTCGGCGTACCGGCGGCCCGCTTCCCTGGTGACCACGGTGGCTTCGGCACCGCCCCGGCGGCGTTCGCGGAGGCGGTCCATGCCGAACTCGTGAAAGCCACCTGAGCAGGGGACCCCGGTGCGGGCGCCGGGCCTGAGCAGGGCGCCCCCGTGCATGCTCAGGCCTTTACCGGGCGCCCCTGCTCAGGAAAGAGGCCCGCATGGGGCGCCCCTGCTCAGGAAAAAGGCCCGCATGGGGCGCCCCTGCTCAAGAGCGGGTCGGGAGTTCAGGAGAGCAGACCGCGGCGGTACGCCTCGGCGACCGCGGCCGCCCGGTCGCGTACCTCCAGCTTGGCGTAGACGTGCTGGAGATGGGTCTTCACGCTCGCCTCGCTGATGAACAGCTTCCGGGCCGCCTCCCGGTTGGAAGCGCCGCCGGCGACCAGCCGCAACACCTCCAGTTCCCGGTTGCTCAGCCCTGGCCCGGCCGGCCGGCGTACCTGGCCCATGAGCTGGTTGGCGACCGTGGGGGAGAGCACCGGCTCGCCGCGGTAGGACGCGCGTACCGCCCGCAGCAGTTCCTCGACCGGCGCGTCCTTGAGCAGGTATCCGGTGGCGCCCGCCTCGATCGCGGGCAGCACATCCACCTCGCTGTCGAAGGTGGTGAGCACCAGCACCCGGATCTGCGGCGCCCGGTCCCGCAGCGCCGCGATCGCGCGTACCCCGTCCATCTCCGGCATCCGCAGATCCATCAGCACCACGTCGGCGCGATGGCCGATCGCCTGCTCCACCGCCTCCCGGCCGTTGGCTGCCATGCCGACCACCTCGATGTCCGGCTCGGCGGCGAAGGCGCCGCGCAGGCCGCTGCGGACGATCGGGTGGTCGTCCGCGATCAGCAGGCGGATCACGCCGCCTTCCCGCCGAACGCCGGGACACTGGCGCTGATCGCGGTGCCCTCACCCGGCCCGCTCTCGATCTCCAACCTGCCTCCCACGGTACGGATCCGGTGCCGCATGCTATTGAGCCCGAACCCTGCGGGGGGCGGGTCCGGTATCCCTTTCCCATCATCGCGGATGTCGAGCAACACCACGTCACCCAGGTACGAGAGGGTGAGACCGACCGTGCTCGCCGCGGCGTGCCGGGCCACGTTCGTCAGGGCCTCCTGCGCGACCCGGAACAGGGCGACCTCGATCGGCGGGCTGAGCGGCACCGGGTCCCCGGTGACGTCGATCCGCAGGGTCACGTCCCGGCCGTCGGCCCAGCGCCGGGCCAGGTCGCCGAGCGCGTCCGGGAGGTGGGCGTCCTCCAGTTCCTGCGGCCGCAACGCCTGCACCGAACGGCGCGCCTCGGCCAGGCTCTCCCGGGCCAGTTCCAGGGTCCGGTCCAGGTAAGGCTTCGCCTCCTCCGGGGTATCCCACACCCGCTGCGCCGCCTGTACCTGGGTGATGATGCCGGCCAGCCCTTGGGCCAGCGTGTCGTGGATCTCCCGGGCCATCCGCTGCCGCTCGTCCAGCACGCCGGCCTCTCGGGCCTGGGTGAGCAGTTGGGCGTGCAGCCCGGCGTTCTCCTCCAGCGCCGCCTCCAGCTTCTCCACCAACTCGTCCCGCTTGCGGTCGTGCTCCGCCGACTTGGCCACGCCCACGACCCCGGCGCCGATCGCCACCGTCTGGATCGTGATCACTCCGAGGTAGGTGGCGAGCGCGGTCGGGTCCGACGCCGGGAACCCCATCGCCATGGTGTTGAGCGCGACCGAGGTGCCGAAGACGCCGGCCACACCCAGCGGCCATGGCTGCAACTGGTACGCGTGGAAGAAGCCGGCGATCGTGAACAGGATGAATACCGGGTCGCGGCTCATCAGGGCGACGAACAGCACCAGCAGGCCGGCGAAGTAGATCACCATCGGGACGGTCTGCCGCCAGTACCGTACGGACCGGGTGTGCCAGGCGTACACCCAGGCCGCCGCGAGCGCGACCAGCCCCAGCGTGATCGCCCGGTCGGTGCCGCTCTGCGCCGGCAACTGGCTGATCACCGTCGAGGGTGCGAGCAGGGCCCACGGCACCCACCGCAGCATCTCTTCCCACCATCGCTGCATGGCCGGCCCGCTGCGGCGGCGGACCGTCGGCTGGTTGCTCATCGTCGCGTACTCCTGGAGGCTCACTCCCACCGGAACCACTTCGCGGCGGCGGCGCCCGCCACCACCGCGATCAGCACCATCACCGCCAACCGTACGAGTTGCGGCGCGCCGGTCGCGTCGCCCGCCGCCGCGAGCACCGCCGGGTCGCCGGACCAGCTCTCCAGCAGTGCCGACGCACCCGGCGGGGCGTAGTCGCCCATGCGGGCCAGTGGCTGCGGGAGGAGGAACCTCGGCAGGAACACGCCGCCCAGGAACATCAGCACCAGGTACGCGACGGTCGCGAGCCCGTTCGCGACCCGCGGGTTCGGCGCCACCGCGGCGATCAGCATGCCGATCGCCAGCACCGCGGCGAAGCCGACCAGGAACGCGACCGCGAACCCGAGCGGTTGGTGCGGCAGCGGTACGTCGAGCACCAGCCAGGCCGAGACCACCAGCAGTACGGCTGCCGCGGTAGCCGCGGCGAGCACCACCAGGAGTTGCGCGGTGAGCAGGATGCCGGGGTGCGCCGGGGTGGTGGACATCCGGCGCAGGACACCCTGTTCCCGGTAGCTGGAGACGGTGCTCGCGAGGTGCTGGATAGCGAGGATGCCGATCCCGAGCACCAGCGCGGTGGGCGCCCAGAACTCGACGAACCGGGCGCCGCCGAACTCCTCCGACGGTTGCCGCAGGATCGGGATGGCGCCGAGGCCGAGCAGCAGCACGGTCGGGAAGACCACCCCGAAGATCACCGACATCGGCTCTCGCAGGAACAGCTTGCTCTCGACCACTGTGGTCTTCCACACCGTGGCCACAAGCGGCGGCGCCGGGGTCAGGGTTGGCGCGGACATGGTGCTCTCCTTCCGACTCACCGCTCTACCTGGGCGGTGTGGTCTGCCTGGTCGGTCCGGCGGCCGGTCAGCGACACGAACGCGTCCTCCAGGCTGGCCTGCTCGACCCGCAGGTCCTGCGCGGTGATCTGGTTGCGGGCCAGCACCGAGGTGACGGCGTGCAGCAGGTTGCCGGTACCGGTCACCACCACCTCCGCCCCCCGGTGCCGCAGGCCGGTCACCTCCGGGAGTTCGGTCAGCAACGTCTCGTCCAGCGGCCGGGACGGGCGGAACCGCACCCGCTGCTCCTCGCCGACCTGCGAGACCAGCCGCGCGGGCGTGTCCAGGGCCACGATCCGGCCGGAGTCGATCACCGCTAGCCGGTCGCAGAGCCGCTCGGCCTCGTCCATGAAGTGGGTGACCAGCACGATCGTCACCCCGCGGTCGCGTACCCGCTCCACCAGGTTCCAGGTGTCGCGGCGGGCCTGCGGGTCCAGGCCGGTGGTCAACTCGTCCAGCACCGCGACCTGCGGGTTGCCCACCAACGCGAGCGCGATCGACAGCTTCTGCTTCTGGCCGCCGGAGAGCTTGCGGTACCGGGTGTCGCGCTGCCCGGCGATGCCCAGCGTCTGCAGCAGGGCGGGCCAGTCGGCCGGCCGGTGGTAGTAGGAGGCGTAGAGGTCCAGCGCCTCCCAGACCTTCAGCTTGTCCGGCAGCCGGGTCTCCTGCAGTTGCGCCCCCACCCGCTGCCGCAACTGCGACCGGTCGCGCTGCGGGTCCAAGCCGAGTACCCGGATGTGACCCCGGTCGGGGCGGCGGAGTCCTTCGATCGACTCGACGGTGGTCGTCTTGCCGGCGCCGTTGGGCCCCAGGATCCCGAAGATCTCGCCTTCCTCGACCGTGAACGACACGTCGTCGACCGCGACCGTGTCGCCGTACCGCTTGTGGAGGTGGGATACCTCGATGACGTTCATGCCCCGAGCATCTCCGGCCGGGCGTACCCGGGGCGTCGGCAAGCTGGTCGGGGATCGGTTGATCCGCCGTATCCACCAGTTGGTTGATACGCGGGTCGATCCGCGACGGTGGTGGGTCGGCCGCGACCGCCCTGGGTCCATGACCGGCGACCGGTCATGGACCCAGGGCGGGGCAGCGGTCGCGGATCAGATCGCGCTGAGCAGGTTGTCCCGGGCCTGCTCAGCCGCGGCACGCAGCCAGCCCAGGTCACCCACGACCAACTGGCCGCCGTTCTTGACGATCTCGCCGCCGACCATCACCGTGTCGATGGCGCTGGTCGGCGCCGTGAGCAGCGCCATGGCGGCGGAGATGACCGGCGCCACGCCCGGGTCGTCCTTGTTGATCAGCACCAGGTCGGCCTGCATCCCCGGCGCCAGCCGCCCGATCTGGCCGCCGAGGCCGAGCGAGGCGGCCGCGTTGGCGGTCACGAACGGCAGGGTTGCCTCCCATGCCAGTAGCGGGCCGGGCAGGCCGGCGGCGTGGTCCAGCATCCGCTGCGTCTGGAGCAGCATCCGCAGTTGCACCCGCAGGTCGCCGTCGGCGGCGGTGACCACGTCCACGCTGACGGTCGGGCCGACGCCGGCGTCCAGCATCGACCGCAGCGGTGGCACGCCGATCCCCATCTGCAGTTCGGTGTCGGGCGAGGCGCTGATCCAGGCGCCGGCGCCGGCAATCAGCGCCATGTCCGAGGGCGTGAACGAGTTGCCATGGATCAGGGTCAACTCCGGCCCGAGCAGACCTTGGGAGTCCAGCCACTGCGGAGCCGAGATGCCGACGCCGAAGCCGGTGTGCATGCTCACCGGGATGCCCCGCTGGCGTGCCTGCGTGATGTCGTCGGCGATCCGCTGCAGCCCTTGGGCGTCGGCCTGCGCGGGGTTGCGGGTGGCGATCGCCAGTGACACCAGCGGATCGGTCTGGACCACGCTCTGCACCGCGTCCAGATCGGCGACGGTGGGCGGGGCGTCGTGCCGCACACTGTCCGCAGCGGGCGAGGAGTAGCCGAACACCGCCCGGATGCCCGAGTCCCGCAGCGCGGTCACCGCGGAGAGCGCGTGTTCGCGGGTGTTGGTGCCGTGGTTCCAGTCCAGCACCGTGGTGACCCCGGTGTTCAGCGCCTCGTACGCCCCTAGCAGGCATCCGAGGTAGACGTCGTCGGTGGTCAGTAGCGGCGAGATGGTGAGCAGCACCTGTCCGAAGTAGTCACCAAACGTGTGGTCCCCGCTGAACCCCCGCAACAGCGTCCCCCACATATGCCGATGGTTGTCGATCAGACCCGGCGCCACCACCATGCCGTCGGCCTCGATGATGGTGCCTTGGCCGCCCGGCAGGCTGAGTTGGCTACCGACGTCCACGATCTCGTCGTCGAGGATGAGCACGTCCCCGTCCGGGATCTCCCCCAGCGTAGGGTCGAGGGTGAGGACGTGCCCGTGGCGGATGAGCTTGTAGCCGCCGGACTGGGCGAGCGCCGGGGCGCCACGGGAGAACGTGGTCAGTGCGGTGACCGCGGCAGCGGTGCCGAGGCCGAGCAGTGCGCGCCTGTTGATGGTCATCGGGTGCGCGGCGCAGCGGCAGTCGCGAGCGGAGGGCCGACCGCGCCGCTCCCTCCCCTCAATGTGGACTATAATGTGGACTGGGAAGAAGAGGATATCGGCGACCGCTCATCGATGAGGGCCCCCGCAGGTGTCGAGTCTCGTCACCGCGTGGCCGCGCGTATCACCCGATAGGTGGAGGTAGGGTACGGGCCGGCCGCCCTATCCTGGGTGGTTCGGTATCCGGTGAACGCCATCTACCGGATCGGCGACCACCTAGCGGCGCGGTTCCCGCTGCAACCCGGCGACGTCGAGGCGACCCGGCGGTGGCTGGCCATCGAGGCGGCGGCGGTCCAGGAGTTGGCCGGGCAGACCCTGGGAGCGGTCTGGTACTACCGGGACAGCAACCCGGCCATGAGCCGGATGGGCCGGCGTACCCTGTCCCGGATCCTGGCGGACCACCCGCCGGCATGAGGCCGTCGCCCGGTGAGCGACGGCTGCGCTCGGTTGGCTTGCTAGCGATCGGGCGTCCAGAGAAACACCGATCCGCCCATACGCGAGACAGTCACCAGGCCGACCAGATCGGGATCTGAAGTGTCCAGTAGGCCGGCGTCCGGTCCCGGCGGGCTCGGCACCCGCCGGAACCGAAGCATTGTGGAATGTCCCTACTACACGGGATAGATCACGAAGACCTGGTCCGGACCGCCGCACGGCGCCAGCCACAGCTCCTGACTGGGGGCACCCGCAGCCGGCATGGTCAGGCACTCATCCCGCGGGGCTGGCGGCCAGCAGGGTCCCCGCGAGTGCCATCACCACAGCGCATAGGACGCCGGTTAGTCTTCTCCGCATGCTTCCCTCGTGCTTCCCTCCTAGTTGGAATGTCGGGTGAGAGAGCGGCTACCGGAAGTTGTCAAGGCGGTCTATGCATCGCGAGGCAGCGAAACGCTCCTCCGTTTTGGAGCCTGCCGGCCCCCGAGCGAGCCGCGAGCCGAGTCAGGCGCGCACTGCGACCTGGTTGGTCTGGTGACAGATCAAGCGTCCGGTCCGGGATCGCCGCACGGGGGCGGGCCCAGACCGGACGCTGGTTCCGGTCGTCACTCCACGGGAGAGAACACGAACACCTGGTCCGAACCGCCGCAGGGTTCCATCCGCAGGAGGTTGTCCCAGGGCGAGCTCGGCAGGGTGAGGCAGGTGCCGGTAAGCTCGGAGATGACCCGGGCCCCGCCGTTCACCGGTTCGATCGTCCAGAACTCCCACGGGGCCCCCGAGCAGAGACCGCCGTGCACGTAGTGCGTCGCCCCGGGGTTCGTGGCCGGCAACATGCAGAGTTCCGCGTTGGGGAAGGGCTCCCTCGCGTTGACGATATTCACCTGGCCGGAGCCGGCGTCCCGGATATACCACTGCTGGCCCAGGTAGTACGGGTGACTGGGTTCCACTGGCGACCGCATCAAGACCCGGTTGTCAAGGAAGAAGATGCCGACGAAGGCGAATTGTTCGCCCGCCGGGTCCCCGATCAGGTACGGCCCGGTCTGCGACGGCTCGTCGGCCACGGCCGGGGACGCGGTGGCGAGCAGCGTACCCGCCAGCGCCATCACCGCAGCACATAGGACTCCAGTTAGTCTTCTCCGCATGGGATCCTCCTAGTTGGATAGCACTGATCAGGACCGTACCGGTGACCATTAAAATGGTCTATACATCGTGATGCGCCGGACCGCTCCTCCAGCGCGTACGCTGCCAGTCCTCGAGCGAGCCGCGAGTCAAATGCTCGGCGTCAACCTGCGCGGCGTTGGCGCCAAAGAAGAGGGCGCCCCTGCTCAGGTAAGAGCGCCCCATAGTGCGCCCCGGTTCAGGCGAGGTGGGCCAGCGGCTCCGGGAGTTGGCCAGTGTGGACCACGGCGAGGCGCCGGGTGGCCCGGGTCAGCGCCACGTAGAGGTCCGACGGCCCGCGCGGTGAGCCGGCCACGATCCCCGCCGGCTCGACCACCACCACGCAGTCGAACTCCAGGCCCTTGGCCTGCCGGGGAGTGAGCACCGCGACCTGGTGGGACAGTACGTCTGGGTCGCCGCCCGCGGTCGCAGGGGGATCCCCGTCCGCCAGGCTGCCCGGGTCCGCACCCGCCGGCCCGCCCGCGTCCCCGGACGCCGCCGCGCCACCCTCGATCGCCGCGTCGCCGCCCACCCCGGCGTCGTCGCGGGCGGCGGTGATCACCGGGCCCAGCACCGGAAGCAGTTCCGCCGGCACGATCACGCCGGTCCGGCCACCGCCCGCCTCCCCGACCTCGTGGGCCAGGATCTCCGGCAGGCCGCCCACAAGGTCGTCCACCCAGTGCGCACACGGCTCGACGCCGGTGTACCGCACCGACCGGGGCGCGCGGAGGCTACCACCCATCGCGCGCAGCACTCCGGTGGCGACCGCCATGATCTCCGCGGCGGTGCGGTAGTTGACGCTCAGCCTCGCCAGCTTCCACCGGGCACCCACCACGGGTTCGAGCACGCCGCGCCAGGACGAGAAGCCGGGTACGCCGGTCTGGGCGGGGTCGCCCACGATGGTCATCCAGCGGCTCGGGCAGCGACGCATCAGCATCCGCCACGCCATCGCGGAGAGTTCCTGCGCCTCGTCGACGATCACGTGCCCGTACGCCCACCGCCGGTCCGCGGCGGCGCGCTCGGCCACGCTACGAGTGTCCACATCAGCCTGCCGGCGGGCGATCGCCTCGGCGGTGAGCACCTCGGACACCTCTACCACTTCGTCGTCCTCATGCTCCAGCGACCGGGAACCGGCAGCGACCTCCAGTACGCCGCGGGCGTACTGGATCGCCTCCTGTTGCTGGCGGCGCTGGGCCGCGCGCCGGGCCGAGTCGTCCTCGCCCAGCAGCTCGGCGGCCTCGTCCAGCAGCGGGATGTCGGCCTCGGTCCAGCCCTGTCCAGGCTCGCGCCGCAACAGCCTCCGCTCGGCCTCGCTCAGCCAGGGCGCGGCGGCGGCGAGCCGCTCGTCCGAGGCGTAGAGGTCGGTGAGCAGCCGCTGCGGGGTCAACTCCGGCCACAGGTCGTCCAGGGCCGCGCGTACCGCCGGATCGCCGCGCAGGTCGGTGGCGATCGCGGCGACGTCCGCGTCGTCGAGCAGGCTGGCGCCTTCACCTGGGGCGTCGTCGCCGCCGAGCGGGTCGCCCGCGTACGGGTCCTCGCCGAGCCGGGCGGCGATCTGGCCGGCGAGCACCCACACCGCGTACTCCTGGAAGACCGCCCGGGCGTGGTTGTGGGGGAGTTTGCTGGCGCGGGCCCGCTCCCGGGCGGCGCGGCAGGCCGCCGGATGCAGCAACACCGTCTCGGGCCGGTAGCCCAGACCGGCGTGGGAGTCGCCGGTCTCGATCTCGATCGGGGCCTGCGGCACCTGCTGCCGGTCGTGCACGGCCGCGGCCACCACGTCGGCCATCACCGCCCGCCCCTTGATCTCCGCGACCCGCGCCGGCTCCACCCGCCGCACGGTGACGCCGGGGAACAGGTCGGCGACGGTCGCCAGGCGTACCCCGGTCTCACCCAGCGAGGGCAGCACCTGGTCGATGTAGCGCAGGAAGGTGGGGTTGGGCCCGATCACCAGCACGCCGCGCTGGGCGAGTTGCTCCCGGTAGGTGTAGAGGAGGTACGCCGCGCGGTGCAGGGCGACCGCGGTCTTGCCGGTGCCGGGCCCGCCCTCCACCACGAGTACGCCGTGGTGGTCGGAGCGGATGATCCGGTCCTGTTCGGCCTGGATGGTGGCGACGATGTCGCGCATCCGGCCGGTGCGGCGCTCGGCCAGCGCGGCGAGCAGGGCGGCGTCCCCGGCCGCCGAGTCCCGCGGGCCGGCCACCGCCAGTACCTCGTCCTGCACGTCCACCACGGTGCGCTGGTCGGTACGCAGGTGCCGCCGCCGGCGTACGCCCTCGGGGGCGGCCGCAGTGGCGAGGTAGAACGGCCGCGCGGCCGGGGCCCGCCAGTCGATAAGCAGCGGCTGGTAGTCGGTCGCCTCGTCGAAGATGCCGATCCGGCCGATGTAGCGCCGCTCCCCGTCGCACAGGTCCAGGCGGCCGAAGCACAGCCCGTGCTCGGCGGCCCGGTATTGGGCGAGCTGCCCCTGGTAGCGGGCTGCGGCCGCGTCCCGCTCGCCGTGCATCTGCGGGTTGTCCACCGGTTGCCGCAGCACCTCCGCCAGCCGGGTGGTGGCCTGCTGTCGCATCCGGTCGAGTTGCTCGTACAACCGGGAGACGTAGGCGCGTTCCTCCCGCAGATCAGCGCTTGGCAACGAATCTCCAATCAGGTATAATCCGACATTTACCCGCATAAAGCGTGGTTCCTACGAATGTACCCGGTCGGCTCGATCCCGCCACGTGTCGGACGGCGGCGGATGGGTACTCACTCGCATGGTCGGATGTCGGGCCGGGGAGGGTCCCGGTGGGGCTGGAGATTGACCGCGCCCACCGGTTCCACCACCGGGAGCTGACCGTCCAGCGGATCGGCGTACTCGTGGTGGTCGGGTTCCTGCTCGCCGCGGTGCTGGGTGCGTTCGGCGGCGCGGGGCCACTGAGCAGCACCGTCCGGCCCGCTGCCGACGCCGCGTTCGACCTGGCGTACCACCGGTTCGTGCACCGCGAGACCGACGAACGGCTCACCATCTCGGTGGCGGGTGAGGCGGTCACCCAGGAGTACGTGGACCTGGAGGTGGCGGCGAGCTGGCTGGACAAGGTGCAGGTCACCGTCGTGACGCCGGAACCGGACACCCAGACCGGCGCCGCCGGAGGCGTGCGGTTCCGGCTCCCCGCCGACCCCGGCGCCCCGCTCACGGTGGGGATCCATTTCCGGGCGATCGAGACCGGCCCGCTCGACGGTTGGGTCCGGGTGGTGCCGGGCGAGCGGACCTCGTTCACGCAGTACGTGTTCCCGTAGCGGTTCCCGGGCCGGTAACGGTCTGGCGGAGGAGGGATGCCATGGACGCGGTGCTCCGCGGGGCGGCCATCTATCTGATCCTGTTCGTGCTGTTCCGCATCTTCGGCAAGCGGACGCTGGCCCAGGTGACCCCGTTCGACTTCGTGGTGCTGCTGGTGGTGGGGGAGGCCACCCAGCAGGCGCTGCTGGGCGACAACTTCTCCATCACCCAGGCGGCGGTGGTGATCGCCACCCTGCTGCTGCTGGAGCGGCTGTGGGACCTGCTGGCGTGGCGATTCCCGCGGTTTCGCCGGGTGGCGGAGAGCCGGCCGCTGGTGCTGATGGTCGACGGCGAACTGGACCGGCAGGCGATGCGGCGGGTGCAGGTGACCGAGGACGACATCCTGCAGGCAGCCCGGGCCGGCCCCGGAGTGGAGAGCATGGACCAGGTCAAACATGTGGTACTGGAGAGCACCGGCGGGTTGAGCGTTATTCCCCGCGGTTAAGCGCCGTTGAGCGCCGCCGCGAACGCCGGGATTGTGATGGTACGCGGGGTGGGGTGCCGCGGGACCCCAGGTTGGCGGTAGCGTGTCGGTGGTCCAAGCGGTTGGTGCGGTCCGGTGCAGCCGCGGCGGCGTGGCGCATCCGGCGGCTGCTCGGAACGGGATGGAGGATAGCGCATGTCCGGCGAGGAGCTGTTCGCATCACGGGGCACGAATGCGCGGCCGAGTTTCGAGGTCGCGCTGCGCGGCTATGACAAGCGGCAGGTCGATGACTACGTGTCCCGGGTGGACAACATCGTGTCCACGCTCGCGGCGGAGCGGGACCGGGCACTGAACCAGGTCCACGAGCTGGCCGGCCACCTGGAGCAGGTCCAGAGCGAGCTGGCCGAACTGCGTGCGCAGCCGCCCCGGGTGGACCGCGCGTCGTTCCGGGATCTGGGGCCGACCGTGGACCAGATCATCGCGCTGGCCGAGCACCAGGCGCAGAACATCACCGACACCGCCGCGCAGCGGGCCGCGGAGCAACAGGCCGAGGCCGAGCGGGTGCTCACCGAGGCCCGGCAGGAGGCGGAGCGGCTGCAGTCCGAGGGCCAGGCCGCGTACGAGCAGGCCGAGGCGGAGGCGCAGCGGGTCAACGAACAGAGCGCCCAGCACCTGGAGAACGCGCGGGCGGAGGCCGAGTCGATGCTGGAGGCCGCCCGGGCACAGACCGAGCAGGAGGTCCAGGCCCGGCGGCAGGTGCTGGCCCAGCTCCAGGGGGAGCTTGACAACGCCCAGCAACAGCTCGTCCAGGTACGCCAGGAGGGCGCGTCGATCGAGCGCGAGATCTCCTACATGCAGCAGCGGCTGGGCGACGTCAACCAGGAGTTGGCCCGCGAGATGGAGCGGCTGGAGAACGCGCGCGCGGCGGCGCAGTCGGCCGAGCGCCACGCCCAGAAGGTACGCGCGCGGGTGCAGCGCGAGGCCGAGCGGGTAGCGCAACTGGCCGCGGCCGCGGTGATGGCCGCGGCCGAGCGTGGCGGTGAGACCGGGGAGTACCCGATGGTGCTGCCGGTCCGCTCGCCGGGCGCCAACGGCGTACCCGCTCCGGATTCGGAGCTGCCGGACGGCGCCCGGGAGGCGGCAGGTGACCAGGCCGCCGCGGAGACGGCGGTGGCCGGGGCGGCCGAGGCCGGCAACGGGGCCAACGGCGGGGCCGAGGTCGGGGCGCCCGGCGGCGGTGACCTCCGGCCGGAGCCGGCCGGGTACCCGGTGGACGCCGACCGCTCCGGGTACCCCGAGGTCGGCCATCCGGTCGAGAATGGCGGTCCGGCGGGCCAGGACACCGCTCCCGCGGATGGCGAGTTCCATCCGTTCGGCCGCGATCCGGGGCCGGCGCCCGCGGCCCGCGAGCTCGACGCGACCCAGGACTTCCCGGTGGTGGATGTCTCCGCTCTAGACAACCGGTACGTCCCCACCCAGCCCGGCCCGCACGCCGGCTCCGCGGCCGGTCCCCCCGCCGCGGAGCGCG
>Ga0079224_100010943_pt1 | contig 12473 bp, 7 predicted proteins | sample Stecom2015_FD_80414 | JGI IMG/M metagenome (GOLD analysis project Ga0079224, IMG submission 80414) | Agricultural soil microbial communities from Utah to study Nitrogen management - Steer compost 2015 | ecosystem: Environmental > Terrestrial > Soil > Agricultural land | place: USA: Utah...
ACTTTAAGAAGTCTGAAACCGTCACAACAGATACTGAAAACCCCATGGATGAAATGTTCTTGAAAAAAGCTACTGAAATAATAGAGGCCCATATCATGGATTCCGATTTTTCCATCAACAAGTTTTCCAAAGAGTTGGGGCTAAGCCGTACATTGCTCTTTAAAAAATTCAACACGATCACAGGGTACACGCCAAATGATTTTATACGTATTTACAGATTGAATAAAGCGATTCAGTTATTTCGGGAGAAAAAATACTTGATAAGTGAAGTGGCAAATCTAACGGGATTTGTTGACCCCAGTTACTTTGCCACCTGCTTTAAGAAATTCTATGGGAAAACACCAAAACAATTCATCGAAGAAGAAATCGATTAAGCCATCTTGTTTGGAAAATCTGCTTTTACTCTTCCCAATCGTCTGTTCTGAATGAAGATACCGGCAGTCCCAAGGTACTGAAAATTTCGCCGGGCGCGTAGCTTGTAAAAGCGTACCTGACTGCCACAGGTTTCTTTACGGATTCTGAAAAGACATATATTTTATTTTCTACGAGCCGAACCTCCGTTGCCGGATACCACTTTTTATCGTCACCAGCAATCACCATAGAGCTAACTTGTTTCCCAAACGAGGTCAGACCCCTAGCTGCATCATTGAAAGAGATGCAAACGGTATCCTTGACAATCTGCACATCTCTTATGGCCGGACTTCTATAGGGTATTCCTTTTATCTTATAGGTTTCGGCTAATGCCCAATAGGCCAATCTCTCTCCCGCTTCTTTTTTCATGGCCGGATGAATACAATCGGGACTGTTCGAATCCATTAATACCGCCATACCTACATTAGGGATAATCTGCATACACTTTTCCTGTGCCTCTCTGAAAAAGGCAGCATTTTTTGTCCCTTTTTCATAAGGTGCTATTTGTGCGTAGTAAAAAGGGAAGTCTCCCTGTTTCCATCTATTCCGCCAATCGTTCACCATACTTTGGAACATCTTAACGTACTGCTCCGGCATCCATTTATCGGTTTCACCTTGATACCACAGCACCCCTCGAATCCGATATCCTATTATAGGATGAATCATTGCATTAAATATAGTTGCCGGGCTCTGATTTGGCTTTTGTATATTCTCTTTCCTTTCCTCTACCGATAAATTAAACTCCGGTAAAATCTCTTTACTCATGAATGATCTAATGGATGCCCCGCCCCAACTTGCATTTATAAGACCTATAGGTACACCGGTTGTTTCAAAAACCCTTTTGGCGAAAAAATAAGCCGCCGCACTAAAAGCACCTACGGATTCTGGTGTGGCGGTATTCCATTTACCTTCGCAATCGTCTAACGCTACAATATCATAATTTCTTTTGACCGAAAATAAACGTATTTTATTATTTGATGATTTCACAATCGCGTCCAATGCTCCTGTGACAGGCTGGTTTCCATATCCAATCATTGGCATTTCCATGTTAGATTGTCCAGCGCATACCCATACCTCTCCCATAAGAACATCTCTTAGGATAAGCTCATCGCCGTCAGAAATCGTGATGGAATAGTTTTTCCCGTCGGAAGCAGGTGTATTTATTTTCGCAGACCACTTACCATCCTTTCCTGCTTCCGTAAAAACACTCCGATCATTCCATTCGGTCGTTATCTTTACTTTGGCGTTTGCTTTCGCCCATCCCCATATCGTAACCTCCTGCTGCTGCTGCAAAATCATATTGTCGCCAAATATGGCAGGCAATCTTATTGCTGCCTCTAATGAAGCGATTTCCGAGCTAAAAAGTATTAAAAAGCCAAGTTTTTTTAAAAATGTAGATACCATATATAATTAGCATTTATAATCTATTGTTGAGTAACAATGTATATTGTATAACTGTAAAACACCAATACAAATGTTTACTTTCTTTCTACTGATTCACAATTAACATAACACTATTACTTTGTTTTGAACCAATCCTGTAACACAAAAAAAGCTTTCTTTTTGATCCCCTGGTCCGATACGATTCCTTTTCTATTGAACCAATCTTGAATACCCGGCAATTGGCGTCTCGGAGAATAAAAATCTTTCAAAACCCACGGCGAAATTCCGGCTAATCCATCTATTTTATTCAGCATTTCCAACGTCGCTTTATACAGTTCTTCCTGATACTCTTCTGTCCATCTAACGTTAGACTCTCCATGATAGCCTTGCAATGCGTCTCCTCCAAATTCACTAACAATTATGGGCTTATCATAGGGAATCTCCCATTTTCTGGTTCTGCAATCTTCCGGCGTTCCATTGTACCACCCTAAATATTGGTTAAAACTGATGATATCGACGTATTCACTCATATTATCCTGTACGAGATTTGTATTGTCACTTACCTTGCTTACTTCCATAGCCATGCTTATCAGTCTGGTATCGTCTTTGGAACGAGCAAAATCCGATAGTTTCTTAAGGAACTTATCTCTTGATTCGCCGTGCGGAGTCTCATTGGCAATGGACCAGACAATAATTGCACTACGGTTTTTATCCCGGTAAATCATTTCATCCAGCTGCTTTTCTGCATTTTGATACGTTTCTGGATTGTCCCAGGAAATAGTCCAATAGACGGGTATTTCAGACCATATCATTATTCCCATTTCTTCTGCCAAACGTACCATATATTCGTTGTGCGGATAATGCGTGAGTCGCACAAAATTACATCCCAGTTCCTTTACCCACATCAGCAAAGTTCTCACCTCATCTTTGGACCATGCTCTTCCATTTCTATAGGCTGCTTCTTCATGCAAACAAATGCCCTTCAGAAAAACTTCTTCATCGTTCAGCAGGATTTTCTTTCCTTCGGTTTTTATGGTCCTGAATCCTATTTTATCTTTGACTGTTTCTCCATTTTGAGCGATATCCACGTCATACAATTTAGGGTCCTTTGACGACCAATATGTTGGCTGTGCCTTCATCTCAAAAGAAACAAAACCGTTATCATCCGTTAAACCTTTAAATACTTTTGACAGCTCTGGAATTTCAACCGTTATCTCCTGCCCAGAGAGGGACTGGTTCAGTTTAACCCATCCTTTTATAATTCCCTTTTTCTCTTTATCTAATTGAATGGAATAATCTTGAACAAATACAGCTGGAAGGTCAACCAACAGGACGTCCCGGGTAATCCCCCCAAAGTTCCACCAGTCCATGTTACTTGTCGGCACGTTGTCTTTATGGCGAGCGTTATTTGTTCTAAGTACAATGAAATTCCGCCCCTCGTTCACAAAATCACTTATATTAAAGTTAAACGGTGTATATCCCCCTTTATGTTCCCCCACATACTTTCCGTTCACATACACTTGCGCTTCATAGTTTACAGCGCCGAAATAAATATGCGGCACTTTATTCTTCCCTCTTGTATACGTAAAATCCTTTTTGTACCAAATAGTCCCTTCATAGAAAAAAAGTTTTTCTTCCTGTGTATTCCAATCTGACGGAACTTTCAGTAACGGCGATGTGTCAAAATTATACTCTATCCTTTCTGAAACGTCTCTAGGTTTTCTGTTCTCGAAAAATCCTTTTTCAAGCCGCTGCATCTTGTTGTCATATAAACCATTATCAAAAGGATCGACGATATAGTTCCACTGCCCATTTAAAAAAGTAATATCTCTTGCGTAAATATTGGCAATAAGAGGTTCCGATGCTCTTGAAACAGAACATAGGATAAACGAAGCCAATAGGTAAATAATAGTTTTCTTCATATTGGATATAAGTAATTTGTATATAATATTCACATGAGTAGGCGCTGAGATGTTTCTGAAATCCCAACCTAGCCCTTCGTGTATTCGTAATCTTTTGTACTAATCGGTTAACCCCTCTAAAAACCCATAGTAGGAAGGCTTTCTTTCATAAGCGTCATCAAATAATAAAGGCCAGTCTGGCCGATTATACGTAGATCTAATCCAGGAATGTGCATCAGACACCCCCCAGACAGTGATTCCAAATTGCTGGCTAACGGGAATTTGTCGGTATGACTGGGCAATAAACTTGTATTTATTTGCTTGTAAATTTAAGATTGTTGAATCTGCCGTCATATTTGGGTCACTGCTCGGATTTAGGGCGATATCTAACTCTGAAATGTGAATTTTCAAACCGGTCTCTGCCAATCGAGTAATAGCTGTTCCAACAGCGGCATCTGATAACGTATAGTTAATGTGCGTTTGCATTCCGATTCCATCTACGGGTACTCCATCGTTCACGAGACCGTTTACTAAAGAAATTATAGCATTTCTTTTTGTAACACTATACTCATAACCATAGTCGTTGTAGAAGAGCAATGCGGAGGAGTCTGCTTCATGGGCATACTGGAATGCACGGGCGATATAGCCCGGTCCTAATTTTTGTAACCAAATACTATTACGCAATGAACCATTGTCTTCCATCGCCTCATTTACAACATCCCAAGAACCAATTTTACCTTTATATCGTGTAACGACAGTTTTTATATGGTTTTTAAACAGCAGTTCCCATGCGATTGAATCTCCTTGAAAATTAATTACCCAATCGGGTATTAATTTATGCCAAACCAATGTGTGGCCATGGACTCTCATATTGTTTGCTTGTGCGAATGCGACAAGAGTATCCGTGTCTTCCCAAAAATAAACCGAACTTGATGGATGAATATTTTTCATTTTCATACAGGTTTCCGGTGTTAGGCTGTTAAATTCTGAAGCTACGAGAGATCTATAATCTGCGTTGTTCTTGATCCGATTTTGATGTAAAGAAGCACCAATGGGGAAATTTGCTTGATCGCGTAATCCCAAAGAAGTTAATGTCACATTTAATTGTTCTGTTGAAATTCCATCTGGGCTATCTTTCACTAGTAGCTCTTGATATTTCTGACAGGAAGAGCAAACAATTAGGATAAAAAAAATAATAAATAGATTTTTCATTGTGATAATATTTAATGGATCATAATTAATATCTAATGCTTTGTAGTAGTCGCATCTGAGTTATTGTTAATCTACTACTTTTATTGTAATTTCTTTCGTTACATATTTCACCTCATCGAATCGCGAATTACTAGCTACAAATGTCAACGTGTAATAACCAGCTTCGTCATAGGAATAGATATATGACGACATGATACCATCATCTAGTCCTTTTAGTGCTATTGGCTTATCGCTTCTAATGGTCATCTGCTCCAGATTGATAGGTGATGAAATTATCCAGTCATCGCTGTCTGTCTGCCCTGCAGACCCACGTATGCGCAATCTATCTTGTGATTTTATACCATTTAACACCCAGGTCCTATGGTAACCCTCCGGTACAGGTGCATCCACATTAAGATCCAATGCGTATGGATCATCCATGATAAAATTGTAAGGAGTCCAACCTGCGGACAATGTGGTAACCAGGATATCATTTCTCTCACCAGCCTGACTCAATATCCTAAATGCCGTCAGTCTGTAATCGGTATTATTTGTTGTCTTTGAAGGACGGCAGGCAAAACGAAACGCCACATGCAATTCTTTCCCTTTATAAGCCGTTAAATCATATTTTCCCGAAAAAATATCGGAAGCTACTGAGGTTCTCCTTTTCGGCATATTGAAACTGGAAGTTATATCCTCCCATACACCTTCCTCCAGGATATTGGCGGCATCGATTTCTTTATTACCGGTCATTCCTTTAAAGCTATCCGAAATATATACCCTTAGCGAATCATATTCCTCTGAATGTGTCTGTCCGGCAACTGTTATCGCCGTTCCGTTCAGTGCTGTTGAAGAGAACTGAAGATAAGGCGTACCTTCTATCTTTAACAGATCATTGTTCCTGTTTATATATTCACTGCCTTTTTCTCCGGTATATAGCGAAATCATATCCGAATTTCCGGAGAACAAAAATTTAACATAATCTTTCTTACACACGTAAACATCACCTTCCATGCCTATGATCGCCTGGGGATCTATCGAAATATCAAAAGAAGGTGTTTCCAGTTCTTTGCTACAAGAACTCAGAAGAGTCGACAGCACTCCTATTGTTACAAAAAGAATTAAAAACGTTTTCATTGAAAAAATCTTAAAAAATTACCAACCTTTATTTTGTTCCATGTCCTTGTTTAAATTAATTTCTGATTGAGGGATCGGAAATAATGTATATTGATCTGTCATTTTTGAAGCTACATCCGTCAAACGTGTTCGCAGATCGCCAGAATACCCCAGTCCAGTTTCTGCAGCGGCTTGCATTTCAGAAACAAAAATTCCCCAGCGAACCAAATCATGCTTTCGGATACCCTCAAAACAGAGCTCCCGCGCCCTTTCATCCTGAATAACCTTACGAAATTTATTTTCGTCCATAATTCGATGATGGTCGGGATCCGGATTAGAATTTTCGTAAGTGTAAACATTTGCCCTTCTTCTGACTTCATTCAAAGCATCATGCGCTTTTTCAGTCGGCCCGTTCAACTCATTCTCTGCTTCAGCCAGCATCAGCAAAACGTCGGCATATCTGATTATGGGGAAGTTAGCAGATGTATATTCTTTATGCCTCGGTGTTAATGTTTCCTCTATCCTTCTCCACTTGGCTATGTATCTCGATGTTAGATTGGAATCCAGATTTACAATATTCAGGTTATTAACGACATAACTCGTACCGCTTCTGACATAGGAATAACTCGAAATGGATCTATAAAATCTACTATCATTGGGCGTGTTGTCTTCCTTATTGCCTCCTTCCAGATAGAGTCTGGCCAATTTAGGTCTCGGCTGGAATCGACCATAGCAATAACCATGTGGAAGATCGCTATCACAACGGACACCTATGCGCGTACCCAGCGCACTGTAAGCTCTGCCTTTCCCTGGATCAGTAGCTGAATTACCATAAAATTCAGCTTCCCACATACTTTCTCTATGCTGGACATCATATTGATCTGTCATGAGATTAACAAAAATCTGATCGTAACTCGGGTTCAAGCTATGCAATCCACTGGCTTTTACCGCCTCTGCATAAAACAGTGCCTGTTCATACATCTCTTGTCCCATATTTAGTGGTTCTCCCGCCATCTTTAAATAAATCCTGGCAAGTATACCCATAGCTGTGGTTTTAGTTATCCTCCCACTATGTGAAAAGCTATCTGCAGGTTCTAAAAATGGAATAGCTTCTTTTATATCGTTTACACTTTGCAACAACACTTCTACCTGTGGTGTTCTGGGGATGTTTATGTCCACTACTGACTCCGTGGCCGCTTCCTTTAAAGGAACGTCTCCCCAATAACTAGCTAAAACAAAATGATAGTAAGCCCTTAGAAACAACGCTTCTGCCCAATAGGTTTTCCGAAGATCTTCGTCCATATCGGGGATATCAATATGTTCCATTAGTTCGTTTGCCCTGTTAATACCTGTATAGAGGTTATCCCACATACTCTTTACATCTCCCTGTGACGCACTATAATTCCATCCTGCTATAACATTTTGCGGAATCAAAACATTATTTACGTCGTTGTAAAATCCCAGATCGTCGACAAGGGCTTCAAACGATAAATACCTGCCATACATATCTAGCGTGCCCAACGGAGAGTAGGTTGCTCCTAAGGCATTGAACAAATCTTCCTTTGTCTGATAGTAAGATTCTTTTGTTATAAAATCCCGCGGTTTTGTATCCAGAAAATCGCTGCATCCGGTTTGGGAAAACATCCACATAACCACAAACACATATATCATTATTCTTTTCATCATTCTCTACTTTAAATTGACTTGAAAGTTTATTGCCACTGTTTTTGATACGGGATAAGCAGACCAATCAAATCCCGGTGTCAATGCGCTATTACGGACAGAAACCTCGGGATCCATACCGGTATAGTTAGTCCAGGTAAGTAAGTTTTGTGCAGACAGCGCCAGCCGCATATTCGTTATGTTTAATTTTGAGATGTTGCTTTTTGGAAAAGTATAGCCAACGGATACTGTTTTCAGACGTAAATACGAAGCATCTTCGATCGCATAGCTGGAATAGTATGAGCCTGATCCATCGCTATATTGTGGAATATTACTGTCCGGATTATCCGGTGTCCATCTATTCTGGAAGGATTTAAATTTATTACCAGGAAATCCTGAATACATTTCAAAAGCATATTTATTCGCATTTAAAGCATCATTGCCATAAGACCACTGAAGAAGGAAACTTAGATCGAATTTTTGATAGGTAAATTTGTTATACAATCCTCCCGCATGGATTGGGATGCCTGATCCTATTATGGTAGCATCTTTCATATTCACCACTCCATCACCGTTTATGTCCTTGTACCTTGCATCTCCGGGCTGGACGGCATCACGGTCCCTCGTATAAGGGATGTTCTCTTTGAGCAGATATGTATTTCCGTTTTTTATAAAGTCATCATATTTATACGTGCCTTCATATACCAAACCATACATCTGTCCCATAGGCTGGCCAACGCGCGCGATATATGCCGGAAGGTTATTCCAGGTATTATTTATAGAATTGACCGCAATCAGCATAACGTTTTGATCTTCCGCCAGTCCGGTGATCTTATTCCTGTTAAATGCTATATTGAAATTACTTGTCCAGCTAAAATTTTTATTTCTGATATTAACGGTCTTTAATGAGAGCTCCAAACCTTCGTTCTGGACAGATCCTATATTTTTAAATCCTGAGCTATATCCCGACGATCCCGGCAAGTCTGCATTCAGTAAAAGTTTATCTGTCTGCTTTCTATAAACATCGGCGGTTAGAGAGAGTCGGTTTTTCAGAAAACCTAATTCAAGCCCTATATCGATCTGATCCGTTTCCTCCCATTGTAAACTATTGTTGCCTAAACTGGTAATGGCAGAACTGCTGACAGCTTCGTTTCCGAAGTAATATTTAAATGCCGGTCTTATATAGATCTGTGACAGGTAAGCAAACTCCGACACCCTGTTATTGCCCGTCTTACCATAACTCAACCTAAGCTTGGCATCGTGAATGAAGTCCATACTTTTAAAAAAATTCTCTTCTTTTAATCTCCACATTAAAGCAGCGGATGGAAAATAACTCCATTTATTTCCCGGTGGGAATTTTGACGAACCGTCTGCCCGGAAAGAAGCCGTTATATAATATTTGTTTCTATAATTATAGTTGGCTCTCGATAAGTATGACATTAATGTCCAATTCTCTCTTGATGCTGCCATCCTATTAAATAGCCCTTCGTCTATACCGCTCATTCCCAAGGATTCATTGGGTACATTTTGCATTTGAACAGAATTGGAAATGGAAGACCTTTCCTGCATCGTAAATCCTGCGAGCAGATCCAGGTGATGAACTTCGTTAATTTTTCGATTGTAGGTAAGCAGATTTTCATTTAGCCAACCCGAGTTTTCAAAATAAGAAACCTGACCATTCACTCCTATCCTGCTAAATATCGGCGATCCTTCCCTCGTCTTAGAATTGTTAAAAACATCCCTTCTCTGGTCTTCACCTGTATAGCTTATGTTCGAACGGAATTTTAAATCCCAGGGAAGTTTGGCTTCTAAATAACCGTTTACCCGAAAGTTTTTAAGAAAATCATCTCTTAACTCATTCTCTGCAGTTAGTAGCGGATTTACCTGAAAATTATTATCTGTGTCGATGTCACTATCGACAAAATCCGATAGAAGATCTACGTTGTCATTTCCGGCAACAGGCCTGTACGCCCACATATTTTGCAGTAGGCTATTCGTGCCGGAGCTACCCGTGACAGAAGGTGCCGTACCATATTTTTTTGTTCTCGAATAATTCGCATTCAAGCCGAAATTCAACCAGCTAAAAATCTTCTGATCCAGATTAAACCTGCCTTGAAAACGCCCATATCCGGAATTAATAATTACACCTTCCTGATCTGTATTTGAAAGCGAAACAAGGTACTTTGAATCGTTCGTTCCACCGGAAATACTCACTCTATGGTTTTGGATAGGTGCATCATGAAACAAATGGTCCTGAAAGTCTATACCTGTTCCTTGATAGCTATTTAAATCTTTTCCATCAATAAAATACGTTGAATTCATATAATTAGCCGTACGTACCTCCGATTGATATTTAACAAATTCATAACCATCCATAACATCCATCGTGTTACTTACCCTTTGCACACCATAGGAACCCGAATAGGAAATTTGCGGAGAGCCCGCCGTTCCTTTTTTGGTGGTAATGATGATTACCCCGTTTGCTCCTCTTGCACCATATATTGCGGTTGCCGAGGCATCTTTTAACACTTCCAAAGAAGCTATATCTTTGGGATCGAGCGTATTTGACATAGATTCTTCTACCGGGAAACCGTCAATAACATAAAGTGGCGAATTATCCTGTGTTATAGAATTTGCGCCCCGTATAATGATCTGGGATTCTGATCCGGGCGTTCCTTCTCCGAAGGAAACATTTACACCTGCTATTCTACCCGCCAACGCTTCGTCTAAGTTTGCGACGGGAGCCTCAGATATGGCATCCATGTCTGCTTTTTCAACTGATCCAGTAAGATCTCTTTTACTCACCGAGCCGTAACCGATTACTACTATTTCATTTAATGAATTGTGTTCTTCACGTAGCGTGATCTTCACGGTTCTTTGTTCCGAAATTTTGATTTCTTGTGTTTCAAACCCGACATAGGATATCACTAAGACAGGATTTTGGTCACCAGCTGGCATAGTAATATTAAACTCTCCCTTACTATTGGTCAGTGTATTAACTTTGGCATTTTTCACACTTACGTTTGCCCCTGGCAGAGGAAGTCCATCTTGATCAAGTACCACTCCCGTGATATTTTGGGCGAAGGCAATATTGACCAGTGCTAACAACAACAATAGCAAACCGCCTTTTTTTTGCATAAAAGTATCCTTTAAATTAATAATCATAATAGGTATATCTGTTTTTACGAATCCATATTCATCTTACGTAAATGGTTACTTATCGTTCGTTTTAGTCTTTTATAATCGATACGTTATCCAATAAAAAAGGTACTTTTACAGAACCGGAGTTTATAGCAAACGTAAGCTGATAAAGATCTTTTTGAGTAATTTCGAATTTCAGTTTATATGCGGTCCATTCCGCTGTATCTACTTTTCCTATACTTGGCGTACCGACAATATTATGTACCGATTCTTTGCTGGAAGCCGTTTCCCCTTTCTTGGTCAGCGAAATGAAACGTACCTCACCTTTTCCTTTAAAGTAGCAGGTTAGCGTGTATACACCGGCTACAAGTTGTATATCAGAAGTTCTGAATTTTTTGTTTTGACCTCTGTTTTCAGGAGTGAATGTAATACGCAGCGAATTTTTTCCACTTTGTGCATCTAAAGATTTCTGAACAACACTTTCTTCTCCGCTAAATAAATTTGTCCACCCAGAGGGCATTAACTGATTGGAATTCCATTTTTCAAAATCTCCGTTCTTAATTTCATTCTGCTGTGCTAACAAATAAATCGGTGCCGAAGCAACAATAGCCAATAGTGTCCTTTTCATGTTACTGTATAGTTAAGTTTATAAAAAATTACGTTTATAAAAATTAGTAATTGTAGAGGACAAATAACTTTTTTTTAACCCAGATTTACTTTCAAATTAGTACATATTAATATTAAATAAGTACTTAGATTATAATAACGCGTTATTAAAACAACATACACACTTGATTTACAACTAAATAGACATTATTAAGAAAAGAGGTTTCAACTTATAAACAATTCTCGGCAACCTAACGGAAAGCCGGAGGATGTTATGCATTTAAGGAGAGGGTATTAATTAGCAGCTCAGGTTAATATCACTTACGGCATCGAAATAGAACTATCATCAAGATCATCCCAATCAAAATCCATATCCATGATCTGCAATCGAAATTCCTGTGCGGAAGCGACCGAAAAATAGCCCAGCGCATTATTGGAAATATTTGATGTCGGGTTTCCCGGAGCAGCAGAACCTGGATTCGTACTTTGGTATTCATTCCAATAATCAAACACCTTTTCATCGATACAATAGCGCCGCACCGAAATATAATCTCCCGGATTCAGCTCAGCATCCAAATCAGAAACCTGATGTGTTACGTATAACCCATCATTGAATTTATCTTGAAACACAGACGAGAAGCGATAATTCCCATCGTTGATGGAGATATCATATTTATAATAATTAGATACGTCGGGAGGGTCATTGAATTTGAAAGTCGCAAAATAATAGCTATCTCCTAGAATATTTTCACGAACAATGCCTGTAGAGTCTACTTCTACGTATGTGGGCATATAGCAGGACGATTCATATAACTCATCGTCCACCATCACATATAGTGAATAAGTCCGCCCTGCAGTAGGCTTGAAATCGTAATTGGCATCGCTCACATACATCCCATTACCCTCATGTGTAAAATAGGAAGCACTTCCCTGATTGTCGCTCACAAACACTATAGCATCCACAACCGGCTTGGAATTGACAGGCTCATTAAAAGCAACTGTTTTAGATACTCTTATACGTTGGACAGCATGTAAATCCGAGAGGTTCGCTTCAATCACCAC
>Ga0079224_100010944_pt1 | contig 12473 bp, 9 predicted proteins | sample Stecom2015_FD_80414 | JGI IMG/M metagenome (GOLD analysis project Ga0079224, IMG submission 80414) | Agricultural soil microbial communities from Utah to study Nitrogen management - Steer compost 2015 | ecosystem: Environmental > Terrestrial > Soil > Agricultural land | place: USA: Utah...
GGAATCGATCCAGATATCGCTGCCGTTAACGTGCAAAACCGTGTATCTCGTGCAACTCCCTTATTACCCAGTGAAGTAACTCGTTCGGGTGTTACTACTCAAAAACAGCAAACCAGCTCCTTAATGTTCTTATCTTTTTATTCTACGAATAAAAATTACGACGCTACGTTTGTGCAAAACTACATGAATATCAATATTATACCTGAAATAAAAAGGGTAAATGGTGTAGGAGATGCATCGGTATTTGGTGCCAAAAACTATTCGATGCGCGTATGGTTAGATCCAGCCAAAATGGCAAATTATGGATTAGTACCTTCGGATGTGACGGCTGCTATCAATGAGCAATCCTTAGAAGCTGCTGCCGGACAATTGGGTGAAAACTCAGGAGAATCTTTTCAATATATTATCAAATACAGCGGTAAATACAAAACCGAACAACAATACCAAGATATCGTAATTAAATCATTACCCAACGGACAAGTATTGAGATTAAAGGATGTTGCGGAAGTGCAATTGGGCTCTCAAACCTACGGTGGATATTCCGAACTTAATGGATATCCTGCGGTAGCTATGGCTATCTATCAAACGCCTGGCTCGAATGCGCAAGATATTATCAATGAAATTAAAATCAAATTACAAGAAATTCAAAGAAATTTACCCGAAGGAATTCATTATAAAATCAATCAAGATACCAACGAGTTCTTAGAAGCTTCTATTTCCAAAGTGGTTTCTACGCTGATAGAAGCATTTATCTTGGTGTTCCTAGTTGTATTTATTTTCTTACAAGATATCCGATCTACATTGGTGCCCTTAATTGCGGTTCCTGTTTCTATTATCGGAACTTTCTTTTTCTTAAATCTATTTGGGTTTTCGTTAAACTTACTGACACTTTTTGCCCTTGTACTGGCTATTGGTATTGTGGTAGATGACGCCATAGTAGTGGTAGAAGCAGTTCATGCCAAGATGGAAGAAACCGGTAAAGATGCTTATGATGCTACAGTAAGTGCCATGAGTGAAATTTCTGGTGCTATCGTCTCTATTACTTTGGTGATGTGTGCCGTGTTTATTCCCGTAACTTTTATCACAGGTCCTACGGGTGTATTTTACAAACAGTTTGGAGTAACCTTGATTGTAGCCATCGCTATTTCGGCAGTAAATGCGCTAACGCTGAGTCCAGCTTTATGTGCGTTGTTTTTGAAACCACACGATCACCATGAAAAAAAACAAAATTTTGTACAGCGATTTTTCGATGCATTCAATCGATCGTTTCTTGCTATTACTGAAAAATATGGTAGATCTTTTCGTTTTTTATTTCGTCACAAATGGATGTCGTTTGCCATCTTGATTGCTTGCTTGGGAATCACCTGGTATGCAAATAAAACCATGCCGGTGGGATTTGTACCCAGTGAAGATCGTGGATTTATCATGGGTAATATCGAATTACCAGCGGGAGCTTCTGTGGATCGTGTGAATGCTTTAGGAGAAAAATTCTCAGCTCAAGCACAGAAAATTCCAGGTATCGAATCCGTTACCGTTATTTCAGGGCGAAGCATTATCTCTGGTTCGGGATCCAACTATGGTTTTATGCTAATCAAATTGGAAGGTTTTAAAGAAAGAACTTCTGCAGAGAAAGCTACGGATGCCGTTATTGCTCAATTATTTGGAATAGCAGGTGCCAATTTCCCAGAAGCTAAAATGATTTTCTTCCAGCCACCAAGTATTCCTGGTTTTGGACTTTCAGGCGGATTTGAATTGAAATTATTAGATCGTTCGGGTGGTGATTTAAATTCATTCGACAAGGCTACGCAAGAATACATCGGTGCGTTGATGCAACGTCCCGAAATCCTGTATGCACAGACATCTTTCAATACCAATTATGCACAATATGAAATTTTGTTAGATATCGTTCGTGCCAAACAATCCGGTGTATCCGTAAGTAATATTTTTTCTGCTTTACAAGGTTATATCGGTGGTGTATATGCGGCAGATTTTACGCGTTTTGGTAAGCAATACCGCGTTATGATTCAATCCATGCCAGAAAACAGAACCGATGTTTCGAGTCTCAACGAGTTATTTGTGCGTACCTCTTCAGGTGCTATGGCTCCTTTGAGTCAGTTTGTAACTCTGAAACGCGTATATGGTCCGCAATCGGTAAACCGTTTCAACTTGTTTACCTCGGCTAATATTTCCGGAGCACCCAAACCAGGATATTCTTCTGGAGATGCTATTCGAGCTGTACAAGAAGTGGCCGAAAAAAATCTCTCTACAAGTTATAGTATAGATTTTACAGGTCTGACACGTGAGGAGATCAATGCAGGATCGCAAACCTTGCTGATATTTGCACTTTGTATTGTATTCGTTTACTTTATCTTAGCGGCCCAATACGAAAGTTACTTATTACCTTTTGCCGTAATTTTATCTTTACCTACGGGTATTATGGGAGCATTTATCTCTCAAAAAATTGCTGGTTTGGAAAACAATATCTATTTCCAGATAGCACTAGTCATGTTGGTAGGATTACTAGCCAAAAATGCCATTCTCATTGTAGAATTTGCTTTGCAAAGACGAAAACATGGCGAGCCCTTGCTCCGCGCGGCTGTGGATGGAGCCAAAGCGCGTCTGAGACCTATTTTGATGACATCTTTTGCATTTATCTTAGGATTGATGCCGTTGGTATTTGCAAATGGGGTAGGAGTTATTGGTAACCGTTCAATCGGTACTGGTGCCGCTTTCGGACTCCTTATCGGTACGGTTTTAGGAGTTTTTGTCATTCCTGTATTGTTTGTTGTTTTTCAATCTTTACAAGAAAAAGTAAAACCTTTAGAGTTGGATCAAAAACCTTCAGTAGAGTAATTATGAAATATATATACAAATCAGCAGTAGTAGTCATATCCGCAATTGCATTTCAGTCTTGTGTGGCTACCAAAACCTATGAAAAACCGGAGGTTTGGAATCAAGCTTCGTTCAACACTCACGAAGTGATTCGCGACAGTGCGGTTCGCCCGGTTATATCTTGGAGAGAATTGTTTACTGATCCGCTGTTGCAAAATCACATCGAGACAGCTTTAGAAAACAATATAGATATCCGTGTAGCACTCGAAAATATCAAACAAGCGCAAGCTACTTTAGCTCAAGGAAAAGCGGGATATTTCCCCACTTTTTCTGTAGGAGCCAATTACACACATTCCGTAAACTCTATCAATACACAATTTGGTAGAATTTTAGGTCAAAGACAGCGATTAGACCAATTCGATATTACAGGTACTTTGGCGTGGGAAGCCGATATTTGGGGTAAAATTACCAGTAGAAAATTAGCTAATGAAGCTTCCTATTTGCAGACTGTAGCTTCGCATCAAGCAGTAAAAACTCAGTTGATCGCTTCTGTAGCTACCCTTTATTACAATTTGTTAGCCTTAGATGAGCAGAAAGCTATAGCCGAGAAAACCATTGCCAATAGAGCCAAAAGTTTAGATACCAACCGAGCTCTGAAAGAAGCGGGAAGAGTTACTGAAGTAGCTGTAAAGCAAACCGAAGCTCAATGGATAAGTGCACAAGCTCTTTTGCTTGATATAGAAAACAATATCAAAAATCAAGAAAATGCGCTTAGCATCTTGATAGGAATGTTTCCTACCACTATCGAGCGTTCTGCATTTCAGTCTCAACAATTGGCTGTCAACGCATCCGAGGGAGTTGCTATCGAAATTCTCAACAACAGACCCGATGTGATTGCTGCAGAAATGGCTTTTCGCAATGCGTTCGAGTTGACCAACGTAGCCAAAGCCAATTTTTATCCCACGTTGCGTATCACTGCCAACGGCGGATTGCAATCGGTAGATTTCGAAAAATTGTTCGATCCTACGAGCTTCTTCGCTAGCATCGTTACGGGCTTGGCTCAGCCTATTCTCAACGGAAGACAAATACGTACGCAATACGAAATCAGTTTGTCCAATCAAGAAAAAGCCTTGCTAAATTACCGTCAGACGATTTTAAATGCTAGTAAAGATATTTCCGATGCACTCTATACGATAGAAACGCAGACAAAAAAATTAGCGCTCAAAAGACAAGAAGCTGAAATATATACTACAGCAGTAGAATATTCTCAAGAATTGCTAAACAATGGTATGGGTAGTTATTTAGAAGTGCTTACGGCTACAGAAAGCGAGCTCAATGCCCAGCTCAATGTAGTGACCACTCAATACAATCTTTGGAATGCTCACATTCAGCTCTTCAAAGCTATGGGCGGAGGTGTAGAATAATATACTGTAAAACCTGTAAGATTTTCTTGCAGGTTTTTTTATTGGGCGTTCCCTGTCGGTCGGGCTATCGCGAGTCGCTTTTTGTTGTGCTGCGCTCCACAAAAGAGCTCCAACAATCGCTCTATCCCTAACGCAAAAAAAACCGCCATTTTTTACAAATGGCGGTTTTTATACATTTCTCGGTATTTCAATTTTTGTCGTTGTCTTTCGATAATCAGCTCAGCAATTAACTCCGCAATCGGACGATCGCTTTCCATCAACGCTTGTTTTAGTTTATTTTCATCTACATCGATGCGATACAAAATATGAGTGAGTCGGTGATAATCTCGGTCTATAAGATGGGCAATTATTTGAATCAATTGTCTTTTTTGCTCTTCAAAAGCAACCTCCTGTAATTCTATTTCAGGATCAAACAATTGCAAACTCCATTGTAGCACACGATCTTCCATACTTCTTAGATAATTAGCTAAAAGCTTTAGCTACGATCAATAAATTTTCTCTATCTATACTATTGGTATGTCTCCACACCATAGCACCATCTTTATAGAGCATGAGAGTAGGAGCTACTTTGATACGAAGCGCTTCAGCCAATTCTTTGTTTTTCAGGATATCTATTTTTATAACAGTTAGTTTATCACCCATTTCTTCCACTACGCTCTCCAAAAGGCGTTGTACTTCAGCACATTCAGGTACGTGATCTACGGCGTAATGAATGAGTACAGGTGTTTTACCATTGATTAATTCTCCAAATTTAGACATACAATTTCTTTCGATTAACTTCTACAAATGTACAATTTTTGACATTTTAGACTAAGTATTCTTCATTTTTTTTAACTCTAAAATTGTGATTTCAGGCATAATACCTATTCGTCCCGAATACGCATGAAACCCAAAACCCCTATTTACATAAATATATTGATTCTTTTTTTGATACAGACCGCCCCATTGAGGATATATCCAAGATGCCGGACTCCATTCCAATACCTTGGGGATGCGTATGCCAAATTGCATTCCATGCGTATGCCCCGACAGAGTGAGCTGGTATTGCTGTCTATGACCTACAATTTCCGCGTCCCAATGCGTCGGATCATGGGTTAGTACTATCTTAAACGAATGTTCAGGTACACCTTCACTCGTGCGTTTCAAATCTCCGGCTTTTTTGAAATTTTTCCCCCAATTTTCTACTCCCAAGAGATAGATGGTGTCTCTATTTTCTACGATAGGAATATGCTCGTTGAGCAATAGTTGGAAACCGCTTTTGCGTATGTTGTTCTTGATGTCCTCAAAATTGCGTTCTTTTTCTCGCTCGCTTTCCCATTTTACATATTCTCCATAATCGTGATTACCTAAAATAGCATATTTCCCATACTTTGGCGTTTTGATGGTTTGCAATAAGTCTATCCAAGGATCAGATTCCGTAGCCAAAGTATTTACAAAATCGCCTGTAAACACCAAGAGATCATACTCTTGTGCATTGATCGCGGCTATACCGCGCTCTACTGCATCGCGATTGTCCCAACTTCCTACGTGTAAGTCCGATAACTGTAAAATCTTTATACCGTCAAACGATTGCGGTAAGTCAGCATATGCAATTGTTTCGGTGCGAACCTGATAATTGTATTTCCCGATAAAAATACCATAGAGAATGGTTATTGCGGTAAAGGCAGATAAGGCCAATACTGTTCGCATCAAAAAAACACTGCGTTTGTTCTCTATTTTTTTCTTCCATAAAAACCGATGGGTTGTCCAGCGCGAAAAACGATACAAATCTTCTAAAAACAAAATAATGCTAAAAACCGTTTTCGGCATCAGAAAAAATAGCAATAAAGCCATGATATGCATACTTTCTGCTGTCTGACCTTTGGACTGATCTAAGCCTTTATAATAGAAGAGTACCGAAATAATAATGGTAGCTAATAGCAGGAGATAGGCTAGGACTACAGATTTTTTTCGAGTAAATTTATAGAGAAGATGAGATGTGTATATCTCACCCAAAACGATGATTCCTAAAATAGCTAAAAGGATAGGTTTGATCATGTGGTATGTTTTTTCTTTCTTCCAAAAATACACAAAGTCTCTGCAATTTTGGTAGCGTGTTTTTAATACTTTAACATCTGAGAAAGCGTTTTTTTATCATAGACTTTTGTTGTAATTTTGAAATTCTTTAAAATGGATGTATGAGCCCAAAACGATTATTTCTTTTAGATGCCTATGCGTTGATCTTTCGTGGATATTACGCATTTATCAAAAATCCAAGAATCAATTCTAAAGGATTAGACACTTCTGCCATCATGGGATTTATGAATTCTCTAATGGATGTGATCAAACGCGAAAAACCAGAATATTTAGCAGTAGCTTTCGATAAAGACGGTAGCCACGCACGATGCGAAATATATCCCGAATACAAAGCCAACAGAGACGAAACCCCTGAAGCTATACGCATTGCGGTACCATACATACAAGAGATACTCAGAGCTATGCACATTCCTATTATAGAAGTTCCGGGAATCGAAGCCGATGATCTCATTGGTACCATTGCCAAAAAAGCAGAAAAAAAAGGTTTTCAAGTCTTTATGGTTACACCAGATAAAGATTATGCACAGTTGGTGTCAGAAAATATCTTTATGTATCGTCCGTCTCGGATGGGTAATGGAATTGAAATATGGGGTGTAGATGAAGTAAAAGAAAAATTTGAAGTCTCTGATCCATTGCAAGTAATCGATTTTTTAGGAATGATGGGAGATGCCATAGACAATATACCCGGATTGCCAGGAGTAGGAGAAAAAACAGCTAAAAAATTGTTGGCTGAATTCGGTTCTATGGAAAATCTTTTGGAAAATACTCATCAACTGAAAGGAAAAATCAGAGAAAAAATCGAAGCTTCGAAAGAAATCGGTTTGCTATCGAAAGAGTTGGCTCGCATCTGCTTAGATTGTCCAGTAGAATTTGACGAAATCACCTTCAAATTAGACAAACCAGATGTAGAAAAAACAGACGCCATCTTTATAGAATTGGAATTTCGTCGTATGAAAGATCAGTTTGATAAGATTTTTGCAGACGAAGATACATCTACTAATAGCAATGATAAAGCTCAACCATCACGTCAAGAAGAACAATTTTCTCTTTTTGAGGTAGGCGATAGCGAAGTGAAAATTACCGATGAGGGTTATTACAAAACGTTAGCCAATACTCCTCATTTGTATCAAGTGATTCAAGGAGAATTTCCTGTAAAGCTCTTGGTAGAAACGCTATGCAAACAAGCAGAAGTATGTTTTGATACCGAAACCACGCATATAGATGCAAATTTGGCAGAATTGGTAGGTATCTCCTTTTCATTTGTAAAAGGGCAAGCGTATTATGTACCATTTCCTCCAGAAAGAGAAGAAGCTCAAAAATTAGTAGATATTTTGAGACCCTTTTTAGAAAATGAATCTATTACCAAAGTAGGGCAAAACCTCAAATACGATATCAAAGTATTGAAAAAGTACAATGTAGAAATCAAGGGATTTTTATTCGATACCATGATTGCACATTATCTGATTAATCCCGATATGCGCCACAATATGGATGTACTGGCAGAAACGTATTTGCAATATCAACCCAAACCCATTGAGGATTTGATAGGCAAAAAAGGCAAAGGACAAAAATCCATGCGCGAAGTAGCTTTGGAAGATATCAAAGAATACGCTGCGGAAGATGCGGATATTACCTACCAATTGAAAGAAATATTTGCACCGAAACTCGAGCAAACCAAAACGCGTCAATTGTTCGATAAAATAGAAAGCCCATTAGTGTCTGTCTTAGCCGATATGGAAGCAGAAGGAATACGTCTGGATGTAGATTATCTAAAGATACTCTCAGGCGAACTCTCGGCAGAGGCTCAGACGTTGCAAGCAAAAATATTCGAAACAGCAGGAGAAGAGTTCAATATCGCCTCTCCCAAACAATTGGGAGTGATTTTATTTGAAAAATTGAAAATTGGTTCTGGGAAAATCAAGAAAACCAAAACCGGTCAATATGCTACAGGAGAAGAAGTTTTGAGCGATTTGGCAAAAGAAAACCAAATTGTACGCGATATCTTGGAATGGCGTCAGATAGTGAAATTACAAAACACATACGTAGAGGCATTGCCCACACAAATCAATCCCCATACGGGTCGTGTACACACCGATTATATGCAAGCAGTTGCCGCTACAGGACGTTTGAGCTCTAATAACCCTAATTTGCAAAACATTCCGATTCGTACCGAAAGAGGTCAGAAAGTACGCAAAGCTTTTGTAGCAAGAGATGAAAATCACGTATTGATTTCAGCCGATTATTCACAGATAGAATTGCGTATCATTGCAGCTTTGAGTGAAGAACCAACAATGATAGAATCATTTCAACAAAATTTAGATATTCACCGAGCAACAGCAGCGAGAGTATTTCAAGTACCGTTAGAAGAAGTAACACGCGAACAACGTAGCAATGCCAAAACGGTCAATTTTGGAATTATATACGGAGTATCTGCATTCGGATTGAGTCAACAGACCAATCTATCTCGGGCAGAAAGCAAAGAATTGATAGATACTTACTACGCCACTTATCCCAAATTGCGTGATTATATAGATCGTCAAATAGCATTTGCAAGAGAAAACGGATATGTACAAACCGTCTTAGGACGCCGTAGATATCTCAAAGATATACACTCGCAAAACGCAGTAGTACGAGGAGCAGCAGAGCGCAACGCAGTAAATGCTCCGATACAAGGATCAGCAGCAGATATTATAAAAATAGCCATGATTCGTATTCACAAGCGATTGCAACAAGAAAATTTGCAAACCAAAATGCTCTTGCAAGTGCACGATGAGTTGGTGTTTGACGTTCCCAAACACGAAATCGAAATTGTTCAACCGATTATCAAACACGAAATGGAGCATGCATACCAATTGGCAGTTCCATTGGAAGTGGAGATCGGAATGGGAAACAATTGGTTGGATGCGCATTGATGTAAAGAAAATATTTTTCAGTGATAAATAAAGAAAAAGCCTTGGAAAAAGGAAAAGAATAAAGAAAGCTTGGAGAAAATAGAGTACAAAGCTAAAAATCATCAAATCAGTTTGGATTGTAAGATATAATTTGTACTTTTGCACTCCCTTTATTGGGAATGGAATGTTTAATTAAAATAAATTTATTGTGGAAAGTTTAAGCTACAAGACAGTATCAGCTAACAAAGCGACTGTTCAAAAAGAATGGATCGTTGTAGACGCTGAAGGACATAACTTAGGTCGCTTAGCTTCTAAAGTAGCCATGTTACTTAGAGGTAAGTACAAACCGAGTTATACTCCTCACGTAGACTGTGGTGACAACGTTATCGTTATCAACGCAGAAAAGATCAATTTAACAGGTAACAAAATGAATGACAAAGTTTACGTACGTCATACAGGTTACCCAGGTGGTCAAAGAGAGTTAACAGCTAAAGTAATGCAACAAAAAAATCCAGCATTATTGATAGAGAAAGCTGTAAAAGGGATGTTGCCTAAAAATAAATTAGGAGCTCAATTATTCCGTAATTTAAATGTTTATGTAGGTACTGAGCACAAACACGAAGCTCAAAAACCTAAAACCGTTAATTTAAACGAACTTAAGTAATGGCAGTTATTCACAAAATCGGTAGAAGAAAAACCGCAGTAGCTCGTGTATATGTTACAGAAGGTACTGGTAAAATCACAGTGAACAAAAGAGATTTCGCAACTTATTTTCCAACTGCAACTTTACAATACAAAGTTACTCAGCCTTTGACAATGACTGATAATGCTGATAAATTTGATGTAAAAGTAAATGTTTACGGTGGAGGTACTACAGGTCAAGCAGAAGCTGTACGTATGGCTATCGCGAGAGCTATGTGCGAAGTTGACACTGAAAACAGAGCAATCTTAAAACCAGAAGGATTATTGACACGTGACCCACGTATGGTAGAGCGTAAAAAATTCGGTCAGAAGAAAGCTCGTAAGAGATTCCAATTCTCTAAACGTTAATATTTTATATTATTTATTAAAAAATCTAAGTTTTTGTTGTCGCTTGCTGAGGCAAGAGGTAGTTTAGCATCTAAATGGTCAGGACCGAATGTTTTCTCGCTACCTAACCATTGCTAATTCAACAGAACGTAAACTATTACTAAAATGGCAAACAAAGTAGACGTAAAAGAATTACTAGAAGCAGGTGTTCACTTCGGACACATGACTAGAAAATGGGATCCAAATATGGCTCCTTACATCTATATGGAGCGTAATGGTATCCACATTATCAATCTATATAAAACAGCAGCTAAAATCGAAGAAGCAAACGAAGCTTTAAAGAAAATTGCTGCATCAGGTCGTAAAGTATTATTTGTAGCGACTAAAAAACAAGCAAAAGATATCGTTGCTGAAAAAGCAGCAGCAGCTAACATGCCTTACATCACAGAGCGTTGGCCAGGTGGTATGTTGACTAACTTCGTTACTATCCGTAAAGCCGTAAAAAAAATGGCTGCCATCGATCGTATGAAAAAAGACGGTACATTTATGACTCTTTCTAAAAAAGAGCGTTTACAAGTTGACCGTTTACGTGCAAAATTAGAGAAGAACTTAGGTTCTATCGCTGATATGACACGTTTACCAGCTGCATTATTTGTAGTGGATATCAAAGCTGAACACATCGCAGTAAAAGAAGCTAAAAAATTAAACATTCCTGTATTTGCTATGGTTGATACAAACTCTGATCCTCGTCAAGTTGACTATGTAATCCCAGCAAATGACGATGCTTCTAAATCAATTGATAAAGTATTATCTTTAGTAACAGCTGCTATCATCGAAGGAAATTCTGAAAGAAGATCTGAGAAAGAAGAAGCTGCTAAAGCTGAAGCAAAAACTACTGCTCAAGAATAATTCGGAACAGTATCCTATAAGTCGTTATGCTGATGGTTTCATATATGAGACGATCGCTAACGACTTTTTTTTTTATGAATATTTACTAATTATTTAAATCGCAATACAATGGCAAATATTACTGCTGCAGACGTAAATAAATTAAGACAAGCTACAGGTGCCGGAATGATGGACTGTAAAAAAGCTTTAGTAGAAGCTGAAGGTGACTTCGATAAAGCTATCGAAGTATTACGTAAAAAAGGTCAAAAAGTAGCTGCTAACCGCTCTGACCGCGAATCTACTGAAGGTGCTGCTGTTGCATTTATCAACGCAGATCACACTAAAGGTATCGTATTAACTTTAAACTGTGAAACTGACTTCGTAGGTAAAAACGAAGGTTTCGTAGCTTTAGCTAAAGAATTGGCTGAAAAAGCTATCAACTTCACTTCTAAAGAAGATTTCTTAGCTTCTTCATACGATGCTTCACTTACTGTTGCTGAAAAATTGATCGAGCAAACAGGTGTAATCGGTGAAAAAATCGAAATCGGTGGTTTCGAAGTTTTAGAAGGTGCTTTTGTAGGTTCTTACGTTCACGCTAACAAAATTGCTGCTCTAACTGCAATCTCTGCTAAAATAGACAACGCGGAAGCTTTGACTAAAGATATCTCTATGCAAGTAGCTTCTATGGGTGCTGAAACTTTATCTTACAAAGATTTCGATCCTGCTTACGTAGCTGCTGAAACAGAAGCTCGTATCGCTGCTATCGTTAAAGAAAACGAAGAATTAGCTCGTTTAGGTAAAACATTGAAAAATGTACCTCAATACATCTCTTATGCTCAAATTACTCCAGAAGTATTGGCTAAAGCTGAAGAAGATGCAAAAGCAGAATTGAAAGCTGAAGGTAAACCAGAAAATATCTGGGATCGTATTTTACCAGGTAAAATCGCGCGTTTTATCTCTGACAACACTACGTTAGACCAAGAAAAAGCGCTTTTAGACCAAAACTTCATCAAAGATGAATCTAAAAAAGTTGGTGATTATGTAAAAGGATTCAACGTGGAAATCACTGGTTTCAAACGTGTAACTTTAGGATAATCCCTTTTTTCATTATATACAAAAAACCTCCTTTTCGAAAGATAAGGAGGTTTTTTTATATTCTTTTATTTGCTCTTATCGTACGAACTAATAATATACTATTTCCTGAAATTAGGTAATTGATATTATTTCTGATCCCTTATTTTTATTAAACATAAAATTGTATTTATATTTTTTTAAATCTGTTTCATTTTTAACCAAACTAAACGACTAAAATGAAGTATAGCTTTATAAAAAA
>Ga0079224_100010945_pt1 | contig 12472 bp, 10 predicted proteins | sample Stecom2015_FD_80414 | JGI IMG/M metagenome (GOLD analysis project Ga0079224, IMG submission 80414) | Agricultural soil microbial communities from Utah to study Nitrogen management - Steer compost 2015 | ecosystem: Environmental > Terrestrial > Soil > Agricultural land | place: USA: Utah...
AAAAGATTGCTGGCTCACGAAATGATCACTTACACAAATTATCGCACCAATTAATATCAAATTATGATATCATTGCTTTAGAAGATTTGAATGTGGCAGGAATGGTTAAAAACCATAAACTTGCCAAACATATCGCTGATGCCAGTTGGGGAACATTTGTTAGGTTCATTCAATACAAAGCCGATTGGAATGACAAACAGGTTGTTAAAATAGGTCGTTTCTATCCATCAAGTAAAACTTGCAGTGTATGTGGTTGGATAAATCAAAGCTTAACTCTTTCGCTAAGAGAATGGACTTGCCAGCATGGGCACCTTTTAAACCGTGATGTAAACGCTGCAAAAAACATTCTCAAAGAAGGATTGAAAATAATATCGTCAGGGACTGGCGATTACAAGGGTGGAGACTGAAATAAGACTTTAGTACAAAGCATAAGTCTGCGAAACCCGAAGCCCCTTTGTCTTTAGCAAAGGGTAGTTCACATAATGTCAGAAGTTGATAAATATTATTTTTATCTGTAATTTTGATTTAAACTTAAGATTATGTAATTTTGATTTAAACTTAAGATTATGAGCCTGTTATTTTTAAATATCGGTAGCTTTGAAATGATTCTACTACTGATTCCCTTCTTTTTATATTTATATACATTTTTTACTGTTGCCGTTCATGAAAGTTTAACATCTAATGAACGTCTATTATGGATTATCGTATTCCTAGTATTTAATATTCTTGGCACTATTGCTTACTGGATTTGGAGAAATAATTCTAATTCTATTAGCTCCTCCAGATAATATTTTCATTTTATTGCTTTCTTAGCAAGAATCTGTCGGTGCACTCCCACTTTATTTTAAAAAAATCTTGACCGAATTCAAGTTTGGCATACAGCCAAAATTGAATCCTGAAATACAACGCTATGTATTTTGGAATGGTGATGGTACAGCGTATAATGAAGTTGATCCATCGCAACTCTTTACCTTGTCTTAACCATTAAATTGTTTTTTATTTTCGGGAAGAATAATTAATCTTAAATATTTTTTTTCAGAGGAGGAAGGAAACAAATTATTTTAGTTTTTTTTACATATCATTTAATATTGGCTATCTTTGCGGCGGTGTCGATCTGATATTACAATTGTTTTTGTCGTTCCATAATGGAAGCCTTTACAAATACTTAACAGCACCTTTGTGAGTGCCATTGTAGGGTTCACCATATCATTTTTTTATAAAATTAAATCATAGTTGTACATGATTAACATTACATTACCTGACGGGTCTGTTCGTCAGTATGAAAATGGGTCTACATCATTGGATGTGGCTCGGTCTATCTCTGAGGGATTAGCTAGAAATGTTTTAGCTGCAGAGGTAAATGGGGAAGTTTGGGATGCCTTTCGTCCCTTGGAATCTGATGCACAGGTTAATTTATTAACCTGGAAAGATGAAAAAGGTAAATCGACCTTTTGGCATTCTTCAGCCCACTTATTAGCGGAAGCTTTAGAAGCACTTTATCCAGGTGTAAAGTTTGGGATTGGTCCAGCCATTGAAACAGGGTTTTATTACGATGTGGATTTTGGTGATCGTGAATTTTCTTCAGATGAGTTTAAAGCTATTGAAGATAAGATGATTGCGTTGGCCAAACAAAAGGAGTTTTTCGAACGTAAGTCGGTTTCTAAACAAGAAGCATTGACTTATTTTGAAAATAAAGGGGATGAATATAAGTTAGATCTAATTAAAGATTTAGAGGATGGAAAAATTACCTTTTATACACAGGGTAATTTTACTGATCTATGTCGCGGTCCACATATTCCCAATACTGGTGTCATCAAAGCTGTCAAATTAACAAATGTTGCTGGTGCTTATTGGCGTGGTGATGAGACCCGCAAACAATTAACGCGGATCTATGGTGTTACTTTTACCAAAGCATCCGAATTAACCGAATACTTACATTTTATCGAAGAGGCTAAAAAGAGAGATCACCGTAAATTAGGTAAGGAGCTCGAGTTATTTGCTTTTTCTGAAAAAGTAGGGATGGGCTTGCCTTTGTGGTTACCAAAGGGTACTGCATTAAGACAGAAACTGCAGGATTTTTTACAAAAGGCGCAAGTTAAGGCCGGGTATGAACCGGTGATTACACCTCATATTGGTCATAAACAGCTATATATTACCTCAGGACATTATGAGAAATATGGGGCAGATTCTTTTCAACCCATCAACACACCAGTTGAAGGAGAAGAGTTTTTATTGAAACCCATGAATTGTCCGCACCATTGTGAAATCTATAAAACCAAACCACGTTCCTATAAAGATTTACCGGTTAGGTATGCGGAGTTTGGTACGGTATACCGATATGAGCAATCTGGTGAGTTACATGGTTTGACCAGGGTAAGAGGATTTACACAAGATGATGCGCATTTATTTTGTCGTCCTGACCAAGTGAAGGATGAATTTAAAAAGGTCATCGATCTGGTTCTTTATGTATTTAAAGCATTAGGTTTTGAGGAGTTTACCGCGCAAATTTCTTTACGTGATCCGGAAAATAAAACAAAGTATATTGGTACGGATGAAAATTGGGCATTAGCCGAGGCAGCTATCATAGAATCTTCCGCGGAAAAAGGTTTGCCAACGGTCATTGAATACGGTGAAGCAGCATTTTATGGACCTAAATTAGATTTTATGGTCAAAGATGCTTTAGGTAGAAAATGGCAATTAGGTACAATTCAGGTGGATTATAATTTGCCCGAAAGATTTGAACTGGAATATACTGGAAGTGACAATCAGAAACATCGTCCGGTGATGATTCACCGAGCTCCATTTGGTTCTATGGAAAGGTTTGTTGCGGTATTGATCGAACACTGTGGTGGTCAATTTCCATTATGGCTTGCTCCTGAGCAATTTATAGTCTTGCCAGTGTCAGAAAAATATGAAGAATATGCGCAAAAACTTTTGGAATCGCTAAATAATTCCGATATTCGCGGTCTGATTGATTTGCGTGATGAGAAAGTCGGTCGGAAAATTCGTGATGCAGAGATTAAGAAATTGCCTTACATGGTGATTGTAGGGGAAAAAGAGATGGAAAGTCAAACACTTTCTGTTCGTAAACATGGTGGTGTGGACTTAGGTTCATTTTCTGCAGAAGAATTTATAGAATTATTAATAAAAGAAATAACTGTTTAATTTTAAAAGCATTTGGCAAAAAGTAATCATTTCGGCAATAGAGGCCCAATTAGAAAGAAAGAACCAGAACATCGTATAAATGAACATATCCGTGTTCCAGAAGTTCGCTTAGTTGGGGATAATATAGAACAAGGCGTTTTTTCGACTAGACAAGCTTTACAACTTGCTGATGAATTGGAGTTGGATCTGGTAGAGATCTCTCCGAATGCAACGCCTCCTGTTTGTAAAATTATTGATTATAGTAAATTCGTTTACGAACAAAAGAAAAAGCAAAAAGAAATTAAAGCGAATGCGAAGCAAACGGTTATTAAAGAAATCCGTTTTGGTCCGAACACCAATGAACATGATTTCGAATTTAAATTAAAACATGCCATACGATTCTTAGAATCGGGTGAGAAAGTACGTGCCTATGTACACTTTAAAGGTCGTGCTATTGTCTTCAAAGAGCAAGGTGAAATTTTGTTATTGCGCTTTGCACAAGCTTTAGAAGAATACGGTAAGGTGGAGCTTCTTCCTAAATTAGAAGGAAAACGTATGTTCTTAACCTTAGCACCAAAAACAAGTGTAAAAAAATAAGTAGTATCTAACAGATTGATATAAAATTTATAGTATTATGCCAAAGATGAAAACCAATTCCAGCGCGAAAAAACGCTTTAAATTGACTGGAACAGGTAAAATAGCAAGAAAAAGTGCTTATAAAAGCCACATTTTGACTAAAAAAACTACCAAACAAAAACGTAACTTAACAACAACAAGTTATGTTTCTGATGGCGATACAGGCAACGTTAAACGTATGCTTGCTATCGGTAAATAAGTTTTATACAATTTTTTTAATAATAATATTTTTAACCGGGTATTGGGTAGTAAGATTACTGAAAAACGTAACACCTCATACCAAACTAAATTTTTAAGATTATGCCACGTTCGGTTAACGCAGTTGCTTCTAGAAGAAGACGTAAAAGAATCCTTAAATTAGCTAAAGGCTATTATGGATCTCGTAGCAAAGTTTATACTATTGCTAAAAATACAGTAGAAAAAGGTTTACAGTACGCATACCGTGACCGTAAAACCAAAAAACGCGAGTTTAGAGCTTTATGGATCCAACGTATTAACGCTGGTGCTCGTCAATATGGAATTTCTTATTCGCAATTGATTGGTAAATTAAATGCTAAGAACATTGGTTTAAACCGTAAGGTTTTAGCTGACTTAGCTTTAAATAACCCAGATGCTTTTAAAGCAGTTATTGACGCAGTAAAATAGAGTATTTTAACCCGCTATCAATTTGTTAGGTATATAAAGGCTGTTCATTCGAACAGCCTTTTTTCTTGATAGACCTATTCCTCCTGAATACCACGCTACCCTCTATCAACCAAATATATTTCTATTGCGTTATTCTTTCTTTTTACAAAGAACTAAATTGATTTAGCAAACTATTTCATTATTTAATTTAGATTCGATATTTTTAAGTTATGAAATTAAAAAAATTACTCCTTTTCATTGGCTTGTTATGCCCGATAACAACACTATTTGCACAAAGTTTTTCCCCTGTTGATCAAGTCAACCCATTGATTGGTACGCTCTCTAAGCGAGATTTATCTAATGGTAATACCTACCCAGCAATAGCCAGACCGTGGGGTATGAATTTTTGGACACCCCAAACAGGAAATATGGGAGATGGCTGGGTTTATACATACACGGCGGATAAAATTAAAGGGTTTAAGCAAACGCATCAACCTAGTCCTTGGAATAATGATTATGGTCAATTTTCTATTATGCCGATGACAGGTGAGCCTGTATTCGATCAAGAGTTACGAGCGAGTTGGTTTTCTCATAAGGCAGAGATTGCTAAACCTTATTATTACAGTGTGTATTTAGCAGATTACGATGTCACCACGGAGCTTACGCCAACCGAACGTTCTGCTATCTTTCAAATTACTTATCCAAAGACTGATAAAGCTTATATAGCGATTGATGCATTTGATAAAGGGTCTTATATTAAGATTTTACCTGATCAGCAAAAGATAATTGGCTATACAACAAAAAATACGGGCGGTGTGCCGGATAATTTTAAAAATTATTTTGTATTGCAATTTGATAAACCATTCACTTATCAAGCTGGAGTAAAAAATAATGAGATCCAGCAGGACTTATTGGAGGTTACCGATGATCACGCAGGAGGGGTCGTTGGTTTTAAAACAGAGAAGGGTGAAAAAATTACAGTAAGAGTAGCTTCTTCTTTTATTAGTTTCGAGCAAGCGGAATTAAACATGAAGGAAGTGCAGAGTCAAACCTTCGAGGCCATTAAGCAAGCTGGTAAAGATAAGTGGAATCAGGTGCTTGGCAAAGTAGAAATAGAGGATAAAAATAAGGAACGTATAAAAACATTCTATTCGGCATTATACCGCTCTACTTTATTTCCTCGCGATTTTTCTGAAATTGATGCCAATGGAAATAGGGTTCATTATTCCCCTTATAATGGTAAAGTTTTACCTGGGCATATGTTTACCGATACCGGATTTTGGGATACTTTCCGGTCCTTATTTCCACTATTGAATTTATTATATCCTTCAATGAATGATAAAATGCAAGCTGGATTAGTCAATGCCTACCAAGAAAGTGGCTTCCTTCCGGAATGGGCTAGTCCAGGTCATCGAGAATCTATGATTGGGAATAACTCGGCTGCTGTAGTCGCTGACGCTATGATCACTGGTAGGAAAGGCTATGATACCGAGGTGCTTTGGGAAGCGTTAAAACATGGCGCGAACAGTGTTCATCCAAAAATATCTGCTACTGGCCGCACAGGGTATCAATTGTATAATAAATTAGGTTATATTCCATTTGGACAGCAGGTCAACCAAAATGTTGCCAGAACCTTAGAATATGCCTATAATGATTGGTGCATCTATCGTTTTGGAAAAGCTATTGGTAAACCAGATTCAGAAACTCAAGTGTATGCCGAGCGAGCTTTGAATTATAAAAACCTATATGACGATCAAACTAAATTAATGCGTGCTAAGGATATCAATGGCGAGTTTAGAGCGGATTTTGAACCAAGCGCCTGGTCAAGAGACTTTACAGAAGGTAATTCATGGCATTGGAGCTTTTGTGTATTTCATGACCCACAAGGTTTAATTGACCTGATGGGAGGTAAAAAGGAATTTACCGCGATGTTAGACACCGTTTTTGTCATTCCTAGTTATGAAGGGATGAAAAGCCGTAGTATGATTCATGAAATGCGGGAAATGCAGGTGATGAACATGGGACAATATGCCCACGGCAATCAACCTATCCAACACATGCCTTACTTGTATAATTATGCTGGAGAACCTTGGAAGTCTCAGTATTGGGTTCGGAAAATAATGGATAAGCTTTATCAACCTACACCAGATGGTTATTGTGGAGATGAAGATAATGGTCAAACATCAGCTTGGTATGTTTTCTCCTCCATGGGCTTTTACCCGGTAGCTCCTGCTAGCGGAGAATATGTTTTGGGCTCCCCTGTGTTTGATAAAGTTACCCTTCATCTTGAAAATGGTGAAAAAGTTGTGATTACATCAACAAACCAAAGTAATGAGCATGTTTATGTTCAAGATCTGCAGGTAAATGGAAAAACTTATCCAAATAATTATTTGCGCTATGATGATTTAATTAAGGGAGCTCAGTTGAATTTTGATATGGCTGATCAACCCAATAAACAACGTGGGATAGAAGCGGCTAATTTCCCATATTCCTTTAGTAAAGCAGCGGAAACTAAAGGGAATTAAGTTTTATGTTTGGTTTTCCTGAGGTTTAGTATCTTAAGAGGTGACCAAATACGAGTTGAATACAACAAAAAAGATTGTTAATTACTTAGTTAACAATCTTTTTTGGTTTAGTGAGATAGATATACTTTTACTATTAGGCAATTATCATTTTTATTCCTAAGTCTTCAATGATCTTTACCGAATCGCTAGATACCTTACTATCTGTAATAATATAATCCACATCAATTAATTCACATATTTTACCTATTGCCCTTTTGCCAAATTTTGAGCTATCTGCCAGGATAACTATCTTTTGGGCGTTTGCTATCATCTTTTGATTAAGGGTTGCCTCGGGCAGGTTACTTATGGAGATCCCAAATTCTAAATCAATCCCATCGGCGCCAAGAAATAACATGCCACAACTTATTTCCTCCAATATACGCATAGCAAAATGGCCAGCAACGGAGGACGAGTTTAAACGAATCAAACCGCCAAGTTGTAAGACTTCAATGTTTTTTTTACCGCTTAACTCTAAGCCTACTCGCAGGGCAGGCGTGATGACGGTTAATAGATGGTTCGATTCCAAATGTTTGGCTAAAGTAAACACAGTTGTCCCTGAACCAATCATAATGGAATCATTATCTTTAATAAGTTTTAAAGCTGCTAAGGCTATTTTCTGCTTTTCCTCGCTGTTGATTGATTCCTTCACTAAGAGCGGGCGATCAATCGCATAGGGATTCGTGCTGGAGGCACCACCTTTAATGCGGAATAAGAGATTTTTATCTTCCAGCACCTTTAAATCCTTTCTAATGGTGACACTGGAGACCTTCATGGTTTCGCATAACCAGTCAATGGTTATCTTGCCAGTTTCTTTCAGATTTTTCAGAATAAATTCATGTCTATCTGTAATGTTCATCATAGTTTGTTTATTTGTTAATACTAAACAAATATAATCTACTTTTTACGGTTATTCACCTATAATTTTTTAATTATAGGGGTAATTTACCTTTATTTATGTTTATTTTATTTAAATAATCTTATTTTTTATTAAATAATATTTATATTAGATTACCAATTTCAAGAATATAAACTTAAGGTTTCAAATGGAAAATACAATAAGCAACAAGCTGGGACTCCCCAGTAATCTAAAATGGGGATATTTAGGTATTCTGATTTTTATGATGGGTGATGGCGTGGAGCAGGGTTGGCTAAGTCCCTATTTGTTAGAACATGGGATGAGTATGGAGCAGTCAGCCTCTTTATTTACCGTGTATGGGATCACTATTGCCATTTCATCTTGGTTTTCCGGGGTATTAGCGGAAAGTTATGGACCTCGTAAAGCCATGTGTATGGGATTGATCCTTTATATAATAGGTACCATCGGATTTATCCAATTAGGGATGACTCATTTAGATTATACCGCTATGCTATTCTTTTATGCTATCCGCGGTTTTGGGTATCCTTTATTTGCCTATTCTTTTATGGTTTGGATTAATTACCGGACCCCTCAAAACAGTTTAGGTCGGGCGGTTGGCTGGTTTTGGTTTGTTTTTACTGGTGGCTTGAATGTGCTGGGCGCCTATTATTCTAGCTGGGCATTGCTTAAGTTTGGTTATCAAAACACTTTATGGAGTTCCATTATATGGGTCTTGATTGGTGCTTTTTTCGCCTTGGTGTTAAACCGGGATAAGTTTGTTACTAAAGCTTCGACGGAATCCAAATCTAAAGAGTTATTGAATGGACTTACCATCGTGAAAAGGGAACCTAAAGTGCTAATAGGCGGTATAATCCGTGTCATAAATACAACAGCTCAATTTGCATTTCCTGTTTTCCTACCTATTTATATGGCAGAAAATGGTTTTAATACCACCGAGTGGTTAACCATATGGGGGACGATATTTACCAGTAATATTGCCTTCAATTTGATATTTGGTTTTGTTGGTGATCGTTTAGGCTGGCAAAATACGATCATGTGGTTTGGTGGCGTTGGCTGTGCAGTAAGTACCCTTTTATTCTATTATTCACCGGTTTGGTTTGATGGGAATTACTGGGCAGTATTAGGGACAGGCATTATTTGGGGAGCCTTGTTGGCCGGCTATGTCCCCTTGTCTGCTTTAGTTCCTTCTTTAGTGAAACAGGACAAAGGAGCTGCCGTGGCCATTTTGAACCTTGGTGCTGGTTTGCCGGTATTTATTGGTCCAGCTTTGGTTGGACTTTTCATAGGTAGCATCGGTAGTGAAGGGGTTATTTGGATACTTGCAGGTTTGTATTTGCTGAGCGCTATGATGACCAAGTTTATTAGTGTGCCTAACATGGAAACGGAAATTAATGATGAAAATGTTGAATTCAAATAGTAGATAAAGAATGAAAGTATTACTAACTGCTCCTTATGAGAATCAAGAGGCTTTGCAGGAATTGGAGAGCTTATTTGAGAAGATTATCTATCATTCCTGGAAATCACATGGTCGGGCCCATAATCCTGCTGAAGTGATAGCCTTATTGCAGGAAACACAAGCTGATGCGCTGATTGTTGAACATGATGAAATTACAGAGGAAGTATTAAGGGCTTTTCCAGACCTAAAATTTATAGGTATATGTCGTGGTACTCCTTCCAATATTAATATGCAGGTGGCTTCTGAATTAGGCATACCTGTTTTTAATACGCCAGCGAGGAACGCTCAGGCAGTGGCAGAGATGTTTATTGCCAACGTAATTACCTTATTACGAAATACCATACCTGGTATGGATTGGTTAAAGGGAAAGAACTGGGGTGCTGGAGCGCATACCTCTTATTTGCAATTCAAAGGAAATGAGCTGGCAGGGAAAAAAGTGGGGATGGTAGGTTTTGGAGCTGTTGGTCAGCATATCGCTCGCATGGTGGAGAGTTTTCCGTGCTCGGTTTACTATTATGATCCTTATTACACAGACGATCATGAAAACTATGTGAAAAAGGAACTGAGCGAAGTGTTTAAAGAATGTGATATCGTCGGCATACATTTACCTGTCACTGCGGAAACAACAGGGATGATTGATAAAAAATATCTTTCCTTACTTAAGCCGGGTGCCATCTTTGTGAATACCGCAAGATCCCAAGTTGTTAATCGAGATGATCTGTTGCATTGTATTGAGCATTCCGCTATTAGGGGAGCAATTTTAGATGTTTTCTATCAAGAACCACCCGATGAAATTGATTATAAAATGATTTTGCATAAGAAAGTACTGGCGACCCCTCATATTGCAGGTGCTACTCATGAAGTGGAAGATCACCATGCCTTTATTATGAATAATAATTTGCGTGAATACTTTAAAAATGGTAATAAAAATATTAAACAGTTGGTCAACAGGACTATATTAGTAAAATAATAATCAATGGTATGGCTAAGAATAATGCTTATTTAATAATCGATATAGGAACTGGAAATGCACGGGTAGCTTTAGTGCGCCCTGATGGTGAAATACTAAGCATTAAAAGGGAGAATGTTCAATATGAGACAGACCCCAATTATGAGGATGCTATTTACTTTGATCCCAACGTATTATGGGAACAAATTAAGCGCTTAACTTCTGAAGTACTTCTTCCTAATAAAGATTTTCAAGTTAAGGCCATTACCGCCACCAGCCAGCGAGAAGGTATTGTATTGATTGATGAATCGGGTAATTCCTAAATCGGTATGCCCAATGTTGATCATCGCGGCCGTAAATAGGAAAAAGATTTATCGGATAAGGATTTGGTTTATGAGCTTTCCGGACGCTACCCAACTTCTTTATTTTCTGCATTTAAAATAATTGGAGTGAAAGAAGTTTATCCAGCGCTTTTTGCAAAGATGCATACGTTTATGAGCATAAGTGACTGGATTCAATTTAAATTCGCTGGAGTTATTGGTTATGAACATTCACAGGCCTCGGAAACCTTACTTTATGATGTTGGACAAAAGGAATGGTCATCGCGGTTACTGAATGCGTTTAATCTTCCACAGACGATACTTCCTGTATTGCATGATTCAGGCAGCATTTTGGGGGCGATATTGCCTGAGATCGCCAGGGAGTTGTCTATCTGGACTGAAGCGGTCGTGGTAGTAGGGGGCGGAGATACCCAATTAGCCATTCGCAGTATGGAACCATCGGCCAATGATGTTGTTATTGTCTCTGGTACAACGACACCTATTATAAAAATTGTTGATTCTTTTGAGAAAGATCCTGCTAAACGTACCTGGACGAGTAGATACATTGATGCTGAAAAATTTATTTTAGAGGCTAATGCAGGGGTAACTGGCCTGAATTATCAACGTTTAAAAGAGATTTTTTACCCTAATGAAGATTACCAGGTAATAGAAACTGAATTAGAAGCAGCGACCTATTCCCAATGTGTGGCATCTTTAGGTTCTTTAATTGCCGATGAAGAGGTTCCACTAACTAGGGGAGGGTTTATTTTTAATGCCCCAGTTTCGCATCAACTTACCCGAGGAAGTTTTGTCTTTGCTGTCCTATGGGATATTGCCTGTAGTATTTATGAAAATTATAAATTCTTATGCGAGGTTTCCCCGCATAAGGAATCTTATATCTGGGCATGCGGTGGCGGGGTAGAGAGTAGAAAACTGCGTCAATTTATTGCAAACCTTTTTGGCAAATCTATTAAGATAAGGAATACTTTTCGCCAAGCTTCGGTCTTGGGAGGTGTATTTCTATGTAACCAGGCACTACAACTCGAAAATAAAAGTCCTGAATTACTTGAGGAGATTCATCCACAGAATCCTTCCGAATTTGAAAAACTTTATCAGCAATGGCGAAATGCTCGGAAAACTTTTAAACAAGTAGAACTCTAAATGGATAAATATTTTATTGGTATAGATGTAGGCACGCAGGGGGCTAGAATTGTTTTGGTGAATCAGCTCGGTAAGCTCATTATATCTGCGTCCAGAACCTTTGATTTAGATGCTGAATTTCGACAGGAGCAATTACCATCCCTTTGGTGGGCGAATTGCGCAGCGATGCTAAAGGAAATATTGCTGAATAACGTGGAAGAGGACATCAAAAGTAACCTAATGGCGATCTCGGTAACCTCCACTTCAGGTACAGTTATTCCTTTAGATAAAGCCAATAAGGCAATCCATCCGGCAATCATGTATAGCGACCCGCGATCTGTACAACAGGGACAGAGGATTCAAAAGTTGGCTAAGCATTATATAAACGATGGGTATACGGGTTTTAATGCCTCAAGTGGTCTTTCCAAAATTTGCTGGTATATGGACACTTATCCCGAAAAATGTGGAGAAATTGCCAAGTGGATTCACGCCTCCGATTATATTGTTGGCCGTCTTTGTGGATCATATCATATTACAGACTATGGTAATGCTTTGAAATCGGGTTTTGATTTAAAGAATCTCCAGTGGCCAGATTATCTGATAAGTCAGTTGGGACTGAAGTTCTCTTGGTTACCAAAGGTTGTACCCTCAGGGACTGTTATTGGTCAATTAACGGCTGCCTTAAGTAAGGAGTTAGGAATTCCTAGGTTGGACGTTGTAGTCGGCATGACTGATGGATGTGCTAGTCAAATTGCCTCTGGA
>Ga0079224_100010946_pt1 | contig 12472 bp, 9 predicted proteins | sample Stecom2015_FD_80414 | JGI IMG/M metagenome (GOLD analysis project Ga0079224, IMG submission 80414) | Agricultural soil microbial communities from Utah to study Nitrogen management - Steer compost 2015 | ecosystem: Environmental > Terrestrial > Soil > Agricultural land | place: USA: Utah...
AACAACATCAAAAGCAGAAATCCGATCACTTACTAACATAATAAGATATTTATCTGCAATGGTATATACGTCTCTAACTTTCCCTTTGTAGAAAGCAGTTTGTTGTGGAAGATGCATCATAAAAGCTGTGTATGTTTTGTCAACAAAAGTACTCTGTTCCGTGCAAACTTTTTGAGATAACCAGAAAAACATTAGGAGTAGCTCCTTAGTACCCATTGTAAATTTATGTAAACCATGAAATATCAGGGGAATTATTAACTTTGTCGATTGACTATAATTATTGGCTTCTCAGTAAGCATACTTTTTTAAAAAGTTTTATGTGTGTGAAGTGATGAGAAAAGTGGTGTAGAGGAGATGTGAAATTATGCTTACTGTTAATATAAATTTATAATATGGGATGTGGAAATTGTGGGACAGGTTCCGGTAGTAAACCGGCCGGATGCAAAAGCAATGGGAATTGTGGTACAAGTGGTTGCAACCGGTTTAATGTTTTCGACTGGCTGGGGAACCTTCCTCTTCATGATAGCGCGAAACCTTATAATGTAATTGAGGTTTCTTTTAATAAAGGCAGTAGAAAAGATTTTTTCCGAAATAGCTTATCCATCCTTCCTGAAAAGGGAGAAATGATAGCTGTAGAAGGAACTAATGGTTTTGATGTGGGCACGGTAAGCCTTACAGGTGAATTGGTTAAACTCCAAATGAAAAAATATGGAGTAAAGGACGACGAGGCAGCTATGCGTAAGGTACTTAGAATGGCTACGGAAGAAGATCTCTCTATATATCACCAAACTAAAGAAAGAGAACAGGAGGTCATGATTAAGAGCCGAGCGATAGCTAGACAGCTTAATCTGGAAATGAAGATTTGCGAGGTAGAAATTCAGGCCGACGGCAAAAAAGCTACGTTCTTTTATACCGCAGATGGTCGTGTGGATTTCCGTGAGCTAATTAAAATCTATGCTTCGGAATTTAAAATGAAGATTGAAATGCGCCAAATTGGTGCAAGACAGGAAAGCGGTAAAGTTGGTGGAATAGGTGCCTGCGGTAGAGAGCTATGCTGTAGTACTTGGCTTACCGATTTTAAATCCGTAAATACTTCTGCTGCTAGATACCAAAATCTTTCAATCAACCAAACCAAGCTTTCTGGACAATGCGGCCGTCTTAAATGCTGCCTGAATTACGAACTGGATACATATATGGATGCATTAAAGGCATTTCCGGAACAGGCAGAAAGCATTGAAACAGCAAAAGGGACTGCATATCTGCAGAAAAGAGATATTTTCAGAAACCTGATGTGGTATAGCTTTAAAGATAGCAATAAGCAATATCCACTTACTATTACTCAGGTGAAGGAGATACTCGAGATGAATAAAAAAGGTATGAAACCCGAAGCATTAGAAGTGGCAGAGGTTGAAACACGTACTCATAAAGCTCCGGTTGATTCGGATGTAGGATTTGTAAATGATGTAGGTCAGCTTTCTCTAAAATCTCTGGAACGATCTAAGCAACGTAAAAAAACTGGACCACCCAAAAATCAGCAACAAGGTGGGAACAAAGGTTTTGCACACGCTGATTCCAAATCCAAAAACCCAAATGGATCTGGTGGACAAAAAAATACGGGAAGACAAAAATCTCCATCGGGAGGGAATGCACCTAAACCACCACGTAAACAACAATCACCCCAACCTCCTAGATCTGACCGGAGGAAGGGATGATGATTGATATGGCAGAGAGTTTTGGTTGTGTCGATTTCCTGATTAGGGTTTACCAGAAGAAATGAGGACAAACGGTACGGCTTTTTTGCCAACGTGGGTCCTTAAATAATCCTGTTTTTACTAAAGAAAGCTCCATACCTCCTCTGAAATTGGAGGCTGTACTTAAGTTAGAAACATTGATATCGTAGCTGATCCCGAAAGAATAGCGTTTATAATCGAGTTTTACTACTGGTATTACCGCGTCGGCATTACGATAAAAAGCACCTAGATAAAATACATATAGAGGACTATCCTCGTCATTTTGTGGAGGATTTTTCCAGCTTATTAAGCCTCCACCAATTATTTCTGTGCTTTTCCCCTGCATGGTATAACTTGCTTGAGCTATTATACCCCAATTATCATTGATACGATAATTAAGCCCAGCACTTACATTCCATCGAGTTTCAAGGCGCACCAGATCACTATTGTAGAAACTGGCTTTCGGTTTGATGAGATGATAGCCAGCTACCCCCACAAAATAAGTGAATGCATTGTTTTCGCCTCCTCCACTACTAAAATTGATACCTCCTCCAATGTCCCAGTAGTTTAGTTTGGGTGTGGCTCCTTCTTCTCCTGTAGGGAGGGAAGGATTGTACATGCCTTGCTGATATTGACTATTGGTGGTCATTTTTGATGGATCAAAGCTACGTTGGATATACCCAGCCGTAAAGCCTGCTGTGATAAAGGAGTTGTATGCATCACCAAGGCTTTTGCTGAAGTTTATAGCAGGATAGATGGACATGGTTTTCATGTTGATACTTCCCGCTTTATCATACATGGCAAGTAAGCCAGCACTAAAAAAATCATTGCTTTCATTGTTAACAGGTATTCTCGTTTCTAGTGACAATTGAGCTGTAGTATAAGGAGTGCTGATACTTCTCCACTGGCTACGGTAGTTTACACTTGCTTTATAATCTCCATTGAAAACACCACATAAGGCAGGATTTCTCAGGATAGTTGTTTCATAAAACTGTGAAAAATGAATATCCTGAGCCTGCAACTCAGTGGTAGGAATAGCTCCTGTTAAAGACGCTATGAGTAAGAGGTATAGTTTTCTTTTCATGTTGTTCATTTTTTACCCAGGTAGGGTGCTTGAGTAATCATTTCGACAATTAACAGGTTGTTGGGTTTATCTTAATAAGCTTATATCCCCCTTCCACGATAGTGCAGATCCGTTGTCACAAATGGCATCTATCACATACACATATACATCAGAGCTGGCCTCGCTGCCATTATATCTTCCATCCCAACCATTGGCTTCATCATTTAGTGGTATGTTTCGTTTTTCAAAAACTAATTCACCCCATCTATTATAAATACGGAACGATTTGATTTCCTTAATTCCTTTACCTCTTGGGTAGAATACTTCATTTTGTCCATCTCCATTAGGGCTAAAGGTATTAGGAATAAACACCTGACTATTGTCGCATATCACAAATACTGTAACCGTATCTGATTTTCTACAACCATTACTAGAAATACCTGTCAAAATATAAGAAGTAGTTTCATTGGGAGTAGCAATAGGATTAGAACAAGTGGTACAGTTTAAACTTTCTTCAGGCCCCCACAGATAGCTGGCAATATTACTACCTGTACCAAAAAGCATGGCCGCGTTTCCGGATATGATAGTTTGGTCTACACCTGCATTTACGTTGGGTTTATCATTGACTACTACAGTTACCTGGTGAGAGTCGGGGGGACAACTTCCTTCCCAGGCTAGTACAGTATAGTGAGTAGTGGTTAATGGTGTGGCAATTGGGGTAGAAGAGAAAGGATCGTCCAAACTTTCTTTGGGTTTCCATTCATAGCGTTCTGCTCCAAAAGCATTTAATACAAAAAAGCTATCGATACAAATAGAGCCTCCAGGGTCAACAAAGCTAGTAGTAATAGGCTGTATACCTATTGTCACAGTTGCTTTGTTTTGACAACCATTAGCATCCGTTCCTATTACTGTATATAGCGTAGGAGTTGTGGGACTAGCTTGCGGACTTTGGCAATTAGTACAACTCAAACTATTATCTGGTGCAGACCAGGTATAGGAAACTCCACCACTGGCGGTTATAGTGGCATAATCGCCCACACATACCAGAGTGTCTCCATAGGCTTCAATTACAGGTAATCCATGCACTGTTAGATTCCGATAGAGTGTATCTGTACAACCATTAGCATTCTCCACTATTAACTGTATAGGATATACACCTGGTGATTGAACGTTCCAGATAATAGTGGCCTGATTACCCGTCAGCTCACCATTATTAATATTCCAATTCCATGAAACCACATCAGAGAAATAACTGTATGATGTGTCTTCAATAAGGATATTGGTTTGGATACAAGCAGGAGACGTAATAAATCCAGGGTCAATTCCATCCACCTTAATGGTATCGATACCTGAGCTTGAGTTTACACAACCTGCTCCATCGCTCAAAATCAGTTTGGGGACATACGCCCCTGGCGTTACATACGTATGTGTGGTGGTGTTATTCCCTGTTACTGGCTCGGTAGTACCATCGCTAAAGTCCCATACTAGTGATGGTACATTTGTGATATTGGCTGTAAAAAAAACTTCTAAGGGCTCACAGCCTTCTAAGGGCGTGTATGTAAGTCCCCCAGCATAACCCAGTACATGAGTATATCCATATGCGGTGTCTTTACATCCATGTATATCGGTAGCTATCATGTAAATATTGTGAATGCCTGGATCTGAATAGATAGCGGAAGGGTTCTGAATGGTAGAGCTAGCACCATTTCCAAAGTTCCAGAAATAAGTTGCACCGCCTGTAGTTGTGTTGGTGAACTGTGCATTTAATGGAGGGCAAATAGCAAATGTATCACTTATAGTAAAAGAAGCATCTGGTTTAGTAACACCAATATAAGCTGGCTTGATTAAGGTGTCTGTACAACCTGTAGGATCCACTGCAATTAGACGCACAGTATAAGTTCCCACAGCATTATATGTATGAGTTGGATTAAATGAGGTTGAGGTAGAACCATCCCCAAAGTCCCAAAAATAACTCAGACTGGTTCCTGAAGATAGATTCACAAAGATTATGTTTTGACCAATACAGGCAGTAGTATCATTAGCGGCAAATGCTGCAGAAGGTTGTCTTGCGTCGATATGATCTTCAATGAAAATTGTATCCACACACCCAATGTTATTGGTAACAATCATTTGAATATCGTACAAGCCTACTGCTGTATAAGTGTTTGTGGTATTAGGGTTCGTGGTGGTGGTAGTATTCCCATCCCCAAAATCCCAGTCTATAGAAGTGGAGTAAGTCCCTGTTACATGAGTTGAAGTTTCTGTAAACTGGACGGTTAACGGGATACATCCTGGATTAGGGGTTGCAGAAAAAGATGCTTCTGGTGTGGCTACAATAACATAATGCTCACGAGTAGCTGTGTCGAAACATAGATGTTCATCGCGAATCATTACACTTATGGTATATATACCATTTTGATTAAACTTATATCCCAGATAAGAAGAAGTGTCAGTAAACACTACCCCGTCAATATTCCAATCATATTGAGTGGCTGTATGAGTGAATGACGAATGAAATACAATACTATCACCTCGACAGATGGTAGTGTCTGCAGTTACAAAAGATGCAGTAGGGTCGAAGATATTAATGTTGATCACTTCTGTATCAGAACAACCTGTAGAGGCATTAAATGTGATCAGGGTTACATCATATGTACCCGGTGCACTGTAGGTATGAGTTGGGAAAATGGAGGTAGTAGTATTCCCATCTCCAAACAGCCAGGTTTGAGTGGTTGCACCTATGGTGGCATTGTCATCAAACTTAACCATAAAAGGCGTATCACAATCATAAATAGGTGTAAATAGCGAGGTGGGCGGTAATACTACAATAGCCTGTGTATCTGTATATATTGCCTCACATCCATTGTTGTAGGCATAGAGGGTAACAATGAATGTTCCAGTGGTATCATAAAAATACGTGGGATTAGCGACGGTAGAAGTGCCTCCGTTCCCAAAGTCCCAAATATAGTTTGTAGCTCCGGTGCTGAGGTTATTAAAGGTAATTAAAGTATTTACACAGACTGTATCAGGTGTAGATGTAAAAAAGGGTTCTGGAATGCTGCCTACTTGAATAATTAAACTATCAATAGCGGTACACCCATTTGCCGTAGTAACAGTTACATATACGTTATAGGTACCGGGAGTGGTAAAGATATGGGTAGGTGTGCTGTCTGTTGAGGTGCTTCCATCTCCAAAGTCCCAATACCAAGTGTCTACGCCATATGGATATAACAGGCCTGAATTAGGAATATTCGTAAATCTTGCTGTGGTAAAATCTACTGATAAAGGCACACATCCATAAAAAGGACTTGCACCTGCATCAAGGATTAAATCATGAATTCTGACAGAATCAGGCTTGACTAAGGTGTCTTTACATCCAAAACTGTTTTCCGCAATGAGCAGCACTGTGTACAAACCATTATTGTTGTAGATGTGAGAAGGATTAGTTGCGGTAGAAGTTCCCCCATCTCCAAATATCCATGTATAGGTTCCTCCACCTACAGTCTGGTTAGTAAACTGGATTGTGGCTGGTGCCGGACAAGGCTCTTGCGGGGAAAAAGAGAACTGTGCATCCGGGCGAGGATTTACGGTTATTGATACGGTTTGTGTATCAGAACACGGACCATTAGAAGCAATGAGTTCGACCGTATAAGTTCCCGCGGCGGTATAGGAATGAGAGGGACTTACTGCAGTGGAAGAAGTTCCATCACCAAAATTCCAAACATATGTTGAAGCTCCGACAGATGTGTTATTGAAAGTTATCGGAGCCCCTTCACAGGCAGTGGAGGGACTATTGAATGCTGCGGTAATGGTACCAATAGCTATATAGGAGGGTTTTACCAATGTGTCTTTACATCCATTCACATCAGTAACGATGAGAGTTACAGTATAGCTTCCCGGTGCAGTATATGTATGAGAAGGGGTTGCTCCTGTTCCTGTAGCGCCATCTCCGAAGTTCCAGTTATAGGTATAAGGTCCAGAGCCTGTAATATTAGCAGTAAATGCAGCTGTAGCAGGAGGATAACAGAAAAAAGTATTATTGGCAGTGAAGTCAGCTACCGGAGGGGTATATACCTGAATATAATTGGGTTTCGTCAATGAACTCACGCATCCGCCACTGTTGGTCACAATGAGGGTTACATTATATTGCCCAGGTGGATTGTATGTATAAGATGGATTTTGTGCAGTAGAGGAACTTCCATCTCCAAAATTCCAAGTATAAGTTGCTGTACCTGGCATGACAGGATCCGAGCTATTATTGAAAACTGTAGAAAGCGGTGGACATCCAGCTGTAGGGGTCGCATTAAAGTCAACGATAGGGTTGGGATACACGGTTATGTATGCTGTCTGCGTTAAGGTATTGCTACCACTTGCATTAGATACTGTTAAAGTAACTGTATAGGTTCCTGGTGTAGTGTAGGTAGTTGAGGGGTTTTGTAATACCGATGTGGCAGAATTGCCTAGGTTCCATTGCCAGTTAGTTGGGTTCCCCGTACTTTGATCCGTAAATTGTACTACCAGTGGGGCACATCCTACCAGCGGAGTAGCAGTAAAGTTTGCCACAGGCTGCCCCCATAAAATACTCGGAAAAAGAACTATAAGGAAACAAAAAGCGTAACGGGTAAAAATCTTCATGTGCAAAAAAATTGAATAATTGGGAGGGTTTTATTTTATTAGTATTGCTGATGTATAATTATGATAGACAGTATATGGATACTTATCAGTTGGTTTAATCTATTTTCCCCAATGTACAATTTTTCTTTTTTTTTATAATAATGTGTTATAGTATTGATTTGATATGGGGATAAGTCATTTTATATGCTTATTCAATTAAAAAGAGAAGAGGCATAATGTTTAGTTTTTATTCTGAATATTTTGTATTATAAAATAGCTTAATACTTTTGGAGTGAAGAAGTATTGCGGAAAAATCAGCTTTTAAGGCTAGAGATTAACAGAGAGGGTAGAGAATATATCCTGAAATGTTGTAGCTTGTTGATATCTTAAGCTTCTTCAGGTTTCCATGCCTCAAAAAGCAGATTTAAGAAATGATTTTCTTCTTTGGTAATAATATTGTCGGCACTAGTGATTTTCAAGGCAAATCTCAATAGACTTGTACGTTCTTCTTCAGTGGAATCGTCATAAAAGTCGTCCATCATTTTTAGAAAGTGTTTTTCCCATTCTTCTGGTTTGAGATTGCTGATAATGGCCATTTCACGGTCTAGGTTGACACGAAAGGGAAATTCCTGAACCAGATAATCGCGGATAAACATATCCTTGGCTGCATTTATCTGAAAATCTACCGCAGAAAGTATCATGAGTAGATGGTATCCTGCTATGGTTTTATTTAATCGGTTATTGGGCATAAGAGTAAAATATGGGATAATCAACTTTGGGATGCAAGTAATAGATCCAGATCAGTGTATTTAAAGTCGAGCCTTTTGGCTATAGGAGCGTTGGTGACACATCCTTTGTAGAGGTAAACACCATTTCTAATTCCTCTTTTAGCCAGTATAAGTCCTTCCATACCACCATTATCACCGCATTGAAGTAAAATAGGCATCAATACATTGCTAATGGCTCTGGATGCTGTCCTTGATACACCAGAAGGAATGTTGGGCACACAATAGTGAATGACATCATAACGCTTATAGACCGGATTTTCATGAGATGTAACTCTGGAAGTTTCAAAGCATCCCCCTCTGTCGATACTTACGTCGATAATTACAGAGCCTGCTTTCATATTGCTTACCACCTCTTCGGATACAACTACAGGAGTAATACCTTTCACTGGCTTTAGTGCCCCCACTGCTACATCTGCACTCTTAAGTTCTTCGGCAAGAGTTACAGGATCTAACACAGAGGTAAAGCAACGTTTGCCGATATTGTTCTGCAAACGCATCAGGCGGTATATAGAGTTATCAAAAATTTTAACTTCAGCACCCAGACCTAATGCAGTGCGTGCAGCAAATTCACCTACTACACCTGCTCCGATAATGAGGACATTTGCTGGCGGTACGCCTGAAATGCCGCCCAGAAGTATGCCTTTGCCGTGATGTACATTGCTCAGGTATTTTGCGGCAGTTAGAATGGCAGAACTACCTGCAATTTCACTCATGGAACGAACGATAGGGTAACTTCCAGCATCATCTTTAATGGATTCAAACGAAATGGCTATTACTTTCTTATGAAGTAGCTGGTCTATCATTTCTGCCTTTAATAAAGGCATATGTATGGGAGAAATAATAACCTGTCCGGGTTGTAATAAGGGAATCTCTTCTTCGGTAACAGGTGCTGATTTAATAATGACGGCAGCTTTATACAACTCTTGTCGATCATACACAATGCGAGCACCAGCTTCGCTGTAGTCGCTGTCAAAATAAAAGGAGCCTTCTCCGGCATTGTGTTCAACAGCCACTTCATGTCCATTATTCACTAAGACCGAAACTGCTTCCGGAGTCAGTGGAATCCTGTTTTCCTGAAAAGAGGTTTCCCGAGGTATTCCTATAAACAACCGCTTCTTTTTGGGCTGTATCTCCAAGGTCTCTTCCAGTGGAACATATGAAAATGAAGGAGCCACGTATGGTTTCTTACTCATACCACTCACTTCTGTATCAATTTTGCAGAAAAATACAAAAAGGATAGCAATAAATGAAATCTTTTTGCCTCTGTTTTTTGTTATTGTTTTTTTAAAAAACTCTCGTATTTTTGATATCATTTTGATATCAAAACAAAATATAGTAAACATGGAAAAAATAATTAAACCTACCAACGGTTATCTTGCATTGATGTGCTCATTGGTCACCTTCGCTTTGGCTATCTTCTCTATGCTTCGTATAGAGGCTGGAGTAATCTGGATTGTTTCATTTGTATTTTTCTTCTTGGTTACCCTGATCATCTGGAAAGGATTAAAAATCATTCATCCGAATTATGCGATTGTGATGAATTTCTTTGGAAAGTATGCGGGTAGCGTGAAAGAAAACGGACTCTTTTTCGTGAATCCGTTATATATGTGCCAAAAACTTTCTTTACGAGCCAATAACCTATCCACACCTACGCTAAAAGTGAATGATAAAATGGGTAATCCCATTGAAATCGGGGCGGTAGTGGTGTGGCAGGTAAAGGATACTTATCGGGCCGCCTACGATGTAGCTGATTATCTGAGCTACGTAAGAATCCAGAGTGAAGCGGCTATTCGTAATTTAGCTAGTGGTTTTGCTTATGATAATATTGAGGATGAACATGCAGCAATCACACTGAGAGAAGGGGGGCAAAAAGTCAATGAGCTTTTGGAAAAAGAGCTATACGAACGTTTGTCTATTGCAGGTATTACTATTATTGAAGCACGTATTAGTCATTTGGCCTACGCACAGGAAATTGCTGGTGCTATGTTGCAAAGACAACAAGCTACAGCCATAGTAGCAGCGCGTTATAAAATTGTACAGGGTGCAGTGGGTATGGTTGAAATGGCTTTAGATGAACTTTCTAAGAAAAATATTGTAGAAATGGATCCCGAAAGAAAAGCTACAATGGTAAGTAATTTAATGGTTGTGCTTTGTGGTGAAAAATCTGCTCAACCTGTAATTAATACAGGAACATTATATCAATAGTAAATTTTTGCTGTGAGTGGGAAAAAGAATTTTGTTCTGCGAATCGATGAAGAGACTTATAAGCTTCTTGAAAGGTGGGCTGCTGATGAATTCAGGAGCGTAAATGGCCAGGTGGAATGGCTTATTGATCAGGCTCTTAAGCAGGCAGGCAGGAAAAAAAAAGAGGCAACTACAGGTAAACCACCTAAAAATAAAGGAGTTTGAGCAGCAGTAGGGGTAATGTATCTTTGTGCCATCATGTATAGATACTTTCTTGAAGTGTTATATGATGGCACTGCGTTTTATGGTTCGCAGCTCCAAGGAAATCTCCCAACAGTTCAGTTGGCATTAAATCAATCTCTTTCCACCTTATTACGTAGGCCGGTAGAGACCTATGGGGCAAGCCGTACAGATGAAGGGGTACACGCTCTGGGGAATGTATATCATTTTGATTATCCGGAAATACTTCATCCTCAGTTCTTATACAATCTCAATGCTATCTTGCCGAAAGAGATTGCTGTACATGCGGTATATCAGAATCATTCGGAAGAAAAGTTGATAAATGCAAGATTCGACGCCATAGATCGCACCTATCGTTATAGAATTTACCAGAAAAAAAATCCATTCTATTTTCAAAAAGCACTGTATTACCCCTTTCGTATTCAGCAGGAGATTTTACAAGAAACAGCTAGCCTATTGATGCAGTACACTTCTTTTGCTACATTTTCTAAAAGAAACACGCAAACCCGAACTTTTATCTGTCATCTATACGAATCTTACTGGGAAAATCATGAAGATCAGTTGCATTATGTGGTTAAGGCAAACCGATTTTTAAGAGGTATGGTGAGAGGATTGGTGGGAACCCAATTACTTGCTGCGCGTGGAAAAATAAACTTGAAAGAGTTTAAAGATATAATAGAGTCGGAGGATTGTACTCGAGCAGATTTCAGTGTAGCCGGTCACGGGTTGTATCTTGAAAAAATAAGATATCCGGAAGGTGCCTTGCTTAAAATATTTTAAATACTACGCTACACTCTATTCAAGTAGGAAAATGAACATCAGTCTCTAAAATAACACAAAGATTAGTTAAGCTGAGAGGCTTTTGGGAAATATAAATAGCGTCTGTAAAATGAGGGAGAAAAGGATAGCATAATATTGCTGAGCTTGAAGCGTACACTAGCATAAGGGTGGCTCAATAAGGTGAAAAGTAATTTTCTATGTTCTGCTAGCGCTTTTTTGTTTTGCGGCTCGATAGTAAGCAAATCGTACAGAAAATATGCTTTTTTGAGTTTGGTCATACTAGCCAGTTCTTTCATTCCCTTCTCTACGAAAATTTTATGTCTTTCATTTAAGGTTTGTAACATACTGGTATATCGCTTGACCTGGTTTTCTGCAGATAAAGTGTCAGTATTCGTTTGCATGTAGCCATATAGCGTTTCTGTGGTAATCACAGTTTTTTCTGAGGAGAGCAACAACATCGGGATGGTATATTCATCCGCATGCAACAGTCCTTCAGGGAAGCGAGTATCCGACCATAGTTCTCTTTTATAGAGCTTATTCCAGCAAACTATATTGGTAGGATAGTATTGTTCGTTATACAGTTTTTGAATGTACTCTCCATTAGAAAATACAAAGGTTGTAGGGAGGAGTTCTTTAGATCTGATTTCATCATCCTGACTATAGATCTTGGTATAAGAGCACTGAGCAATGTCTGCATTATAGGATGTAGCCAGGTTATACAAAACTTCTATAAAGAGAGGTGATAATATATCTTTACCCTCCACAAAGCTAACATAACTACCAGTTGCCAGATTAATTCCCGTATTTCGGGCTGTGGAAAGACCTTTATTTTCCTGAGAAATTATCTTGATTCTGTTATCAAGAGAGGCATACTCTTCACAAATAGCTAAACTACTGTCTGTGCTACCGTCGTTGATGATGATAATGTCCAAATTATCATATGTCTGGGTTAAAACACTTTCAATACATGGTCCAACATACTCCTGAATATTGCATACTGGGATGATTACAGAGATCTTCGGACTCATATTTGAATATCGTGTAGTAGTTAAATTCTATGAATCAATCTCAAA
>Ga0079224_100010947_pt1 | contig 12472 bp, 25 predicted proteins | sample Stecom2015_FD_80414 | JGI IMG/M metagenome (GOLD analysis project Ga0079224, IMG submission 80414) | Agricultural soil microbial communities from Utah to study Nitrogen management - Steer compost 2015 | ecosystem: Environmental > Terrestrial > Soil > Agricultural land | place: USA: Utah...
CTGTGAAGGACCGGTGAGTTTAGCTTCTTTCACAGCAAGACGAAGATTGAAATTCTCTTTACTCAGTTTATCAACAAATTCCTTGGACACTTTGGAATTGATCTCGCGTCTTTGACGAACAATCACTCCCACCAATACAAGTGCGATAGTTACATAGAAGATCAAACCTAAAACGTGCGAAAGTGTCATCATTCGCTCCTTTCAAAAAGGGTTACATAAAGTGGTCTTGCTTACGCCGAGAGGCGACACGCATGAGTGCTTCTTGATGAGCAAAGTAGTAGAACCAGTTATCCGGATCTCTTGCTTCCTCATAGACAAGCCCCCAATAGCGTCGCCTCTCGCATTTGGTAAGATAGTAGTACAGATCTTTTTCAGTGAGCATGGTGAAGAATCAATATTCCCAGCTATATCTCTGCATGAGCGTGACATATGGATCATAGTATGTACTACGGTCAGATGTAATGTGATATCGCGCAAAACTGCGCATCATGTTATTATACGTGCGAATTGAATTAAACTCTCGAATACGAGCGTCTTGCTTTTCTGTACCGAGGTCAACAAGATGATCAATGCGAGCCTTAGCCATCCGCACCGATCGTTCAATCTGCAGACGAATCTCGATCTGAGGTTTCATCTCTTCATAGAGCTTGACCCATTCGTCAAGAAATACACTCCAGTCAAAGGTCTTGTTGTGTTCTTTCGTTTCTTCACTCATGAGATCTTCCACATCGCACTGTACTCCTCAATCCACTATGTAATACGAGTCTCCGGGACGATATCTCGAGACGCATCCCACGACACACAATACTGCTTGAAATCCAAGGTGTTCCAGTGCGCAGTCTGATGCGTATGACCATGCAGCAGCGGATACCCTGCATCTGGTAGACGGAACTCCAGATAACGAGGCGAACCTTGACGAGTTTCACCATCACCAAGACTTGCATAAGGGAAGTGAGACATAAGCAGAGTTTCTCCTGCAATATCAATAGGCGCAAACTGCTGCACACTATCAAACGTCTCTAGAAACTCGCGCTGCTTCCGTCGCCCACGCTTATGAATCGAGGACACCGAATCATGGTTGCCCGCAATAAGATGCATCCCGAAACCAATGTCCTCCTTCAGCATACGAAGCATCGACAAAGCATTACGCTCCTGAGCCGCATTCCCTGAAGAGAGGTCCCCCAGAATATACAGATCGTCTCGCTTAGTGAGTTTCTGGATTTGTCGAAGAATAGTTACGTCATGGAGTGACTGAACTTTATCGTCTTTCAGATACTCAGCCGACTCCGGGAAACGGAGCTTTGCAACCTTGATGTGACCAAGGTGAAGATCAGCGGTAAAATAACGCATAGGTTTCCTTATTAAATCTCTCGCATAGTGGATGAAACATCGGGACGGTTAATGAACTTATCAAGCTTATAGGCGTGGATCATCAATCCAAAATAACTGAATGTTGTCAGGAACCGACCAGTCTGAAGAATGTTCTCGGGGATATCGAAACCTGATCCCGTCAAATAGAAACGATCTTCTCGACGTCCTTTCTCGGCAGGCTCGACAAGATACCACGCACCGATATCACCCCGAGGATCTGCGCCGATAGAGAGAAACTCTGCTGATTGAGGAACTTCCAGAGAAGATGTATGATAACCAGCCGGGATCGTCTGCGAATGCGGATCGAATTCATACTTCCAAATTTGCTTACTCATAGCAATACCTTTCTATGTAAACGCAAGAATTATACCCATGAGCATAATTCCTACAAGAACGCCAATTGTGATGTGGGCACCATCGTCTTGCATGTGTGTCTTTCAGAAGTTGAGTCGCCGACTGTTAATCGACTTCCTTACAAGCCTTGCAGATTCTGCGAAGACGTGATCGTTGTTTACGAAATCGAAATTAAGGACGATTTGATTAGCATGACCCGAACGGAAAGTGTACGGAACAAAGAAATGAGACCTCTTGCTATACGCAAATCGTTCCTTACAAAATACGCACTTGAAACAGATGAAGCGTCCGTCGTAAGTGTCAATCTGCAGCTTATGCTTCCGATCCTCAGAAGGTCGACGACGTCGGCACACCTGGTTATACGTAGAGGCTAGTTTGATAGTCATGTTACTTCTCCTGATCTGTCCAAGGCAGCTTGAGTCCATCGTTCTCACGACGAGGTACATAATGCACATGAACGTGATTGACCGTCTGTGAGGCCGGCGTTCCTGCGTTTACAATAAGGTTATATGACCATTTTTCTTTACCCGCATGCTTCGAAGCAAAGTGGAACAAAAGACCAGTCATACTAGGATACTGATGTGGAAACAGGAAATGTTGATCTGAAACAAAAAGGCGATGTCCTTCAGTTACAGGGTTGAGAGGCTCGAAAGAATATACACTAGCGCTTTCCTTCGTGAGTTTCGGATCGTCCAATCGGATCAAATCACAAAAGACACATTCTTCTTTAAGGGTCATTCCTTCACCAATGCTTTCTCGTTAAAAGATTTCTTACTCTTAATTGCTTTCCAGATCGAACCGTCAAGAAGGGAGTTCGATCGTAGGATGAAATAGTGGAGAATACTGTAAGGCGTATTGAGTCGATCAATTCTACCCTGAGACTGTTCGAACAGCTTATAGGAGTACGTAAGAGAGTAGAAGACAATCGTGTTAGTGGTAATGCAGTTCCATCCTTCTGCCCCAGCAGAGTATTGGACCAAATATAGCCATGACTCTGTATCAGGTACTGGCTGATGTTTGTGTCCATTCCACTCCGCCACAGTGGTATTAAGACTCTCCGCCAAGCCACGTAACGCCTGAAGCTCGTGGTTGTGGTTATAGAAAATAATGAGCCTGGGGTGTTCACGATAAATATCCTTTACTGCCTGAAGACGACTCTCGTCACTATTAACTAGTTTCCGAAGCAGCGCAAACAACTCGCCGACTTCACCAATGGGTTTCTCTTCATAAGGGTTCCAGCGATCTTTGAACATCGTCTGGAACATCTCACGATTATAATCCACGGGAATAGTATGCATTACTCGAGTCGTGTGACGCTGGTAAGGCATATCGACAATGAGACGTCGACGGTATTGCTCGAGTTTCCATGTATCTACATAGCGTTCGATCTTAGGAAACTTGGTAAATGACGAGTAGACAACATGCTGTCGAGAGAAGTCAGTGCGGTTCTTATAGAAACCATGCGCAATAAACAGATTCGCCCACTCCATCCAGGTGTCTCCCGGCGTGGCACTGAGCATAATCCATTTATTGTTCTTAGCAAGCTTCAGAAATGCTTTTACCCAAGCACCTGACCCCACGAGCCTTTGTTCGTCGAGGATGATGAAGGCGTCTTTTACATCCACATACTTGGGTATATTGTTCCATGAATCAACATGGAGCTGAACCCCACCCCAGGAATTTTCCCGGTCGGTTCCGATAGCAAAATATGCTGCTTCCCGAGGCCAATCAAGATCGTCTCTTTTCTTAGCCGTAGTGAAGACATAAACATCTCTCGGCTCCCCAACGGGTTCGCTCCTGTGCTCAAGATTTCCACCCATTACTCTTGTGTAGTAATATGCAAGCGCGGTAATTGTCTTGCCGGTACCCACACCACCTTGAAGAACACAACCATTGTGCATCTTCTTGATGGCGGTCTTCTGATGATCAGCGAGTTCGAAGGTCAACCATCTACTCCCGGACACCAATAGCCAATAACTCCACGATTACCTTCGCCAATAGCTTTGACGTGCACATGCGGCTTATGACGGTTCTTGTTCTCACAATTCTTGAGTGGATATCGCTTGAAAGTGCTGACCGTCACTAAAGGTTTCATTCTTCCACCCCCGGGCAGTTCGCAAGATATGTCAGGTTCACACCAGGCAGAGGACTCTTCGCTACCGTATGACCGTGCTCCTCATGAGGTTCGGTATTACCACAGAACTCCGTTCCTACATAATATCCCGCAGCAGTGTTCTCATTCTCGTCCATACCACCTACGCTCCTTCAACGTAAAATATAAGGGAAGTAGAGCGGGTTTAGACATCAACGCCTAAACCCGCTCTAGATATATTAAATTGTTTCCGCAACCCCTGGGCAATGCCAGTTGTAGCGTCTACTGAAAGCAGTAAACGTATGGGGCGTATGTGCGTCCTTCCTGAGACACAACATATGCGATCCCGGTGCTACACGTTGCGCTTTCCAAGGCTTACCATTCTCGTCCACCAGGCTTCTCCTTGTGCTTCCCGTAATGGTTGGTATACAGGCCACACTTGAGGTCGCCTTCCGTGCTCTCACAATAGCTGTTAAAACGCGTCGTATCCTGTCCAACGTTATCCAATATTCACCTCCCTCCACCATAGGTCTTCATAAGCTGCTGACCCGTCACGATTTTCACACGATCGCGGTTATCGGTAATACGGTAACGCATCTCACCCGAAGCAGTTACCGATACGATATGATGCAGGAATCCCTGATCAGTGACGACGTCGAACGTCGGTCCGACATAGACATCATCAAATCCAGAGATCTTGGTGTACTCACTCATGTCTCCACGAATATGCTCAGACTGGTACTTCGCCTTAAGCACCTCTCGCTGATGCGTCTTACTAAACTCGAGTGAATCGATAGCAACCGGCTTCTGATCATGACGAGGGCCCATGACGGCATAGACAACGCCATCTTCCTCGACATACTCAGGCTCACCACTCTCCATGTGATAGACGGCCTTGTTCTCATTCATGTAATAACCAGCCCACCCGCTGATGGGGAAGTAACCCACCTTAGCCATCTCTTCACGGGTATAGTAGTTACGGGTCTCAGTGGTCATGCACGGGCCTTTTCTCGCTGCTTGCGGTTACGATTCTTCGAATATGCGTCCTTATGAAGACTGTCTGCATCACGAACGAAGAACTTATAATTCTTATTGATAAGGTAGAGTGGGACTCCAGTCTTGGATAGCCGCACGACAGGAATATCCTTACCGCTGGCGACAGACTTGAGCTGCTTAGATTCATTGATCATCAAGTGTTCAAGACCGGGGATAATCTTGTAGCCTTCAGGAATATCACGGGGCACGATATGGTATTGCTTTCTCTTAAACGGTTTCGAGCTCAACAAGGACCGCGGAATATCCTACAGAGATGTTGGCGACAAGACGGATAGCTTCATCAATATCGACAGTTCGATCTGACCGGAGGGTGACGTTGACCTTACCAGTCTTTCGATCAATAATGCGATTGATCTCTTTTCGAATATCATCTCCGTAATGGCGCCACAGCCAAGGGATAGTCTTTCGCCAAGTCATATCATGGTGAGGCTGCCAGTGATGAAGAATCGAAGAGACGCGAATACGTCCGTTTCGAAGCTCATTGTAGAAAACTTCCGTAACGTCAGTCGTTGACGTAGGCATTACTGCTCCTTGTGAGATCGATGTCTTGAATTGTATGAGTGATTCCCGATGCATTCGCAAGGGGCTTGAATTGAAAAGTGATAAGAGAGATCTCAGGGCTTCGACGAGAAACATAACCGGGATGAACCAACGCCAAAGGCTCATCTACGTATTCCACATCAAAGGCCGGTTCTTTTACTCGATCAAAAGTTGTGATCTGTCGCGACTCTTCGTTTTCAACAATGATCGTTACTTTCTTGAATTTTGGATCGGGGGTACTCATATAGACTCTCCTAATTTAGGGATAATTATTACTTAGGGTGCGACTCGTCCCGCATTGACAAAGGCCTCGTGAGAATATGGCATCGCAAGTGCAAATGCCTTCTCGACACCCTGGGCTGCGACATCAATCTCATACTGAGGATGCGTCTCTACACGGTTATCGGGACTATCCACACGACGCTCCAAGAAGTTCAGAAGTGAACGTGCATTGAGACTCCAGTAGAACTGCGTAAACGTTGCAACAGGGAGAACCGTCCGTGCCATCTCTTCTGCGACACCCGCTTCAATCTGGTTCTGGTAATGCTCCCAAGCAAAGCTGAAGACTTCATAGTCAGACTCGGCTTTATATGCATAAATATCATCGTCATAAGTGTCGAACCTCGGCTTCATCTTTGTTCCCTGGTTCACCAACGGACGCTCTGGACCAGGACTATAGAACTTAGGGAGAAGCTTCTTGTATCGACCCGAGACTTCGTTCATGCTCGAAAGGCGATGCTTAACCCACTGTCTCGCAACAAAGATGGGAACCTCCACAAAGAATGTGAAATATGTATGCTCCCAAGGAACACCATGTCGAGGATCCATCAATGCCTTAATAAATCGCTGCCGATTAACGTTCTCCGAGATCTCGTTAGCGCCAATCGCCGAGGCCTTAGCTGCCTGAATGACAAAGTCATCGTCAGCCATAGCTCGAATAAGGTCGACTCGGAGTTCGGAGGTTACTTCAATGTTAGTCATTAGCGTCCTTCTTGGGGTAGAGGGAGGCCCAGAGGACCTTTCCCGAATCAGTATCGACACACGCTCCGAGAGAATGTAGCTTGATGAGTTTCTGCATTGCCGGGTCTGTGATCTTTCCGTCGATATGCAAAGATACCGAGTCTTCACTAGACGTTTGAACAATGCTTGCTGTACCTACAATTCTTTGGTAATCACCAGGAACGATAGGTGAACCAGCCATGAGTGGAACAGTGTAAGCGTTACCAGAAATCGACATACTTACGACTCCTTAATTTCGATTTCGTACCACGACCACGTGTGCTTCGTACCAAATTCTGTAAGAGTTTTACTAAGCTTTGTCTCTTCAGGAATTAGCTTTCGTGCTATAATGTCTTTTTCAAAGAAATCGAATTGCGAAGAATCGAACGCCCAATCACCAAAGACCTGAGTGAACTGTTTCGATGCGATGTTGTACTGCACAGTCTCAGGAATGGTGATGACTACGTTTTTGGAAATCACAATATCGAGAAAGCCTGGACGGTTTTTATACGTTGACGGAGGCTCGGATACGTTAATTTTCATGAGTCTTTAATTTCATAGGAACCAACAAACATCTCGCACCAGACAAACTCAACAGTCGTAGCGTCAATATCGGGAAGACTGCTCGTGCTGACAGTGGAAATCTCAGGGATATCCTTCATCGCTTTGAGCTCCGAGATAACCTCCTCAAGACTCTGATCGCGCAGGCGAGAATTAAGGAAGGTTGCCACCTCCTTGTGAATCTGAACCATAGGCTGAATGGCAGTGATGATAGTTTTCATTAGTCTTCCTTATCTGGACCGGAGTGAATATCGTCATCAAGACGGTCTGCATGACGTCGTTCCTGATGTGCAAGTTCTTGTAAACGATGGATGGTGTCTTTATTAATGCTGGAAGTTTCCTCATGGATGCCTGGCATCGCATTAGCATGGGCTAAATTGTGTGCAACCTCAATAAGCAAATTTGAGACGCTGATATGCGAACGACGTTGTCTCTCTTGCTTACTCAAGAATCTAGGCATTCTTCATCGCCACCTTGTTAAAGTTAAGGTCGTATGTACCGAGATCAACAGATTCTTCGTTACCCGCATTAAGACTGATTACTCCCGAGAGAAGATCGTGTGCAAGTGCTGCATGTCGACGAAGGTCCGTCGACCGAAAGTTATCTCGTCCACACAAAGCACATGTAAAGTAAACAATAAGATCGCCATCGTTCACATTTGCCTCGAAGGGCGTAACCGTAAAGAGCGGCTTCTCATAAGAGAGGATGGAAATCAACTTCTCGAACTGAGGCTTGATATAATTCTTACCCTTCAGAACCTTACCTTCAGGTTCTCCCGAGGGGTCATCCTTCGTGGCACGGATCGGAGTCTTAGTCACAGGATCGAGCTTCGTCATGTTCGAGTTGAACACCTCACGAAGTCCGGGGAGAAGCGGCATACCCGACTCGCCCAGGAGGTTCTGAATATAAACGATGACGTCAATACCTGCGTCATAGATCTCCGTCAGATCTCCCGATTCGAGAGCAGGGATCAGTTCCTTTTCGAACTCATCACGAATCATCTGAATATGCTGCTGATTGCGCTCAGGCTCCAGTGCGATGGGCGTCCAACCGGTCTGCATACCGAAGGTGTTTCGGAAATCGATACCCATTTCGTCGACGGTTGTGGGGGCACCCTTCTCAACAGAGTTGCGCGAATCAAAGAATTCATAGCAAGGGTTCATGGTAATTCCTTTCAAGAGAATATAAATGTGGGTAGTTTAGACTCATGCCCAGGAGAAAGCTATTACTTGTGGTTAACCGTTGCGAGTGCGTATCCGAGGAAGATACCCACGATGATCAGGATAGGACCAATAATAAGACCTGCAATCATTCTGTCACCTCCTTTTAGAAGCAAGTTTGTATCCGATGAAGATACCCATATATACGCCGATAAGCATATAAACCCCAAAGATAACGCCGATGATCATTCCGCTATCCTTTCGGCTTTTTTATAAGGATCTTCAGGAAAAATCCCCTCACGATAAAGTTCCTCACGTGTCTTCATGCGAAGGCGATAAGACTCAGTCATGCTATACATGATACTGCCATCCTCTTGGACAACTTGTTCATAAATAACAGGATCTCTTTCGAGAACTGTGAGATGAATCTTCTTGATTCCCTCTTCCAGAGAACCAAACAACTCGATCAGACGAGACTCAAGGTATTTCTCTTCCTCGTTCCTAGCTTCGTCATGAAGCTTTCGAGTCGCACTAAGGAGTTCTGATTGAAGTTTGTCAATTTCCTCAGTTCTCATATCTTTATGGATTTTATGCGAGGTCTCACATCCGGGACAATAAAAAGTTTTATCGTCATATGATTCAAGATCGATAGGATGGCCGGGAACACTACATTGATACTTTTTCGTCATGGCTCAGGATGTCTCTTTCATGGTCTTGAGAAGTCCTTTATACTCTGTCAGACTCACTTCAACCTCAGTAACATTCCGAGCATGACGGATCTTCACGGCGCCACACTCCACACATTTCGGGTAAAGGGTGAACTTATACAAATCCTTTGATAGCGTTCCGTCAGACCGAAGTATCTTCGACCAACAAAAGACTCGGATGTATTCGTGCTTGTGGTCGGCCTTAGTCGGGACATCCTTTTCGGCACGCTTAACGTGTTTTGTGTCAACTTCACCAAACATCATAACACTTCCTTTCTAGGAGATAAATATAACGACCCTCTAGCGGGATTCGAACCCGCAACCATGAGACTAGAAAACTCGTGCTCTATCCAGTTGAGCTATAGAGGGCGAAGAGGCAGTTTAAAGACGTACCAAGGTCTTAGTTCATCTGCAAGCGCCCGGGTAGGCGTCACATCTTACAGAATCACATGCTTCACACATTCCTCGTGTCTGATTCGAATGACCGTTAAAGTAGAAATATAGAGGTTTTCCACAATGACAAAGTTTTTTATTACTCATCGATTGCCGTTTTGAGCCTACGTAAAGCATCGTCAAGAACAATCATCGCACGATCTTTCTGACGAGAAGCTTGAATATGATTCGCCGCAATGGTTTTAATGTTGGCCACCTCACTTTCGAAAAAGATCTTAAGATCACGAGCGTTTTCTTCGTCCGTGTGAGCAGTCATGTTCTGAATAGCTATGAATATATCCTTTCAATTTCGTGTCCGTCATAACACGTGCCCCTAGTGGGATTTGAACCCACAATCCTTTCGGCGCCTGATTTTAAGTCAGGAGTGTATACCATTCCACCATAGGGGCTTGCTGGGGCGCAAGAATAAGGTTGTCATTTAAGTAACGCCGCTCCTATGCGTTACCCCCAGAATACTACTTACTCAGAGAAGCGAGGTCCACCACTGTGAACAGGGCTCTGTCGTTCCTCAGGAACGTCTGCATACTTCGCATCCAGTCCATCCGTGTCGACCGTAATGAACATCTTGTGGAGATATGCCTTGATGCCCGTCTTACCGTTAACATCCCATGCGTAGGGATGAATGATAAGGTCGACGTTTCGCATCGGCATGTAGTCCAGCGTCTCTACAGACCCCTCGTCAAGACGCGTTCGTGCATCCTGAATATCGGGGTCGTCAAAGCGCTTCACAAGATAGATCTCCGGGGGGGTAGCCTTCGGGTTGAAGGAAACTTCCACCTTAAGAATCGGAGTCGGCAGGTCGCCCTCTTCACGAGGATCGAGGAATCGAATATTCCAACCATCGTTCTGCATACGCTCAACGAGGTCTGCAGGGATCTCGACGTGAAGGAAGCGAACGCCTTCTCGGTTATACTGATCTCCTCGACCAGCAAAGTTCTTAAACGGTCCAGGGAGAATACGAGCATTCTCGATGGTGACACGGGGGGTACGACGGGATTCAACCATGATAAGTCTTTCTGACTAACGTTAAATGAAAATAACTGTATTTAGTTATCGTAAGGCGGATAGATTACATTATCCGTCTCACTATAGGACGTGTGAACTTCGCGAATATCTTGTGCGGTGTAGCTTTCCTCAGTTTCACCAGCACTGAACAAGGAAGCAGACATGTCTTCTGGTTCCATATTCAGAGAAATAACATCGGCAGCACCGTCGGGGATAACGACACCTTCATTCAGTTCGAACTCGATGGTGAGAAACCCATCTTCATTTTCAAACCAAGCCTTACCGACCTCTTCTCCTTCATACGTCAAAGGGAAAGATTCCTTAGGGCTATCACTCATTAGACATACTCCTTCACGAAGTCCTCATAATCGACATGCTTTTCGATTTCTTTCTTTGCCTGAGATGCCAGCTTCTCGAAGAACGAAATATCAACATCGTTCTCCTTCTGCAAAGCCTTCACCATCTCAGCTTCCATCCAGTAATATCCCTTGCTACCAGTAGCAGCGTAGAACTTACCGTCCTTCTCACGGAGAAGAATGCCTCCACCACATCCCGGCTTGATGGGGGAGAACGAACCAACCTTACCGACGAACGTGGGTCCGCTCTTTTCAGAAACCGTACGAGGTCCGACAGTCAGTCGACGATGTCCCCTAACCCACTTGTCGTATCGATCGGCAAATGCTTCAGGATTCTCATCAGGAAGCTGAACGGGCTCTTCCAACTTCTGAAGAGCAATGTCGTCAAATGCCATGGGTGTGTCGTCTACTTCTCCACCGTCACCCTGACCGAAGTCAATGTATAGTGCAGAGGTAACCGACTTAGTCTCCGTAAGATCGTCAAAGGTCACCTGTTCCTTCGAGAAGAGGGTCTTGTAGACGTACGGATGCTGGAACTGCGCACCGACTGCCTTCCAATAACCCGGCTTACGACCCGGAGCAACCCTGGCAATAAAGACAGCGTTGTTGACGAGACACATCTTCTCGTACGTACCATCATGCTCGAAGGTGTATCCCCAATCGTTGCCATAAGACATCACAAACTCGATGATGTCCTCGTCAGCGTTGGCGATCTTGATCGAGTCCGTCTTAATATGGACGACCTGGTAACCCTTCTCCTGAACCGCGTTCTTCAGATCAATCATGAACAATGCACCGCGCTTAGCGACGATGTTGTCAATGTTTCGATTGTCCTTGAAGGGATTCGGGAACTTGGCCGAGGTCAGACCATAGACGATGTTGATCACAATCTTCAGAGCGTACGAGAGTGCCTCAGCATCTTCTTTGCTCTTCAAATATGGCTTCAGAGCGCCATTAAGCATCTTACCTGCGGTCTCGTAGTCCTCATGCTTAATCGCAATACGAGCCTTCTTCAGCGCCGAGAAGTTCTTCATGTAGATTCCGAAGAGGTTGAGTTCTTCGATCGACGTCGGATGCATCGATGCAATGTCGAGCTCAACAACATTCTCGTGGTAACCCGGCTCAGCATAGACGTAACCACCTTCACCGACCTCCTCTCCTCGGTAAGTGCTCTTACCGTAACTAAACTCATAACCCTCGAAGTATTCCGAGAGCTGCGTATATTCGAACTTGTCCTGGGGACGCTTATCGCCCTCAAAGATGATAGCTGCGGTGTGTTTCTGTGTCGTGTCATTGATCGGGAGACCACTGAGCTTCGACAAGATCTGACGTGCAACGAAGTCCTGATAACGATCCATGAAGGTCGCCTCAGTAGAAATAACATCGTTGTCACAATACTCTGCGACTTCTTCCCACTTCTCTTCCGGAACCGGCTGGTCCCAGGGAAGACCGAGCTCCTTGTGATGAATTCCGAGCTCCACCTGGAACTTTTTCAGACTCTGCTTCTTCGAGCTAAAGTCATAAATATCCGCAAAGGAAAGGTTGTACGCAGCACCGAAACCGGCGTTGGGCTTGTTAGCGATGATGTTCTGCGAGAGCTGATACAGCTGCTCATTGCTGTAGCCCATGATGCGCCCATAGAGAATATGGTTATCATAGCGACGACAGTTAAACCCGACAAGGAGCTCCTTGGTGAGTTCCTGAATCTCGTGAGGCTTCGGGTTGATCATACGAACAACCTCGTCCTTACCGTGACGCTTCCAGTTCACAATGAACAAGTTGGGGAAGACCTCAACGTCATAGTAAACGATCTTCGAA
>Ga0079224_100010951_pt1 | contig 12469 bp, 11 predicted proteins | sample Stecom2015_FD_80414 | JGI IMG/M metagenome (GOLD analysis project Ga0079224, IMG submission 80414) | Agricultural soil microbial communities from Utah to study Nitrogen management - Steer compost 2015 | ecosystem: Environmental > Terrestrial > Soil > Agricultural land | place: USA: Utah...
CCCGTGTTGAAGACAAAAAAGCCGCTTTTCCTGATCGTCATAGACAATCTTCGACTGGATCAATGGGAAGATTTGGAGTATCTACTGACTCCCTATTTTAATGTGGAGCAAAAGGATACCTATTTCAGTATTCTACCTACCACCACTGCTTTTGCCAGAAATTCCCTCTTCAGTGGAATGATGCCCTCAGACATGGCGCGCCTTTACCCAAATCTGTGGGAAGACGAGGATTCGGACGAAGGGAAGAACAATTTCGAAGAAGACTGGATCAAAATCAATTTGGCTAAGAATAAGCTGAACTATAAGTTCACGTACAATAAGATTATTCAGACAAACCAAGGAAAGGCGGTCTTGGACCAGTTTCATACCTTTCTTCAAAATGACCTCAATGTACTGGTGTACAACTTCGTTGATATGGTGTCTCACGCCCGTACCGACATGAAGATGATCAGGGAGTTGGCTCCCGATGAGTCCGCTTATCGTTCCCTCACCCGGAGCTGGTTTGAGCATTCCTCACTTTTTGATTTGTTTAAGAAAATCCAAAACGCGGGTGCAGACGTCATCGTGACCACCGATCACGGAACAAAAAAGGTAAACAAGCCCTACCGCATCATCGGCGACAAAAATGTCACTACCAACCTCAGGTACAAGCAGGGAAAAAATCTGAACTTTGAGCCTGGGAAGGTATTTGAGATCAAGAGGCCAGAGGACGCCTTGCTCCCAAGACTGAATGTCTCTACATCTTATGTATTTGCAGTTGAGGATTATTTCTTCGCTTATCCAAACAACTACAACCATTATGTGAACTATTACAAGGACACTTTTCAGCACGGAGGTATATCTTTGGAGGAAATGATCATTCCATTGGTACACCTGACATCCAAACGCTAGACATAACTTGATTACTTTTCGATACGAATTGGAGCAGATCGGCTCCGCTGCCCGCCGGATAATTGATGCTGCCGGGAAGGAAAAAATCTGGATTTTCCAGGGACAAATGGGCGCCGGCAAGACGACCCTGATCAAGGCCTTGGCTGCCGCGTTCGGAGTCAAGGATCAGGTCAGCAGTCCTACGTTTGGTATAGTCAATGAGTACGAGGTAGATGGGGGAGCGAGAATTTTCCATTTTGACTTTTATAGAATGGATGATCCGACCGAAGCGTTGGATATCGGAATAGAAGAGTATTTTTATGGTGGAGAATATTGTTGGATTGAATGGGCCGAAAAGATCGCCCAGTTTCTTCCCGATGAATTTCTCCTGATCAGGATCAGTCCTGATTCAGAAATAGAAAGAACCATTACGCTTCAACATTTCCGAAATGCCGACTGAACTTACAGAACTCACCTCAGTGGGGCTGGTTACCAAAGAATCCCCCGCACAGGTGAGAAAAGGAGCTAAGCCGCTTCATGTGGGGCTCCCGAAGGAAGTATCTAAACAAGAAAAGCGGATCGCGCTGACACCCGAGGCGGTCGGATTGCTGAGCAATAATGACATAGAGGTGATCATCGAGTCCGGTGCGGGACTGAGCGCGAAGTTTACGGATCAAGACTACTCGGATGCGGGCGCAAAGATCGTCTACTCGCGAAAGGAAGTCCTGTCGGCGGATGTGATACTCAAGATCGATCCGCTGACTCTTGAAGAGATCGGCGAAATGTCTCCCGGAAGCTGTTTGATTTCAGCATTACAACTTGAGAAACAGGACGCAGAATTCATCAGAGCACTGAATGAGAAAAAGATCACAGCGGTCGCTTTTGAATACTTAGAAGACAAAGTAGGAGGGATGCCGGTGGTGCGGGCAATGTCCGAAATAGCAGGAAGTACGGTGATGCTCATCGCTTCGGAGTACTTGTCAAGCGTCAACGAAGGGAAGGGATTAATTCTGGGTGGAGTGACCGGGGTACCACCTACTCAGGTGGTGATAATAGGGGCCGGCACTGTGGCAGAATATGCTGCGAGAACGGCCATCGGCCTGGGTGCAAACATCAAGGTGTTTGACAACCATATCTATAAACTTCGGCGAATCAAACAACTCCTGGGGCAGCAGATCTATACTTCCACCATCGACAATTTCAGTTTGGGACAGGCATTGGCAGAAGCGGATGTCGTCATCGGGGCTCTGCGTGCCGAAAAAGGGCGAAACAAGATCGTGGTGACCGAGGAGATGGTCGCCAATATGATCCACGGAAGCATCATCATCGATGTTGGGATAGATCAAGGTGGCTGCATTGAGACGGGGAGGATGACCACGCACGACGACCCCGTGTACCATCTGCATGACATCATTCACTATTGTGTTCCTAATATTGCGTCCAGAGTGGCCCGCACTGCATCCTATTCCCTCAGCAATATCTTCACCCCGATCATCCTACAGATGTCAGATATGGGCGGAGCAGAAGAGATGATCTTTAATTATAAGTGGTTCCTGAGAGGTGTGTATACTTACAGAGGGAGCTTGACCAACGCCTTTCTGGCCCGAAAGTTTGGTCTAAATCACAAGGAACTACAATTATTGCTTGCCGCTCGGTATTGATCAGGAGAGTAAGTTTTGGCGGAGTAAGAACTCCAGCTGCTCATTAGCCTTGAGCAGCGCGCCTGTCAGCCTCTCATTTTCCCTTCTCAGCGCATAGACTTCGAAAGCATTTTTGATGACCGTTCTCAAGTAGTCCTCTTCCCAAGGCTTGGTGAGGTAATGGTATACCTGGCCCTTGTTGATGGCGTCGATCACCGCTTGGATGTCCGTATACCCTGTGAGCAACAGGCGGATTGGTTTTGGATAGATGGGGATGATGCTTTCTAAAAACTCCACGCCGGTTTTTTCCGGCATTCTCTGGTCAGTGATGATGAGGTCAATATCCTCTCTTGCAAGGATATCCTCGCCTTCCTTAGCCGAAATCGCCAAAAAAATCTTATAGTCCCTTCTAAATGTTGCTTTAAAGGCCTGAAGATTATTCTCTTCATCATCTACGTACAGGATTTTTATTTTTTCGTCAGCCAGATTTTCCATTCATCGGTTGCCTTAAATGGGCGATATATTCCACTCCAAATAATCTGTTTTTGAAATAATAAACAAATGCAGGAGTTGATTTGAGTTATTAATCCCCAAAGCTATACCCTTTTTAGTTCTTTTTTGAGATAAATTTACGAGCAGATTAATTTGACATCGCTCCGAAAAAATTAACTTTACCCAGCTTTATTACCCCCGAAGGTTCACCTATGATCACCAATTCCAGGTTTGATCTTAAAGATTACGTCCGACTCCTTATATTCAATCCGGATCTTCCTGAAGATTGGACAGTAGTAACCAGTTTGCGATCAGTTAATTACGGATTGACAGCTTGCGCAATCGATAGCCAGGCGTCGGGTTTGGCTACGGCTAATCATCGGAATGGTGAACCATACTCCGTAAATCCTGAGAGGAGATCCCAATCTAAGGGGCAGAATGCTTGTGGAGCCAGCGAAGGTGGGGCTCGCCAAAAAATCAGCTTAAAGTGGACGTATTTGCTCTGCTGATTGCCGTTACACGCCGCGAGATAAGATCGGATAGAGACAACGGGGTCTTAAACAGTTTGACAAAGGTCTTTCAGGTAAATCAATGAATCAGGAAGTCGGGAAGGTTTTTTGGCGAGCGGATATTTCTTATCTCCTATAAAATCTCCTTATATTCCGGCAAAGAGGGGCATTTAAAAGTTGATCCTTCGAGGCTTTTATAACATAGTTATTTGAAAACAACCTGGATATTATTTCAGAAAATACCTTTATTGATATTAATCCCTAGCAGCACGCATGCATGACCCCCCCAAATTCGATATGAATGGTCAAGTTAACCACCTTATTCTGAACGCCAGGAGTGAGGAGGATTCATATAAGTTAAGTGTAATCGGGAAATCACCTAATCTTCAGGTTGTCGATCAGTTAAATCTTCAGGTTAGAGAGTTGGTTAAACTTAGCAACTCAACTGAAAAATTGAGCGACGCCCGTCTCGATGTCTTGGTGGAGGAATTTTTTCGGGATCACGAGCGAGATTTTTATGGCAATTGGGTCTATTACCCCTGGAGAAATTCTCTAGTTTATATTTTGCCCGAAGAGGACTTTATCAGAGTTCGTACGATCCGAAATAAATACAAAATATCCGAAGAAGAGCAGAAGTTCATGGCAACCAAACGCATCGGTGTGGTGGGCTTGTCTGTGGGTCAGAGTGTAGCCACTTGTCTGGCCATGGAGCGATCCTTTGGTGAATTGCGAATTGCAGATTTTGACACGCTGGAATTGGGCAACATGAACCGGATAAGAACAAGCGTGACCAATCTGGGATTGCCTAAAACGGAAATTGTGACTAGGGAGATTGCTGAAATAGACCCATATTTGAAGATCACTGTTTTTAATGATGGCTTGACAGCGGAAAATATGGATCGGTTCTTTAGTGAAGGTGGGGATTTAGATCTTTTGATTGAAGAGTGTGATAGTCTTGAGATGAAAATCCTTTCCAGGATAAAAGCGAAATCTTTGAATATTCCGGTTTTAATGGACACGAGTGATCGCGGGATGATAGACATCGAGCGGTTTGATTTGGACCCGCAGCGTCCGATTTTTCACGGCATGCTTTCAGAGTTTGGAGATGAGGAAGTCCTTCCGGATCTCATAGAAGAATACAAGTCCCAGATCATGATGTCTATTCTGGATTTCGAAAATCTTTCGGAGAGAGCGAAGTTTAGCATAGGTGAAATAGGAAAATCAATCACCTCCTGGCCCCAATTGGCATCGTCAGTCATTATGGGCGGCGCTATGGCAGCTTATTTCTCCAGACAAATACTTTGTGGCCATATCAGAGAGTCGGGTCGGGTTTATGTTGATTTGGATGACTTTTACAAAAGTGTGTCATGAGAGTAAAAGTAAGGGTTGTCAGGGCTATTTCGTCGCCCATCGAAACCGAACTATATGTAAAAGGGCATTTTCAGGTATTGGAATCTTATGGGGTGACCAAGGTCACTTCTGCAGATCGCTCCTGGACCAAAAACCCCAACGTTTACCTCCTTTTGGTGGAATCTCTTGACGGAGAAAAAAGAATCTTGGGAGGAGGAAGAATTCAGCTCAGAGACCGGGATTTTCCACTCCCCCTGGAAGGTGCTATCCTTGAGAAGGATACCAAGATCATCGAGTATATGATGCCCTTTGGAGACTTGGAGGTGGCGGAGTATTGCGGACTGTGGAATTCAAGAGAAGTGTCTGGCTATGGATTGGGGAGTATCTATTTGATTCGAATTGGAGTAGCCATCTCCTCGCTGTTAAATCTTAAGAGTCTGATGGCTTTTTGTTCGCCTTTTACCGTCAAAAACTCTCAATCCGTTGGTTTTGAGATTATCGAGGAGTTAGGAGACAAAGGCTACTTTTTATATCCTAAGGAAGGACTTTTAGCGACGATCATGGAGATCAGAGATGTGGCAAATCTGCCGATGTCAACGCCTGCTGAAAAAGCCTATATCGAGAATCTAAGAAATAACCCCGTTCAGACGACCGTCGAGGAAAGCCAAAGGGGGACGCTGGAAATTCATTTTGATTTGAATGTAAATGACCTTAAGAAGGGATGAGAATATTTAATAAGGAAGTTAACAGCATCTATTGGGGTTTTTTGGTCCTGATTCCCCTTGTAGTATTGGCTATAACCCTTATAAAATCTGACTTTTTCAAAGCAGAATATGAGGTTGAGGATATGCAGTTTTTCAGGCAGCATAATGGCGAGCTTCATCCGCTGGAACCGATCGAAAAGCAGCAAGGTGGAGGTGTCTTTTTGGGATTTGTCGAAGATACCACCTGGGTGAGGTTGGACTTAGAGCGGTATCCAGACATTGACGGTGCCGCTATGCTCGAGGTAAGAAACCCTACCTTTAGATCTGCACGGTTGTTCAGAGCGAAAGATGGCGGAGGTCTTGACTCCAGTGAGTTGCTATATCAAAAGCACATCGGTAGATCTAACCCTCTAACTTATGCGAACCCTATTTTTTCTGTAGTCCCCGCCAAGGGTGATGTGTATTTTTTGCAAATAGTCTCCTCTGAGCCTATTAATTTTTCGATCGAGGTATCATCTATCGAGAATTTTTATCATAAATACACCAATATTATCATTTTGGTGAGTGTGTATATGGGGGTCATGCTGGCCTTGTTTATGTATAACCTCTTGCTTTATTTTTCTGTCCAAGACAGAGTCTATTTATATTATTGTTTGTATACGCTGTTTATATCAGCGGCCCAATTGTCCTTGTTAGGCTTTAGCTACTTTTTCTTTTTCTTCGAGAACTCCACGCTGTATGAAAACAGCCTGATCGTTTTTTCTTCCCTGTCGGGGATCTTTGGGGTCCTATTTATCAGGGATTTTCTGCTTACAAAAAAACACCAGCCTTTGATTGACAAAGGCTTATTCGTTATAATCATTTTGTATACTCTAGGTTCATTGGCCAGAGTATTTGGATATGTTTCCCTGAGCTATTTATTTACAGATATATCAGGATTGTTGGTGGTCGTGTTTTTTGTCACCACGGGTATACTGGTGGCGAGAAAAGGATATCGACCTGCAATTTATTTTCTGACCGCTTGGGTCTTCTTCCTTTTTGGGCTATTGCTGTTTGTGTGCCAGAATCAAGGAATAATCAACTTGGGATCTTTTGCCAATCTCCCGATGCTATTGGGAACTGCATTTGAAGCAGTGTTGCTTTCCTTGGCATTGGCTGACCGAATCAATATTCTCAAGAAGGAAAAGGAGGATGAACATCTCGAAAAGCTTAGAGTGTTGGGCGAAAATGAAAAGTTGGTGAAGGAGCAAAATGTAATGCTTGAAGAGAAGGTGCTTGTAAGAACCAATGAACTGGAGCAAGCGCTGCGTAACCTTCAGAATACTCAAGGGCAGCTTGTCAACCAGGAAAAGATGGCTTCTCTCGGACAGCTCACCGCCGGCATCGCTCACGAGATCAACAACCCTATCAACTTTGTAAGCTCCAATATCACGCCACTCAAACGTGACATCAAGGACATCATGGAAGTGATCGAGTTTTACAGAGCTTCTGGTCAAAAGGAGTTTTCTGACGTCACGATCAAAGCCGCTAGGAAGCTTGAGGAAGATCTAGAGCTGGACTATGTGTTGGAGGAGGTGGATCAGCTGCTCAAGGGCATGGATGAGGGAGCCAAACGCACCGTGGAGATCGTCAAAGGACTACGGATTTTCTCAAGAGTGGATGAGCAGGATGTGAAAAAGGTGGATCTTCATGACGGGATCAATAGCACCCTGATCTTGCTGAACAGCTCAATTCCAGGCAAGATCAGGATCATTAGAGAGTTTGGCGAACTGCCGATGGTCGAATGCCTCGCCGGCAAGATCAATCAGGTGTTTATGAATATCCTGAACAACGCAGTCCATGCTTTGACAGATCATCTGGACAAGGTCGCCGACCCCAAAATCATAATCCGTACAAGTGCCTTTTCGGATCGTGTGGTCTTGGAGATCGAAGACAATGGTCCGGGAATGCCGGAGAGCGTAAAACAGAGGATTTTTGAGCCTTTTTTCACTACAAAAGCTGTTGGAAAGGGGACAGGTTTGGGACTTTCCATAGTTTATTCTATTATTGAAAGTCACAAAGGCTCTCTTGAAGTTATCAGTGATCAAGGCCGTGGGACAACGTTTATCATTGCTCTTCCCATCTATCAAAATACAGCGCGACAATGAGCGAAACCAAGATCCACGTACTTTACATCGATGACGAAGACAATAATTTGAAGTCCTTCAGGGCTTCTTTAAGGAAAGATTTCAAAGTGTTTACAGCAATTGATGCGGAGGAGGGATTGAGGATCGCTCAGGAAGAAGAAGTACATGTGGTCATAGCGGATCAGCGGATGCCCGGGTTGACCGGAACTGAGTTTTTTGAGCGCCTGGTTCAGATCAATCCTGACCCTATTCGAATCCTGCTCACAGGCTACTCAGATATCGCCAGTGTAATTGACGCGATCAACAAAGGAGAGGTCTACCGCTTTATCGATAAACCGTGGAATATCGAGCAAATCAAGAATTCCATTAAGAACGCCGCCGACATTTACTTCATGCGCAGGGAGCTAAAGGAGAAGAATCTTAAGCTGAAAAAACTGCACTCAGAGATGAATCAGTTTGTCTATAGCCTCTCTCACGAGCTGCGCGGGCCGTTGATGAGTATCTCGGGGGTGTCAAAGCTCGCGAAGATGGAATTGAATGAACCCAATGTCCTCGAATATTTTGAAATGATAGATTCGGCGACAGGTAAGCTGGATGACTTCATCTATAAGATGTTGGACTTTTATCGGTCTACTAAGATCGATCACAAGGTTTCCAAGATAGATTTTAAGTACATCGTCAATCAGCAGATGATCTCCTATCGGGAGAAATTCGATCTGTCTCTTTTTCATCTCGAAGTCCAAATCAACCAGACAGAGGATTTCTACTCTGACGATGCCAAGATTCGTGTCATCCTCAACAATCTGTTTGGCAATGCGGTCCAATTTCAGAAGGATTCCGGTGGAGAAAAAAGAATTGGTCTGACGATCGACGTAGTCGATGACAATGCGATCATCGTCGTAGAAGACAATGGAATCGGAATCGAAGAACGGTACCGAGAGGAAGTTTTTAACCTTTTTGCCAGAGCAACTCAAAGAAATGTAGGAACCGGCCTGGGCCTCTACATGGTGAAGGAATCCGTGGAGCAAATGGGAGGGAAGGTAACCCTGGAATCGGAAGTGAACGTGGGAACCACGATGACAGTCATCCTCCCCACTTTGAATAAAGTGGAAGCGTAGACGCTGGAATTTGTCCTGAGCGTGTATCTTTGCGCCGGCATTGGCTATTTTTTCTTAAAAAAATCTAATAAATATGATTAACCCTTGGCATGACGTCAACATCGGGAAAGATGCTCCTGAATTTGTAATGGGCGTGATTGAGATTCCTAAAGGAAGTAAAGGCAAGTACGAACTGGATAAGAAAACCGGGATGCTGATGCTCGACCGTGTGTTATTTTCAGCAGTTCACTATCCTGCGAATTACGGATTTATTCCACAGACCTTTTGTGAAGATCATGATCCGCTCGATATCTTGATTATTTCCCAGATCGATATCCCATCTATGACCTTGGTTCCGGCCAAAGTAATTGGTGTGATGCGAATGGTCGATGGTGGTGAGGCGGATGACAAGATCATTGCGGTAGCTGCAGGCGATCAGTCAGTAAATTACATCAATGACATCGACGAGTTGCCTCCACACTTGATGAAGGAGGTTCACCGCTTCTTTGAGGATTATAAAAAGTTGGAAAATAAAGAGGTGAAAGTGGAAGACTTTCTCGGGAAAGAAGACGCCATGCGAATCATCCGCGAAAGCATTGCCTTGTACGATAAAAATTTCCGAACCAATCGGTAAAATTAGAGATCGGGCTTTTTGCTAAACTCAGCAAGATCGAATCTTTCAAACAATATCTAAGGCTGTCTCGAGGAGCTAATTCCTTTTGAGACAGCTTTTTTTTGCGGCCAGCCCAATCGCTCTACGTCTGCACGGGGCGGGAGAACTAGAGGCTGATCGACATACTGGGATCTTTTTTAAGTTCTCAAATAGAGCGTCTCTGATAGGATGTTACACGATTCCGAGCTCTTGGCACATCCTCAGCACCTGAGAGTCTCCCAGTCCGTATTCTGGTAGGCGTTTTTGAAACTCTTGGAATAGCACCGGGAAGCTTGTTGGTCCCATTTCGCTGTGGATTTCCATTATAGTTGCTTTGGGTTTGCCCGGGAAATCTCCGATCGGGATCATATCTCTCCACGACTCGACTGCGGGAGTGAGAAATGGGAATCTTTCCACAAAAGCATGGGCAATTTGGAGTGCCTCAAACACATCATTTTTTTGGAAATGTGTCCAAAGATCTCCCAATACCGCACGTTCCCGATGGCTGAGTTTCTTGGACCTCTTTTCGTAGGTCTCGATTAGTTGTTTTTCTCCCAAAGCCGAAAAATGATAGGGGTAATCAGGATATGGAAGTACCAGGTGTACTTCCGCCGGATGCGCCTTTAGAAAATTGAAGAGAAACCAAAGGTAGACCTGACAGAACAAATCCTCTTCAAACCAGCAATAAATCCGGCTGTCAGCCGGGATGGAATTGATCGTTAAAATTTCTTCGTAGGAATGCGACTTGTAGTCAATGGCTGAAGCTTCAGGATAATTCCGGAGAATGAAAACCTCGCGGAGCTGCCAAAGCTCTTGCCCCTCAGATGGCAATACCGGGCCGTCTATCAGACATTCTCTAAAGACGATGCGTTCACCCTCGATCTGAGGTGGAAACTGTGCCAGCAATGCATCGCCGTTTAAGATATGGTAGATCATGAAGCTGGATAAAGGTCCTTGGTAAACTGGTAGGACTTAGCGATAAGTTGTCGGAGGATGGTCTCATCCAGATCCGAAAGTTTGTTGGCGTATATGCAGGCAACACTCTTTCTGAACTTGCCCAGCTTCTCCAGCAGCGGCTCTTCTTCTTGGCCGCTGCAGCTCATTAGGTAGAGCGTGATCGCGGCTTTTCTGGGAGAGAAGCCGACAATGGGAGCGTCCCCTTCATGACCTGTGGCATATTTGTAATGGTACTTTCCAAAACCGATGATGGACGGCCCCCACATCTTGGCTTTCTCGCCGGTGACTTCCTCCATCATCTGCTTGAGCGCGAACGCATCTTCGCGTTTTTTCGGACTTTCCACCGCGTTGATGAAATCGTCGACTGCGACTTCGGTGGGTTTGGTTTTGGTTTCGGCCATGGTTATTCCTGATAGAGTTCAATCGGCAAATCGTCCGGGTCGGAAAAGAAGGTGAACTGCTTTCCGGTGTGCTCATCCCTGCGAATCGGCTCTGCCCGTACCCCCAATTTACTCAAATCTTCCACTGCTTTCCCAATGTCTTTTACGCAAAAGGCCAAGTGCCTCAGGCCGCTGGCTTCTGGTCGGGAGACTCGTTTGGGAGGATCAGGGAAAGAAAAGAGTTCGATTATATACTGTCCATTGAGTTCCAGATCAAGCTTGTAGGATTGCCGTGGTTCCCGATAGACCTCCCGGATGATTTTCAAGCCCAAGATCTCCGTGTAGAAACGCTTGGAACGCTCAAAATCCGAGCAAATGATGGCGATGTGGTGGAGGGAGCTGAGATTTAGCATTTTTTTGGTTTTGTCAACGGTCTGCAGAGGACCCTCCTCAGTCGTTTTGCTGGACTGGGGACCGTGGTCTGTTGACGGTTCAGTTCATCAAATGTTTCTTCAGAAAGTCCGCCGTCAGCTGTCCGACTTCAATCATGTTCTCCCATTTCATCCAGTGGTGGGTATCTCCAGGGATCAACACGGATTCGTACGGCATCCCCATTTCCTCGAACCGTCGGATCAAGTCCGTCGTCTGACTCACTTCGACATTGCGGTCATCGTCAGAATGGATGAAAAGAACTGGACTTTTCCAAGTGGCCAAATCCGGCATCGGTGAAGACTTCCAGGCTATTTCTTTGGCTTTTTCGTAATCTGGAGCCACTTCATAGCCCTCCGGAAGTTCGTATCGTCCGTCCAGATCATGCACTCCGTGGATGTCCACTCCGACTTTGAACAGGTCAGAATCACGGGCCAGAGCCAAGGCAGTCAGGTATCCTCCGTAGCTTCCTCCGTACACTCCGATCTTGTCTGCATCGACCTGGCCCAATGCGGCCAAAAATTCGCCGCCGGCTTTGATATCCTGATATTCCACTGCACCTTGGTAGTAGCCATAGGCGGGTCGATGAAATTCATAGCCGTACCCGATTCCCAAACGGTAGTTGACCGAAAGAACCACAAACCCGAGTTCAGCCAAGTATTGATTGTAAGCGTAGGTATTGGAATAGTAGTCCATGTAGCTCCAGCCGAGGAGCATCTGCCGTTGCGGGCCACCGTGGATGAAGACCACGCCAGGCTTTTTGGCTGCGCCGCCTTCTTTTTCGAAAAGCTGCCCATACACGGTCGTGCCGTCTGGAGCGGTGAAGCTCACCTGCTTCGGTGTCACCAATTTGTCTTGGGGGAAATCTATGGGAATGCTGGATTCCTGAAGGAGCGAAGTGCCTTGGTCAGTCTTCACAGCAACCAAATGCGAGCGCTGGGCGGTGGCTGAAAAATAAGCCAGTTTGTTTCCCTCTCCCAGTCCCACGGGGTAGGCTTCGATGCCTGTGCCGGAAGTTTCCCACGCCAACTTTTTGGTTTGCAAGTCGATGGAGCCGATGTGTCTCCGGTCAAGATCCTCCCTCTCAGCTCCGGTGTTTGCAGAGAAAACCACCCGATTTCCATTTTGACTGAGCTTGATTTGCTCGACCAGGTATTCTCCAGGGGTGAGGGACTGTAGGTCTTTGCTGGAGATATCCAGCGCAAATAGATGCTGCCAGCCCTCGTGGTAGGATTCGAATACGATCTCCTTTTCATTGGGAAA
>Ga0079224_100010953_pt1 | contig 12468 bp, 9 predicted proteins | sample Stecom2015_FD_80414 | JGI IMG/M metagenome (GOLD analysis project Ga0079224, IMG submission 80414) | Agricultural soil microbial communities from Utah to study Nitrogen management - Steer compost 2015 | ecosystem: Environmental > Terrestrial > Soil > Agricultural land | place: USA: Utah...
AGCCCGAGGCTGAGGAGGAAGCCGAGGGAGACCTGCCCCGCCAGCTTCGTCTTCTCCGCCAGCCCCTGCTTGTCCTTCTTCACTACCTTGATGTAGTCGTCGGCGAAGCCGAAGGCGCCCATCCAGAACGTGGCGAGGAGGGCGGCCCAGACGTATGCGTTCGTGAGGTCGCCCCAGAGCAGCGTCGCGCCGCCGAGGGCGAGGAGCAGGATGACCCCGCCCATCGTGGGCGTCCCCGCCTTGTGGCGGTGGCTGACGACGCCGGCGTCCTCGCCCTCGCGGATGGTTTCGCCGATCTGCTTGACGCGGAGCCAGTCGATCAGCCGCTTCCCGGCGAACAGCGCGATCAGCAGCGCCGTCCCCGCCGCGAGCGTGGCGCGGACGGTGATGAACTGGAAGACGTCGAACCCGGGCGGGTCGAACATCGCGTTCAGCCAGGTGAGGAGGTGGTAGAGCATCAGTGGGGGTGGGTGCGCTCGCTCGGGCGCCCCGGCTCGGCGCAGGACGACGGACGACGGACGACGGACGACGGCGCGTGGTCCGTCGTCCGTGGTCTGCGGTTCTTCAGGAATGAGCGCGGCATGGATCAGTTCGCTCGGCGGTCGAACGCGGCGCGGAGTTCACGGCGGTCGTCGAAGGGGCGCTTCTCGGCGCCGACGATCTGGTAGTCTTCGTGGCCCTTGCCGGCCACCACCACCACGTCGCCGGGGGCGGCGCGGGCGGCGGCGTGGGCGATGGCCGCGGCGCGGTCGGGGATGACCGCCGCCGCGTCGGGGTTCGTGAGGCCGGATCGGATCTCGGCGAGGATGGCGTCGGGGTCCTCGCCTCTGGGGTTGTCGCTGGTGAGGACGACGCGGTCGGCGAGGGCCTCGGCTAGGCGGCCCATCACGGGGCGCTTCGCCCGGTCGCGGTCGCCGCCGCAGCCGAAGACGGCCCAGAGCCGCTGACCCTCGCCCATCATCCCGCGCGCGGTGCGGAGGACGTTCTCCAGCGCGTCCGGGGTGTGGGCGTAATCGACGACGCCGAGGACGCCGTCGTCGGAGCGGACGGTCTCGAAGCGGCCGGGGACGCCGGGGGCCTCGGCCAGCACGTCGAGCACCTCATCCCGCCCGTAGCCGAGGGCGCGGCCGACGGCGTAGGCGGCGGCGAGGTTGTAGGCGTTGAAGCCGCCGGCGAGGCGGAACGTCCGCTCTGCGCCGTCGAGGCGGAGGCGGAGGCCGTCGAGCGCGTTCTCCAGCACCTCCACCCGCACGTCGGCCGCCGGGTCGGTGCCGTAGGTAACGACGGGCGCCATCGTGTCGGCCACCATCTCGGCCCACGCCGCGTCGTCGCGGTTGACGACGGCGACGGCGCCGTCGTCGAGCCCGTCGAACAGCCGCTTCTTGGCGGCGCGGTAGTGCTCGAAGGACGGGTGGAAGTCGAGGTGGTCGTGCGTGAGGTTGGTGAAGACGCCGGCGCGGAAGCGCTGGGCGCGCACGCGGTCGAGGGCGAGCCCGTGGGAGGAGACCTCCATGGCGCAGGCGCCGCAGCCGGCGTCCACCATCGCACGGAGGAGCGCGTTGAGCTCGATGGCCTCCGGCGTCGTGTAGGCCGTCTCCACCCGGCGCTCGCCGATCCGGTTCTCGACGGTGCCGACGAGACCGGCCCTTACGCCCAGCGCCGTGAGGAGGCGGTAGAGGAGGAAGGCCGTCGTCGTCTTGCCGTTGGTGCCGGTGACGCCGAGGAGGTCGAGGTGGCGGCTCGGGGCGCCGTAGAACGCATTTGCGAGCTCCCCGAGCGCCGCCCGCGTGTCCGTGACGGGCACGAGCACACAGGCGGCGCCGGGGAGTCGCTCACCCTTCCCCAAGGGTTCGTTGGCCGCCGCCGCATTGCCGAGCGAGTTCGGCCGGTCGCGGTACCACTCGGCACTCACGACGGCGGCGACGGCGCCATTCTGCACAGCCGTGTCAAGGAACAGGTGCCCGTCCGTGTGGTCGCCGCTACGGGCGACGAACAGGGTGCCGGGCGTCACCGCGCGGCTGTCGTCAGCCAGGCGGTGGATGAGGAGGGAGCCCGCTTCTTCCGGGATCGCTTCGCGATCGGGCGCCGCCAGCAGGCCGGCCGCTCGCAGGGGGGCGAGCAGGCCGGCCAGCGGCGCCGGGGGGACATCGGGCTCGAACGGGAAAGAACGGGGGGCGCCCACGGCTCTACTGGAGCGTGAGCACGGCCTGCGCCGGCAGCGCGCTGCCGGCCGCGGGCGACTGGGCGGTCACGGCCCCGCTCCCCACCAGCCGCGCCTCGACGCCGAGGGCGGCGAGCCAGGCGACGGCGCGGCGGGCCGAGAGGCCGCGGAGGTCGGGCATGGCCGCCCCGGCGGGCGCGCTGGCGGGCCGGGCCGAGGAGGGCCCTGCGGACACGCCGGCGGGAGCGGCGACGAGTCGGACGGCGTGGCGGACGTCGGCGCGGTCGCCGGGGGCGGGGTCCTGCTCGGCGACGGGCGCCCACGGGGCGTCGTCGTCGGCGCGGACGGGGAAGCCGCGGGCGAGCAAGCGGCCCTCGGCGAGCACGGCCGGCATCCCGTCCACGTCGGGCACGGGCGCCTCGGCGCGCTCGGGCAGCGGCGCCGCCGGCGCCACGCGCGCGGCGATGGAGGGGAACGTGCCGATCCACCGGCGGGCGATGGCGCCGAAGATGGGGGCCGAGACGGAGCCGCCGTAGTACCCGTTCTGTGGCCCGTCGAGCACGACGATCAGGGCGACCTCGGGGGCCTCGACGGGGAAGAAGCCGACGAAGGTGGCGCGGTAGCTGTGCGTGTAGCCGCCGCCGGCGGCCGTCTGCGCCGTCCCCGTCTTCCCCGCGATCCGCAGCCCCTCGACGGCGGCGCGGCGGGCGGTCCCGTCGCGCGAGACGACGCGCTCGAAGTGGGGCACGAGCCGCGCGGCCGTCTCCTCGGAGAAGGCGCGGCGGACGGAGTCCTGGTGCGCCTCGCTGACGCGCCACACCGTCCGCCCGCGCGCGTCGCGCCGCTCGGCGACGACGTAGGGCTGGACGAGGAGGCCGCCGTTGGCGAGGGCGCAGTAGGCCGTGAGGATCTGGAGCGGCGTGGCCGAGACCTCGTAGCCCGTCGCCATCCACGGGAGGGTGAGGCGGCCGAACTCGCTGGGCCGCTTGAGCCGGCCGGTAACCTCGCCGGGGAGGTCCACCCACGACGGCGAGCCGAACCCGAGCGCGCGCGCGTAGCGGTAGAGGTCGGCCGGCTCCATCTCCAGCGCCGTCCGCGCCATGGCGACGTTGGAGGAGACGGCTATGGCGTCACCGAAGGTGAGGCGGCCGTAGGCGTGGCTGTCGCGCATGGTCCGCCCGCGGATGACGGCCCAGCCGGGGCCGGCGTCCACGGTGTCCTCAGGGCTGACCGTGCCCGTCTCGAGGGCGGCGACGGCGGTGACGAGCTTGAACGTCGAGCCCGGCTCGATGCGGTCGGTGATGGCGTGGTTGCGGCGGGCGGCCTCGGCGTAGCCGCCGGGGCTGTTGGGGTCGTAGTCCGGGACGTTGGCGAGGGCGAGGATGGCGCCCGTGCGGGGGTCCATCGCGATGGCGGTGCCCCAGCGCGCGCCCGCCGCGGCCACGCCGCGCGCGAGCTCCTCCTCGAGGATCGCCTGCCGCACGAGGTCGATGGTCAGGACGAGGTGCTCGCCGTGCTTCGGCTCCACCACGGCCCCGCCCACGACGGCCTTGACGACGCCGCGGCGGTCGCGCTGGACGGCCCGCCGACCCGGCTCGCCGCGGAGGTACGCGTCGTACTGCTGCTCCAGCCCGGCGATGCCCCGGAGGTCGGCGTCGACGTGGCCGAGGACGTGGCTGGCGAGGCGGCCGTAGTTGTAGCGGCGGGCGACGGTGCCGTCGACGATGAGGCCGGGGACGTCGGCGGCGTCGAGCTCCGCCTTGGCCGCCTCGTCGAGGGCGCGGACGAGGAGGACGTACTTCGGGCTCGTCCGATCCCGCACGAGCCGGCGGAAGTGGCCGGCCGGCCGGCCGGTGGCGCGGGCCAGCAGGTCGTACAGCTCCTCGGCCTTCGCGTCGAAGCCGGGGACGGACGGGTCCACGGCCACCTCGTAGCGGGCGGTGCTGACGGCGAGGGCGCGCCCGGCGCGGTCGTAGATCGACCCCCGCACGGCCGGCAGCTCGACGAAGCTCGACGCCTGCCGCTCCCCGCGCGCGCGCCGCTCGGCCCCCTCGCCCAGGTGGATCTTCACCATCTGGAACACCACGCCCGCCGGCAGCAGCATCAGCAGCGCCGTCACGACGTAGAGCCGGGTGAGGATGGACTCGCGGGGATTCATGGGGCGGGGGGTGACGGGCGATAGGCGATTGGAGGAGCACGACTCCAATCGCCCATCGCTATTCGCTCATCACTCGAATGGTGGGGCCGTAGGCGACGCCCTCCACGAGGCCGAGGGCGGCGGCGCGGTCGAGGATCTGGTCGGGGCCGATCATCCGGTCGTAGGCGCCCTGGAGGCGCTCGTGCGTGAGGTGGAGCTGGAGGTTCTCCCGCTCGGCCCGCTGCAGCGCCGCCGCCGTCGCCTGCGTCGCGAACACGTGGCCCACGTAGAGCGTGGCGGCGATGCAGCCGACGAGCACCCACACCCCGAAGCGGAGCGACGGGGCGACGTCGAGGAAGCGGGCGCGGCGGGCCTTCGCCGCCAGCACCTGCTTCGTCACCTTCTTCGTCGCGCTCTTCTTCCGCGCCTTCGAGCCGACGCCGAGGTCGGCCCAGCCGGGGAAGCCGGCGAGGGGGGCGGGGGCGTGCTGCCGCGCGGCGGCGGCCTTCCGGCGGCGCGTCGTCGCGGCGGTGTTCGAGGGGGTCCTGGTCTTCGACCGGCCTCTCCTCGTCGGCGCGGCGGGCGCGCGGGTCTCACGGCGGGTCGAGCGGGCTCGGGTAGCGGTGGACATGGGCGGTGGCGGTGGTGGAGGAATCGGCGCGAGGGCGGGAGGCGGGAGGGGACGGGCGGGGGGACGGCTTTACAGGCACGGCGGCCCCCTCGCGCCTCCCGCCGTCGCGGGGGCTCAGGAGGTCTCGGAGGGTTCGGGGTTCTTCTGTGCGATGCGGAGGCGGGCGCTCCGCGCGCGGGGGTTGGCGGCGACCTCCTCCTCGGAGGCGGTGATGGGCTTCTTCGTGAGCAGCGTCCAGGGCGTGAGGAGGCGGCCGTAGAAGTCCTTCCGCGCCTCGCCCTCGACGTTGCCGAAGCGGAGGAAGTGCTTGGCGCGGCGGTCCTCGAGCGAGTGGTAGGCGATGACGGCGAGGCGCCCGCCGGGCTTGAGGACGGCGAGGGCGCCGCCGAGCGCGCGCTCCAGCGCCCCCATCTCGTCGTTGACGGCGATGCGGAGGGCCTGGAAGACGCGGGCGAGGCTCTTGACCTCCTCGCGCGTGGGCACGGCCGCGCGCACGGCCTCGGCCAGCGCCGCCGTCGTCGCCACCGGCCGGCGCGCCACGATGGCGTTGGCGATGCGCCACGCGCGCGGCTCGTCGCCGTAGGCGCGGAGGAGGTCGGCGAGGGCCTGGGCGTCGAGGCGGGCGAGGAGCGCGGAGGCCGGCTCGCCCGCCTCGGGGTCCATCCGCATGTCGAGCGGCCCCTCGGCGGAGAAGGCGAAGCCGCGCGCGGCCTCGTCGAGCTGGTGCGAGGAGACGCCGAGGTCGAGGAGCACCCCGTCCACGGGCCCGACGCCGGCCCCGGCGAGGAGCCGCTCGACGTCGGCGAAGTTGCCGCGGAGGGCGCGGAAGCGGCCGGCCTCGGCGGCGGCCGCGAGCCGCGCCGTCGCCGCCGCCAGCGCCTCGGGGTCCCGGTCGATCCCGACGACGAGGGCGCCGGGGCCGAGGGCGTCGAGGAGGGCGGCGCTGTGGCCGCCGCCGCCGAGGGTGCCGTCCACGTAGACCCCGTTCGGGTCCGTCACCAGCCCCTCGACCACCTCGCGCGCGAGGACGGGCGCGTGGTAGTCCGAAGCGTAGCGGAGCGGGCCGGGCGAGCGGTCAGACGCCGCGGGGGCGTCGGGCCGGCCAGCCGGCCGCGCGCCGCTGCGCTCGGACCGGGGGGACTTGCGGGGCATATGGAAGAGGGCGGTGGTCATGACGGAAGCCGTCTGGGTCGGGCGGCTCAGAGGCCGCCCATGACGCGCTCGGCGACGGTCTCGTACTCCTCGGGCTGCTCGTTGAGGTAGGCGTCGAACACGTCGGGGTCCCAGACCTCGATGTGGTCGAGGGCGCCGATGAAGAGGGCCTTGGCCCCGTTGCCGGCCGAGAGGCCGGCGAAGTCGAGGAGGTTCTTGGTGAGGCTGATGCGGCCCTGCCCGTCGAGGGTGGTCTCCTCGGCCCAGCGGAGGATGTTGCGGGTGAAGTCGCGGGTTTCGCGCTGGAAGGTGTTGAGGCTGCCGATCTGGTCCTCCACGCGCTCCCAGACGTCGAGGGGGTAGAGGAAGACGCAGCGCTCGAGGCCGCGCGTGGCGACGAAAGTCTCCTTAGCTTCCGGGCTGAGGGCCCGGCGCATCTTCGCCGGCAGGGCCACGCGGCCCTTGTCGTCGATGGAGTTTTCCGCCTGTCCTTTGAAGCCGGCCATGACCGGGTCCCCCGTTGCGTCGCCAGATCGCTGGGTGCCTTCCCCACTTTTCCCCACTCGCCACCCAAAGTAGGGCACCGGGGGTCAAGATCAAGGTTTTGGGGCCGTTTGGGCCGATTTTGTGGATAACTGCGCCGGTTTACCCACATTCCGGCGGGGCGCATGGGGGGGCTTTACGGCCCAAAGAGGCAGAAAGTGAAAATCGTTTCACCCTGCCCAGACCATATATCGGAGTGAAGTGAACATTGCTTCACCCCCTGCTCCGGCGCGATTTTCGGCCGTCCCGACTCCCCCCGTCCCCCACCCATGCGCGCCCGCCTCACCGAGCGACAGAACCAGGTCTACGAGTACGTCCGCACCTACGTCCGCGAGCACCGGCGCACGCCCACGCTGAAGGAGATCGGCGACGGCCTCGCCATCCGCTCGACCAACGGCGTCCACAAGCTGGTCTCGGCGCTGGTGCAGAAGGGGTACCTCCGGCGGCGGCCGAACGAGGCGCGCGGGCTCGCGCTGGTGGACGTGGACGAGGACCCCTACGCGCCGAGCGAGGGGCCGCCCATCCTCCCCCTCATCAGCCGCACGCGCAGCGACGAGCCTGACCGCCTCCGCCGCCGCCCCAACGGCGCCCTCTACGTCGACGAGCGCCTCCTCAGGAAGCCCGGCGGCGCGGCCGACGCCGACGACTGCCTCCTCGCCCGCGCCGGCGACGACGGCATGGTCGGCGACGGCATCCGCAAGGGTGACCTCCTCGTCGTGGAGGAGACGGACTGGAAGGATCTCGCCAACGGCGAGACCGTCGCCGTGCTCTTCGGCGAGGCCCTCGTCGCGCGGCGGTACGACTTCGCCAACGGCCGCCTCCACTTCCGCCCGGCCGACCGGACGTACGCCGAGGAGGTGTACCCCCCCGGCGACCCCGCCTGCCACGTCATCGGCCGCGTCCTCGCCATCATGCGGACGCTGTGAGCCTACGGCGCCCGATGCGGCGCCTGCGCGGATGCCGTATCCCTGGCCGGGCCGCCTCTGTAAGCCTCCGCTCGATCCGGCCTCTCCCAGGCCTCGTAGAGCGCGACGAGCGATCGGCGAAGCTGCCGCCCCGGCCCACTCTCCTCCGGCCAAGCTGCCAGCCCACCCAGCAAGATCTGCTCGGCCTCGGCGTAGCGCGCCTGCTCCGTCTGGATGTCGGCCAGCTTGGTGAGGCTATAGGCCAGCATAGGATGCGCCGCCCCGAAGCGCCGTCGAAGGAGCGCAACGACCTCACGCTGCGCCTCTGCTGCGCCTGCGAGATCCTCCTGCTCTCGGAGCAGGGTGGCAAGGGCACCCAGCGTAACGGCTCGATCCGGCGACTGTGGAGCCGAAGCCAGCACGGCCCTCAAGAGGCCTTCTGCTTCGTCGTAACGCCCCTGCATCCGCAAGGCGGAAGCGAGCGTCCGGCGCGTCTGGTTCACGACGAGGCTGGTATCGCCTCGGGCTGCGAGGAGGACTGGAAGGGCGGCGCGCGCATGGCGCTCCGCCTCCTCAAATCGCCCTAGCTCCCGCAGGGCGAAGGCCAGGTCCGAATGCACGCTGGCCGTACGGGTATGCCCCTCGCCGAAGTGCGCAGCCGCGAGCTCCAGAGCCTGCCCGTAGTAGGCGGCGGCCCCCTTGAAATCGCTCACCTGCATCCGCCGCTCCGCCAATAGCATGAGCGTAAACACGGACTGGCCCGTCCATTGGTGCGCGGGCATCTGCTGGATCGCGAGCGCCTCGTGCAATAAGGACTCGGCCTCGACGTGATCGAGCCCATCGTATGGCAGCGCTTGCGCGAGGTACGCCATCGTCAAAGCGATCTCGGGATCGGTGGGTTCGAGGCGCTCGCGCAACACGGCCAGAGCCTCGCGGAGCGCAGGTACCACCGCCGCGTCCGAACGGCCTACACGCTCATCGGCGAGCTCAGCGCGCGCGTAAGCGAGGTCGCGCACGGTGATGGCCGTGGCCTCGTGCCGATCTCCCAGATGGGCGCGGCGGAGCGCCAGCGCGCGTTCGAGCACCTGCTCGGCGTCGGCGTAGCGATGCATGCCGTTGTACGTGCGCCCGATCATGTGGAGCATGCGTGCCTGCAGCAGGGGGCGATCCAGCAGCTCCGCCTCGACCCGCGCCTGGCTGTGCGTGATGAGGTCCCGAACGCTCAGCGTGTCGAGCCGCTCGTCCGCGACGGGATTGGGCGCGGCCAGGAGGTCTTCGAGGAAGGTGGCAAGGGTCTCGGCCTCGTCGCGCTCGGCGCGGGCGACGCGGGCCTGCCAGAGCGCCGCCCCGAGGCCGCCGACGAGCGACAGCACGACCAGCGCCGAGGCGGCCACGCCCGCCCGGTGCCGCCGGACGAACCGCTGCATCCGGTACCCCGGCGTCGGTTTGCGCGCCTGCACCGGGAGCCCGGCCAGGTGCCGCTTGACGTCCTCGACGAACGCCTCGGCCGAGGCGTAACGGGCCTCAGGGTCCTTGCGAAGCGCCTTCAGTACGATGGTGTCGAGGTCGCCCCGGAGCGTGCTGCGGAGCCGCTCGGGCTGCGTCCGCCGGGCCCGACTCACCCGGTCGGCGTCAAGGCCCGTCGTGCCGCTGCGCCCCGTACGCCCGGACGCCCGCGAGACGGCCGTGGAGGGCTTCTCGGGCTCCTCCTCCAGCACGGCGTGCTCGACCGCGTGCACCCCGCCTCCATTCTGCTCGAACGGGCGCCGCCCCGTGAGCAGCTCGTAGAGCACGACGCCGAGCTGGTACACGTCGGTGGCCGTCGTGGCGGCGTCGCCGCGGATCTGCTCGGGGGCGGCGTACTCGGGCGTCATCCAGCGCTGCCCCGTCCGGGTCGTCGGCGAGACGCCCGCCGCCGGGTCGTCGAGGAGCTCCGCAGGGGCGGGGGTTAGCAACTTGGCGATGCCGAAGTCGAGCAGCTTCACCTCGCCCTCGGGCGTCACGACGATGTTGGACGGCTTGAGGTCGCGGTGGATGACGAGGTTGCGGTGGGCGTGATGCACCGCGCCGGCCACGGCGATGAACAGGCGCAGCCGCTCCTCGACGGAGAGCCGACGCGCGTCGCAGTAGGCGTCGATGGGGCGGCCCTCGACGTACTCCATCGCGAGGTAGGGCCGCCCCTCGTCGGTGACGCCGCCGTCGAGGAGGCGGGCGACGTGGGGGTGGCTGAGCGAGGCGAGGATCTGGCGCTCGGTGCGGAAGCGGCGCCGCGCGTCGTCGGTGTCGAGGCCGGGGCGGAGGAGCTTGAGCGCCACCTCCTGCTCGAACTGCCCGTCGGCGCGCGTGGCCAGGAACACGCGGCCCATGCCGCCGCGCCCGATCTCGCGCTCGAGCCGATAGGCCCCGATGCGCCGGCCACGCGCGGGGGAACCCGGGTCCGGCAGGTCCGGAAGCAGGGGCACGGCGTAGTCGGCGGCCGGCGCGTCCAGGAAGACCGGCGCCTCCGCTTCGGCCGTCAGCAGCCGCTCGACGGCCGCCCGCAGCCCGTCGTCCCCGATCCCGTCCAGGAAGCGCCGCCGCGCGCCCGCGTCGAGGTCGAGCGCCTCGTCGAGGAGGGCGTTGACCTGCTGCCAGCGTTCGTGCGAGAGCAGTTCCATGAGCGTGAGCGGTGGGGCGTCAGGGCGGCGAGGGGGGCTCGGCGAGGGCGGCGGCGAGCCACGCCTTGGCCTTGCGCCACTCGCGGCGCACCGTCCGGTCGGTGACGCCGAGCAGGCGGGCGACCTCCGCCTCGGTCATCCCGCCGAAGAAGCGGTACTCGACGATCCGGCCGAGGCGCTCGTCGCGTTCGGCGAGGGCCGTAAGCGCCTCATCGAGGGCGAGGAGGGTGTCGGCGCGCTCCTCGGCCACCGCCACGGCCTCGTCGAGCGAGACCGGGGCCTGCCCGCCGCCGCGCTTCTGGCGGCCCCGCTGCCGCGCGTAGTCGATCAGGATGTGGCGCATGGCCCTGGCGGCGACGGCGAAGAAGTGCAGCCGCCCGTCCCAGTCGGCCTGCTGGTGGTGGACGAGCTTGAGGTAGGCCTCGTTGACGAGGGCGGTGGTCTGGAGCGTGTGGCCGGGGCGGCGGCGCAGCAGCGCCCGGTGCGCGATCGCGTGCAGGTCCGGGTAGATGGACCGCCAGAGCTGGGCGTGCGCGGCGGGGTCGCCCGCACTGGCCTCGGCCAGAAGGGCCGTGATGGCCTCCGGCGATGGGCTGCCGCCTGTCCCTGTATCCCCCGTCACGACGAATGGGTTTCGAACCGGACATCGCCCCTGGCCTAAGGATACGGCTCCGAGGCGTGTCCGGTAAGCCGCGCGTTCGTCGTGTTCACGGATGACGTCCCGCACGTCCCCCGTGCCCGGCTGATACGGCTGCTGAGCGATTCCTCCCCAACCCACGAAGCACGCCATGGCTCGCGCGCCGCGCCTTCCCGTTTTGCTCCTCCTTCCAACCCTCCTCGCCCTTGCCCCCGGCGTATCGGCGCAGCACACCACGGCACACCACGCTGCAGACTCTGTGCGGGCGAGTGTCGTGATCCCGCCTGGTGGAGGTGATCGGGTCTGGGTCTTTGCGGAGAGCCCCCACGAGCTCGGCGCCGGGGGCGAGTTCCACATCTACCTCGATCCGGAGACCCATCCGGAAGCGCGCGCCAGCTTCGCGCGGTTCGCGCTCGGCGAAGGTGGCGCGCTCCCCGTGCACCGGCACGACACGACCGAGGAGATCTCGTACTTCCTCTCCGGGGAAGGCGTCGTCTACACGTTCGAGGGCGACGAGATGCAGGAGGTGCCCGTTCGCGCGGGATCCGTCTGGTACGTGCCGCCTGGTGCCTGGCACGGCTTCGCCAACACGGGCGACGAGCCGCTGGCCCTCGTCTTCGCCACGATCCCGAACGAGGAGCAGGGCCTCTTGTCCTTCTTCCGGCAGATCGGCGCCCGGCCCGGTCAGGAAGCCGCCCCGCTGAGCCCCGAGGCGTTCGCGCGGATCGCCGCAGAGCATGACCTCATCCTGCGCCCGCCCGACGACGATGCGCCGTAGGCCGATCTCTAACCCTGAACCGAGGACCGCCATGACCCGCCCGCTACGCTTCTTCCTCCTCCTGCTCATCGCCTCGCTCACCCTCGCCCCGCCCGCCGCCGCCCAGCTCCTCGACTCGCCGGAGCAGGCCGACGACTTCGGAAGGCATGCCGCCGCGGGCGACTTCGACGGCGACGGCCTCGACGACCTCGCCGTCGGCGTCCCCGGCGAGGACATCGACAGCATCAGCAGCGCCGGGGCCGTCCACGTCCTCTACGGCACGCCGAGCGGCGGCCTCGGCGTCACCGGCAACCAGCTCTGGCATCAGGACTCCGACGGCGTCGAGGGTTTCGCGGAGGCGTTCGACCGCTTCGGCGAAGCCCTCGCCGTGGGCGACTTCGACGCCGACGGCTTCGACGACCTCGCCGTCGGCGTGCCCAAAGAAGCGGTCGGCAACGTCGCCGGCGCCGGGGCCGTCCACGTCCTCTACGGCACGAGCGGTGGGCTATTCAGCGCCGGAAACCAGCAATGGCACCAGGACCGCATCGGCCTGACGGGGATCTGCGAGGAGAACGACCACTTCGGCTTCGCCCTGGCCACGGGCGACTTCAACGGCGACGGCTTCGACGACCTCGCCGTCGGGACGCCCGGTGAGGGCATCGGCGACCTCGATGACGCCGGCTACGTCCACGTCCTGTTCGGCGCGACGGGCGGGCTGACCGCCTCCGGCAGCCAACCGTGGGATCAGGACGCCGCCGTCGGCTCGTCCGGCCTCGTCGAGGCGGGCGACCAGTTCGGCTACGCCCTCGCGGCCGGGGACTTCGACGCCGACGGCTTCGACGACCTCGCCGTCGGGACGCCCTTCGAGGACGTCTTCACCGTCGAGGA
>Ga0079224_100010955_pt1 | contig 12467 bp, 11 predicted proteins | sample Stecom2015_FD_80414 | JGI IMG/M metagenome (GOLD analysis project Ga0079224, IMG submission 80414) | Agricultural soil microbial communities from Utah to study Nitrogen management - Steer compost 2015 | ecosystem: Environmental > Terrestrial > Soil > Agricultural land | place: USA: Utah...
CCGCACCACGGTGTCGACGACATCATCGAATGAAGAACGCGCCCGGCTGGAACACCCGCTACGACCCACACCACGGCACCTCGTCCATCACCACACCCGGCGGAACCACCTACACCGGCAGACACCGACCGATACTCACCCCGACACAACCGCGCCCCGACGAACCACCGCCCTTCTGAGGGACGGCGGTTCGCGGCGAGCGCTGTCTCTTCGATTGAGCTTCCTGGATCAGGCGATCAGTCGATGTAGTACATCGGGTTGGGCAGCTTGACCGACCGTTCGGCGTGGCCGCCTTCAAGGTCGCTGTACTGGTCGCCGACGTTCAGCACGACCGTCGCGCCGGTCTGTTCCAGGTGCGCGCGCGTGCCCGACTTGTACTCGACCGTCGTGCAGTCCAGGCCGCACTCGAGGTAGTCCGGGACCTGCTCCTCGGTCTCCGGGTCGAAGAACGCGTCGGCGGGCTCGGGGTATCCCATGTTCGCCAGGTTGCGCATGGACGCGGGCTTCTGGTGCTCGTCGCGCCCGGTCAGGAAATACACGTCGACTCCGCGCGCATCGGCCCACTGCGCCAGCTCCAGCGTGGCCTCGTTCGCGGGGAACTCGCCGCGATTGATCGCGTCCTCCTGGGCGGCCGGGTCGAAGCCGAAGTCGTTGTCGGCCTCCCAGCCGTACGACACGATCGAGGTGTCGTCGATGTCGAGCACGATCGCCGGGTTCTCGACGCCGCGCTTCAGCCGCTGCTCCAGGTAGCGCGTGGCACGATCGAGCTCGGCCCGCGTGTCCTTCGCCCAACGGCTGTCCTGCGAGTGATGGTGCTTGCCCTCGTCGTCGACCCAGTCGCCGTAGTAGTCCTGTACGTCCAGCTTCACCTGACCGAGGTTCGCCGGCTCCCCACCGCCGTGCGCCACGTCCTGGCCCGGCCCGGCCACCGCGGCGGCACCCCCTGCGACCCCTGCGCCCAGCGCTGCGGCCAGCGCGAGCCCGCTCAGCCTCCGCATCCGCGACATCGTTCCTCCTCCACGACCGACTGTGCCCTGCGGCAGAGCACGCTATGCCCGTCGCGCCCGTCCGCGCTACCGACGACGGTGGTGATCCGGACACACCGAACTGTGACCCCCACCGCCCGAGCGGCGCTCACCCGGGGACGCGTTCGGCGCGGCAGACGAACGCCGTCGGGGTCCTCCCGATCCGGGTCAGGACGACACTCGCCTCGTCGGCACCCGACGGTTTGAGCCTGCGGCGCAACGTGTTGGGGTCGACGTCCAGACCCCGCACGAGGATCTCCACCCGGCCGATGCCCCGCCTGCGCAGTACGGCCCTGAGCTCCTTCTCGCTGTACCGGCCGAACTCCAGCACCCGGAACGCACGGACGCCGGGCGGCGGGACGTCACCGGTGAGATAGGCGATCCGTTCGTCGAATTGCCACAACCCGTGCCGGGCGGCGTAGTGCCGCACCAGTCCCGCACGGACCACGGCCCCGTCGGGATCGACGAGCCACTCGCCCGGCTCGGCGACAGCCACGTCGTCGGACTCGGCATCGGTGATCGTCCACTCGGCACCGCCGCTGTGCAGCACGGTTGCGCGCCTGCTGGCCGTGGCCAGCCCGGCGCTCCACAGACACGATTCCCGCACCTGCCCGTCCAGCGACACGAGCTCCACCTCGCGCGCCCACGGAGCCGCGGCCGGATCGAGACCGGGGGCGCACTTGACGACGATGTCCCGTCCGGAATGGACGTCGGCGAGCTCGTCGAGAGCGGGCACGAAATCGCCCGGCCGCCAGGTGCGCCTGCCCGAGGAATCGCGCCGCGCCGGATCGGCCACCACGACGGCGTCGCGGGTCACCGGGGTCAGCGCGTCGGCGCGGACGATCAACGGAGCAACGCCGGCCTGCCCGCAGTTGTGCCGGGCCATCGCCAATCGCACCGGGTCGAGATCCGAGCCGACGCAGCGGGCCGCGGTGCCGGCCAGCGCGGCGAGATCGGCACCGATCGAACACGTCACGTCGTGCACGTCCCTGCCGGCGAGCCTGCGGGCCCGATGCGCGGCCACCGGGGACGCACTGGCCTGTTGCAGTGCGTCCCCGGTCAGCAACCACGATCCGGCGTCATCCAGTTTGGACGCCGACTTCCTGCGCAGCAGGACCGTCTCGAGCACGGCCGCGTAGCGCTCACCGACCTCGCGGCGCGCGGTGGCCACGTCGGCCAGCCAGCTCGCGTCCGTCAACGGCAGTGCGTCGCAGGCGGCGAGCGCCCGCGCACCGTCGGCGGAGGTCAGGTACTCGACGTCGGCGAGGGTGAACGCGTACGGCAACGCTCGTCGCTGCCTACAGTTCGACCGGCGCGGGCGGCTTCGTGCCCGTGACCATCACGTTGTAGAACAGCTCGCGCGGCAGCACCTTCGACAGCAGCTTCTTGTCCACAGCAGACAGTCGGAGCCACAGCTTGTAGGCGAACAGTCGCCACCGCAGCGTGAGCTTCTCGTCGGGTACCGCCGCCTCGAACGTGCGGATCGGCCAGCCAGCCAGTGCGGCACTGAACTCGTCGGTGACGGCCTTGACGTCGACCGCGCCCGCCGACGACGACATCCGCTCCAGTTCGGACGGATCGAACGTGTGGAGGTCGACCACGGCCTCGAGAGCCGCCGCACGGGACGACTCGTCGAGTTCGGCCTGCGGCCGGCGCCAGTCGTTGAGCATCGGCAGCTTCATCAGGTTCGTGGTGAGCCACCACGTCAGCTGGCCGAGCTTGCGCGCGTAGAAGTCACCGATCTTCGTCGGCTCACCGGCGAAGACGAACCGTCCCCCGGGCTTGAGCACGCGCAGCACCTCGCGCAACGCCGCCTCGACGTCCGGGATGTGGTGCAGCACCGCGTGGCCGACGACGAGGTCGAAACTGTTGTCGTCGTACGGGATGCGCTCGGCGTCGGCGACCCGGCCGTCGACGTCCAGCCCCAGCCGCTCGGCGTTGCGCAGCGCGACCTCGACCATGCCCGGCGACAGATCGGTCACCGAACCCTTCTTGATCACGCCGCCCTGCATGAGGTTCAACAGGAAGAAACCCGTGCCACTGCCGAGTTCCATCGCCGTCGGATACGGCTGGCCTTCGCGACCGGCGACGGCCTCGAACACGTCGGTCGCGTAGGAGATGCAGCGTTCGTCGTACGAGATCGACCACTTCTCGTCGTACGTGCCCGCCTCCCAGTCGTGGTAGAGCACGTTGGCGAGCTTGGGGTCACCGTAGGCCGCCTGGACCTCCTCCGCGCTCGCGTGCGGATTCGGCGCCGGGTCGGAGGGCGTGCCGGACGGTGTCGTCGAATGGGACACGCCTCGTCACTTCCCCTTGAACTCGGCCTTGCCGGGGCCGTTCTCGATGAACGACTGCATGCCCGCGGCCTGGTCCTCGGTGGCCCACAGCGCGGTGAACAACTGGGTCTCCAGCTTCAGCGCGTTGCGCAGGTCCAGATCCTGTCCGCCGTCGATGGCGGCCTTGGCCGCCTTCAGCGCGACCGCGGGACCGTTCGCGAACTGCGCGGCCCACTTGTGCGCGGCCGCATACACCTCGTCCGGGGCGACGACCTCGTCGACCAGGCCGATCGCGAGCGCCTCGTCGGCCTTGACGAACCGTCCCGTGTAGACGATGTCCTTCGCCTTGCTCGGCCCGACCAGGCGCGTGAGCCGCTGGGTGCCGCCTGCGCCGGGGATGATGCCCAGCTGGATCTCCGGCTGGCCGACCTTGACGTTGTCGCCCACCACACGGCGGTCGGCGGTCATGGCCAATTCCAGCCCACCACCGAGCGCGTAGCCGGTGACAGCGGCGACCGTCGGCTTGGGCAGCTCGGCGATCGAGGCCAGCGACGCCTGCAGCTCCGCGCCGAACGTGTTGATCTCGACGTAGGACTTGGCGGCCATCTCCTTGATGTCCGCACCGCCGGCGAAGGTCTTCTCCCCGCCGTAGAGGATCACGGCGCGGACGTCGTCCCGTTCGCCGGCCTCCTTCGCGGCCTCGGCGAGCTCGCGCTGCACCTGGTTGTTCAGGGCGTTGACCGGGGGCCGGTCCAGCCTGATGGTGCCGACGCCTGCCTCGACCTCGAGTCGTACGAACTCGCCCACGCCTTCCTCCTTGAACGCCTTGTTCGTCGTGCGTGCCGCCCGGTGAGGTTACCGGCCGGTAGTCGGTCTCCGAGGTTACCTGCGCCGCGCGAAGTAGCGATCACCAGAGCGCTCCAGCACGAGGTCCTGACCGAACGTAGCGGACAGGTTCTCGGCCGTCAGCACGTCGTCGAGCAGGCCGCCCGCGACGACGCGTCCCTCGGCGAGCAGCAGCGCGTGGGTGAATCCGGGAGGGATCTCCTCGACGTGGTGGGTCACCAGCACCATGGCGGGCGCATCCGGGTCGAGCGCCAGCCCGGACAGGCGCGCCACCAGGTCCTCCCTGCCGCCGAGGTCCAGCCCCGCGGCAGGCTCGTCGAGCAGCAGCAGCTCCGGGTCGGTCATCTGGGCCCTGGCGATGAGCGCGCGCTTCCGTTCACCCTCCGAGAGCGTGCCGTACTCCCGCGTGGCCAGGTGGGCGATGCCGAGCGCGGCCAGCAGTTCGTCGGCCCGCTCGGTGTCGAGCTCGTCGTAGCGCTCCCGCCACCGGCCCATGACCGCGTAGCCCGCGCTCACGACGACGTCCCGCACCTTCTCGTCGCCGGGCACGCGCGCGTTGACGGCGGCCGAGGTGAAGCCGATCCGCGTGCGCAGTTCGAACACGTCGGTCCGGCCGAGGCGCTCGCCCAGGATGTGCACCGTGCCCGACGTGGGATGCAGCTCGGCCGCGGCCAACTTGAGCAGCGTGGTCTTGCCCGCACCGTTCGGTCCGAGGATCACCCAACGTTCGTCCAGCTCCACGGACCAGTCCAGGTCGGAGAGCAGCTTGTTGCCGCCTCGCCGTACCTCCACGCCCGAGGTGTGGATCATCAGATCCTCGAGGTTGTCCGGTCCGCCGTCCCGTGTGTTCTCGTGCGCCGCGTTCACGGTGCACATTGTCGCCGACGCGTGCGCCGATGCCACGTGTGGGCCTGGCCTCGTCTCGTCACATGTCCCGGCGCGCATCCACGGCATCGACCGGGCGTCAGGCCACGACGACCTTGCCCAGTTCGGCGGGACTGTCGAGCAGGTGGTGCCGCGGCAGCACGCGCACCGTGTAGCCGAGCGCACCCGCGTGCGGCAGGCGCAGCCGCGCCTCGAACACGCCCCGTTCGACCGCATCCATCGACACGTGCACCGCGTCCTGCAGGTCGTCGGTGTCGCCCACCCTGCCGACCACCGCCTGTACGTCCACCTCGCTCGGATCGAGACCGGCGAGGTCGACGTGGGCGCGCACCCGCACGTCCGAGCCCACCACGAGCGTGTCCGCGCCGTCGCTGACGAGCTCGGTGTCGGCGATGCGCACGCGGGGCCACGCGGTCTCCAGGCGGGTGCGGTACCGGGCGAACGCACGCGCACCCGCGTAGCCGTCCGCAGCGGCCTCGGCTCCCGTCGCGGCGGCCGGCAGGTAGTACGACTCGACGTACTCGCGCACCATCCGCGAGGCCTGCACGTTCGGCCCGAGCGTGCGCAGGGTGTGCCAGATGCGCGACATCCAGCCCCTGGGCACGCCACGGTCGTCGCGGTCGTAGAACAGCGGCGCGATCTGCTGGCCGATCAGGTCGTACAACGCGGCCGCTTCGAGGTCGTCGCGCTGCAGCGGGTCGGTGACGCCGTCTGCGGTGGGGATCGCCCAGCCGTTGGAGCCGTCGTAGAACTCGTCCCACCAACCGTCGCGGATCGACAGGTTCAGGCAGCCGTTCAGCGCCGCCTTCATGCCGGAGGTGCCACACGCCTCGAGCGGACGGGTGGGGTTGTTCAGCCACACGTCGCAGCCGCGGTAGAGGTAGCGCGCCATGGACATGCCGTAGTCCGGCAGGAATACGATGCGCCTGCGCACCTCGGGGTCGTCGTCGATGAACCGGACGATCTGCTGGATGAGCGCCTTGCCGCCCTCGTCGGCCGGATGCGACTTGCCCGCCACGACGATCTGGATGGGCCGCTGCTCGTCCAGCAGCAGGCTGCGCAGCCGCTCGGGATCGCGGAGCATCAGCGTCAACCGCTTGTACGTCGGCACGCGGCGGGCGAAGCCGATCGTGAGCACGTCGGGGTCGAATATCCGCTCGGTCCAGCCCAGTTCGAGCGCCGACGCGCCGCGTTGCAGCCACGCGTCGCGGGCGCGGCGGCGCACCTCCCCTACGAGGTTGGTGCGCAGTTCGCGGCGCAGAGCCCACAGCTGTTCGTCGGTGACGTCGGCGGCGATGCGCCTGCCGTCCCCGTCGCCTTCGTGGCCCCATTCCTCGTCGTTGCCCCCGAGCAGCGCCGTCATCTCCCGCGCCACCCACGTCGGCCCGTGCACCCCGTTGGTCACCGAGCGGACCGGCACCTCGTCGTCGTCGAATCCGGGCCACAGGCCGGCGAACATGCGCCGTGACACGCGTCCGTGGAGCGCCGAGACGCCGTTGGCCCGCTGCGCGAGCCGCAGACCCATGTGCGCCATGTTGAACATGCCCGGGTTCTCCTCGGCGCCGAGCGCGAGGATGCGCCGCGGCTCGACATGCGGAACGAGCGCTCCGTCCCCGAAGTAGTGCTGTACGAGGTCGACGGGGAACCGGTCGATGCCTGCGGGCACCGGGGTGTGCGTGGTGAACACGGTCCCGGCGCGCACCGCGGGCAGCACCTCGTCGAAGTCCAGGTCGCGGCCTGCCGGGTCGCCGAGGATCTCGTTGGCCCGTTCCAGTCCGAGGAAGCCTGCGTGCCCTTCGTTGGTGTGGAACACCTCGGGCTGCGGATGGCCGGTGAGCTCGCAGTAGCGCCGCACCGCGCGCATCCCGCCGATACCGGCGAGGATCTCCTGCCGGATGCGGTGGTCGGCGTCTCCGCCGTAGAGCCGGTCGGTGACGCGGCGCAGGTCGTCGTCGTTGTCGTCGACGTCGGTGTCGAGCAGGAGCAGCACCGCCCTGCCGACGCTGGCCTTCCACATCTGGGCGTGCAGCCTGCGCCCGCCGGGCATGGCGACGTCGACCAGCGCGGGCCGTCCCGACGGGTCGGTGACCAGTTCGAGCGGCAGCCCGTCGGGGTCGATCACGGGATAGTGCTCGACCTGCCAGCCGTCGAGCGACAGCGACTGACGGAAGTAGCCCGCCCGGTACAGCGGCCCCACGCCGATGATCGGCACCCCGAGGTCGGAGGCGGCCTTGAGGTGGTCGCCCGCGAGCACGCCCAGCCCGCCCGAGTAGTTCGGCAGCGCCTCGTGCACGCCGAACTCCATGGAGAAGTACGCCACGGCGGCGGGAACCCGGTCGTGCTGTTCGGCCAGCCGTTGGTACCAGCGCGGTTCGGTGAGGTACCGGTGCAGGTCATCGACGGCGGCGCGGGTGCGTGCCAGGAAGTCCTCGTCACGTGCGAGCTGCTCGAGTCTGCCCGCGGGGATCTCGGTGAGCATGCGCAGCGGGTCGCGGATCCGGCGGAACAGCGGGTCGTCCATCGACGCGAACAGATCGCGGGTGGGCGGATGCCAGGTCCAGCGCAGGTTCGTGGCCAGCGCCGTGAGACCGGCGAGCTGGTCCGGGACGCGCGCGTGCACCGTGAAGCGACGGACTGCTCTCATGGTGCGATTGAACCTACTTGATCGTCGCCTCGCCGCACGGGGGCTGTGATCATTCCGGCGCGCGCGGTGGTTCGTCCGGATCTCCACACCCGGGCGGGGGCGACTCAGTAAGGTGCACCCCTATGAACACAGGGGGGCGCCGAACGCGCGTCACGGCCGTCCGGATCGCCGCGGTCTTCAGCGCCGTCGCACTGGTACTGACCGGCTGTGCGGGTGAGCAGGTGACGGGAGAACTGCAGACCGAGGGCGACGTCGCGGGTCTTCCGGTGACGCACTTCGACAGCGGACTGAAGGACGGTGCACCCACGCCCGATCTGAAGGCCGAGGGCGCCACCGACTCCCACGCCGACCAGCTGGCACTGGCCTCGGTCGCCGACGTCACCGACTACTGGGAGAAGGAGATGCCCAGGGACTTCGACGAGAAGTTCAAGCCGGTGTCGGAGCTGCTGTCCTACGACCCGACGAGCACCGCCAAGGAGGTCTGCGGAGCGAACACGGCCGACCTGGCGATGAATGCGTTCTACTGCCCCCTCAACGACATGGTGGCCTGGGACCGCAAGGTGCTTCTGCCGTTGTTGGAGGAGAAGTTCGGCGAGATGGCCGTGACGGCGGTGCTGTCGCACGAGTTCGGGCATGCCGTGCAGACCCGGCTCGGTGAGAAGGCCGGCATCGACGACAGCACCTCGACGATCGTCAAGGAGCAGCAGGCCGACTGCTTCATGGGCGCGCACATGCGGTGGATCGCCGAGGGCAACAGCAAGTACTTCGAGCTGTCCACCTCCGACGGACTCAACGAGGTCCTCGGCGCGCTGTTCATGATCCGTGACCCCGCCGGTGCGGATTTCAGTGAGGAGGGCGCGCACGGCTCCGGGTTCGACCGCACCTATGCGGTGCAGCTCGGCTTCGAGGAGGGTGGCGCCCGCTGCGCCGAGAGCGACCAGGCCGAGGCCGACGAGCGCATCACGGAGGTGCCGTTCAAGAACGCCGCCGACCGGGAGACGCGGGGTGAGGCCGACATCAGCTGGACGACGATGGAGTACGTCCAGATGAGTCTCGACGACGCGTTCTCCGGCGCGGGCGTCGACGCCCCGAAGCTCGTCGAGGGCGACGGCACCTGCCGCCGCGGGGTGTCCACCCCTCCGGTGTCGTACTGCGAACAGGACAACGAGGTGAACCTCGACATGACGACGCTGGCCGAGATCGGCCAGCCCGCGGATCAACAGGCGGAGATGACCGGCCAGGAGTCGCCGGACGCCGGTCTCGGCGATTTCGCCGCGTTCTCCGAGGTCGCGTCGCGGTACGTCCAGGGCATCCAGAAGGGCGTCGGCGCGCCGGCGAAGGGCTCGCAGGCCGGGCTGCGCACCGCGTGTCTCGTCGGCGCGTGGGCCCAGTACGTCAACAGTCCGAACGGTAAGGGTCTGTACCTCTCCCCCGGCGACCTCGACGAGGCGATCGCCGAGTTGCTGCAGCCCCGGAGCCTGCTGGCCGCGGACATCGAGGGACATCGCGTCGCCAACGGTTTCGCCCGCATCGAGGCACTCCGCAACGGATTCCTCGAGGGCTCGCAGGCCTGCACCGACACGTACAAGTAGGCCGCGGGTGGGATGATCCCACCCGCGGCCCCATGTGTGCCCGCCGTACGGCGTCGTCAGAACAGGGCGCTGGCCAGGTCGCGCCGGGCCTTTGCGATGCGCTCGTCGGCCGGGTCGAACAGTTCGAACAGGCCGACGAGGTGTTCGCGGACGCGGTTCTTGTCCTCGCCGGCGCTGCGGCGGACGAGGTCGATGAGGCGCCGGAATCCGGCCTCGACCTGTTGCTGGGCGACCTCCTGGTCGGCGGCCGCGAGCTGGGCGTCGACGTCGGAAGGGTCGGCGTCCGCCTTGGCGATGACCGACGGGTCGCTCTGGCCCGCACGTGCCGCGAAGCGAACCTGGTTGAGGGCGGCCTTGGCCTGCTCGTTGGCGGGTTCGGCGTCGAGGATCCGCTGGTAGGCCGCTTCGGCCGCGGCGAAGTCGCCGCGCGCGAAGGCCTCTTCGGCCTCGGTGAACCGCTCGTCCTCGGGTTCCTCGGCGGGTTCAGCGCCGCCTGCCTGCTCCGCGGCACGGATGCCGGGAAGCTTGTCGCGCAGAGCGTCCAGCAGCCGGTCCAGCCACTGCTTGATCTCCGGCTCGGGCAGCGCGCCGGAGAAGGCGTCGACGGGCTGGCCACCGGCGATGGCGACGATCGTCGGGATCGACTGCACGCCGAACAGCTGCGAGATGCGCGGGTTGGCGTCCACGTCGACCTTCGCGAGGACCCACGCACCGCCGGACTCGGCCGCGAGCTTCTCGAGCACCGGGCTGAGCTGCTTGCACGGGCCGCACCACTCGGCCCACAGGTCGACGACGACGAGGGTCTCCATGGACCGGTCGACGACCTCGGACTGGAACGTCGCCTCGGTGACGTCGACGACGGCGCCGCCACCCGGGGCGCTGGAGCCGCCGGCGCCGGCCGCGCCGGTCGGCGGCTGCGCTGCGTCACCGCCCGCGGGCGAGCCTGCGGGCTGTTGCTTCGTCGACTCGGCGCGCTGCTTCAGACCGGACAGGTCGACCGCTCCGGAGAGCGCCGCTGGTACCCCTGGCGTGTTGCGTGGCTGTGTCACGGTTCCATCCTGGCACGGACTGCGGACATCTTCGTTACCGGTGGAATCCTAGCGAATCCGCAGTTGGGCGCGGGTGCGCGACGGCCGTCGTTCACTCCGCGCGAAGGTGGTGTTCGACGCGTTCGACCTTGGCGTCCAGCTGGCCGGTGTAGCCGGGCCGGATGTCGGCCTTCAGGACGAGACCGACGCGGGCGGCGCCCTCGCCTGCCGCGTCGACGGCGCGCTTGACGACGGCCATGACCTCGTCCCATTCGCCTTCGATCTCCGTGAACATGGAGCTGGTGCGGTTGGGCAGGCCCGATTCGCGTACGACGCGGACGGCCCGTGCGACGGCTTCGCTCACTCCCCCGTTGGCCTCGCCGTCGGCGGCTCCGGCCGGACTCACGCTGAACGCGACGATCATGGTCGTTCTCCTTGTGGTCGGGGCGCGTGGCCTCTGGATTCGCAGTTCGATGTGCGTTGGATGTGGGTTGGGTGTGTGCTGCCGGTGAGCCTGCCGCACAGCCGGGCCGGCGGAAAGCGGGGCGCGCCGGGCCCGGGGCGCGTGGCTGTGGGGCGGGAGCGCGCTGCTAACTTCGTGCGCCATGAACCGTCCGTTGCCGTTCGACCCGATCGCCCGCGCGGCGCAGCTGTGGGAGGACCGCATCGGGCCTTCCGAGACCATGGCGGCCGTGACCGGCGTGATGCGGGTTCAGCAGATCGTGCAGTCGGCGGTGGACGGCGCGCTGAAGGCGCACGGGTTGACGTTCGCCCGGTACGAGGCGCTGGTGTTGTTGACGTTCTCCCAGCGCGGCGCGTTGCCGATGCGGGTGATGGGTGAGCGGCTCCAGCTGCATCCGACGAGCGTGACCAACATCGTCGATCGGCTCGAGAAGGACGGCCTCGTCAACCGGTTGCCGCATCCGACCGACCGGCGGACCACTCTCGTCGAGATCACCGATTCCGGCCACGATCGTTACGAGGCGGCGACGAAGGCCGTCACCGACATCGATTTCGGCTTGGTCGGTTTGACCGACCGGCAGACCGAGCAGCTCACCGAGTTGTTGACGCGCGTGCGGAAAGCGGCCGGCGACTTCGTCGAGTGACGTGAGGCCGGCCGCGTGCGCTCGGGCTCGGCGGGTTCGGTGCGGGCGTCAGGCGTTCGCGGTGCGGCGCACGAACAGCGACGTGCCGCCGTGTTCGACGTGCTGCGGGCCGTCGAGCTTGCCGCGGCGCAGGGCCCATGCCTCGAACCACCACGTGAACAGCGGCGGGATGCTGGCGAGCACGGCCGTGACGACGGTGCCGAACTTCCAGCCCAGCGGCTTGGCGACCCCGAGGGTCACCACGAGGTACAGCACGAACATCGCGCCGTGCACCGCGCCCAGCACGGGCACGCCTCCTTCGCCGAGCTCGACGACGTACTTCAGGAACATGCCGATCAGCAGGCCAGCCCACGAGAACGCCTCGGCCACGGCGACCACGCGGAACAAGACGGCGGCCTTGTTCGACAACGGTTCCTCCTCAGCTCGTCAGTGTCGCCCCGACGGCGACTCCATCACTTGCTGTATACGGCAACGACACATCGGACGCGCAACATCCCCTTCCGTTCCGTGACCGTCCTCACCACGGCGGATACGCATGTCACAGCGCCGTCACAACACGTGATGGAACACACCGGACACCGTGACGGTTTTCCGGCGACGCATGACACAGGGCTTCAGAAGGGCGGTGGTTCGTCAGGGTCGGTGGGTTTCGGGGTGAGTATCGGTCGGCGTCTGCCGGTGTAGGTGGTTCCGCCGGGTGTGGTGACGGCCGAGCTTCCGTGACGCGGGTCGTAACGGGTGATCCAGCCGGGCGCGTTCTTCATCCGATGATGTCGACGGCACCGTGGTGCGGTGTTGGTGGCGGAGGTGGGCCCGTTGTCGGCGGCCCATTCCTTCTGGTGGTCGAGGTCGCAGTGCCGGGCAGGTCGTCGACACCAGGGCACCACGCATTCCCGGTCGCGGACCCGGACGAGTTCCCGAATCGCTGCATTGGGCCGTCGGCGACTACGGCCAAGATCCAAAGGTTGGCCGGTGGCCGGGTCGCAGATCACCTTCCGCCAGGTGCTGTCGCGGTTGGTCATGATCTCCCGCGCCACCGCAGCCGGAATCGGCCCATAGCCGTCG
>Ga0079224_100010957_pt1 | contig 12466 bp, 13 predicted proteins | sample Stecom2015_FD_80414 | JGI IMG/M metagenome (GOLD analysis project Ga0079224, IMG submission 80414) | Agricultural soil microbial communities from Utah to study Nitrogen management - Steer compost 2015 | ecosystem: Environmental > Terrestrial > Soil > Agricultural land | place: USA: Utah...
CCCAGGTTGTCCGTCGACAGCATCCACAGGGTGACGACCTCGATGCCCAGGGACTCGGCCCAGCCGAGGAACTCGCCGATCTTGTCCGCCCCGCGCCGGTGACCGGTCGCCGCCGTCTCGCCGAACGAACGCGCCCACCGGCGGTTCCCGTCCAGCATGACGCCGATGTGCCGGGGCAGGGTCGCGCCCTGCAGGGACGTGGCGAGGCGTCGCTCGTAGAGGCGGTACAGCGGGCTGGGCAGGCGCACGGATACCTCAGGTCGGTCGGGCCGCGGGACGCCGCGAGACGCGGTCCGCACGGCAGCACGGGCCCGGGTGGCCGGCACCCGGCGGGACGTGGACAAAGGTACCCCTCGCCCGGGCCCGAACCGGCGCGCGCAGGGCCAGGGAACCGCGCCGACGAGCGACTCGCGCCAACCCGGCGCAGGATCTTCACAAGGCCCGTTGTCCGGAGTGACGACCCTTAACCTACGCTGGAGTAAGTTACGCAACCGTAGGTAGAGTTCCCCCACTCACGGGACGCCGGTTGCGCAGGACGGAGGAGGCTACGTGGTAGCTGCTGCAGACGGACCGGACCGCTCGTCCGGCCACCTCGACGAGGCCCCGGGCAAGACCGCAGGACCCCTGGACGGTGTCCGCGCCACGGTCGAGAAGGTCGAGCGGAAGATCAAGCCCCGGCTGCGCGGCTGGATCCACGCGGGCACGTTCCCCTTCGCGCTGGCCGCAGGCATCGTGCTCATCGCTCTCGCCCCGACCTTCGCGGGCAAGGTCTCCGCGTCCGTGTTCGCGCTGAGCGCCTGCCTGCTGTTCGGCGTCTCCGCGGTCTACCACCGCGGCAACTGGTCGCCGCGCACGGACGCCGTGCTCCGGCGGCTCGACCACACCAACATCTTCCTCATCATCGCGGGCACCTACACGCCGCTCGCGGTGCTGCTCCTGCCGCCCGACCGGGCGACCGTGCTGCTCACCATCGTCTGGAGCGGCGCGCTCGTGGGACTCCTGGCACGCGTCTTCTGGCTCCACGCGCCCCGCTGGGTCTACGTGCCGGTCTACCTCGCCCTCGGGTGGGTCGCCGTGGCGTACATGGGCCAGTTCTGGGCCACGGGCGGACCCGCGGTCGTGTGGCTGATCATCGGCGGCGGCATCGCCTACACGCTCGGCGCCGTCGTCTACGGCACCAAGAAGCCCGACCCCAGCCCGCTCTGGTTCGGGTTCCACGAGATCTTCCACGTGTTCACGGTGCTCGGCTTCGCGTGCCACGTCGTCGCGATCTACCTGGCCAACCTGGCGATCTGAGCGGGCCACCGCCTCGCCGGCTCAGCCGCCGTTCAGGCCGGCGAGGAACAGATCCTCGAACAGCTCACCGTCCGCCGTCGCGCTGACGTGCTGCGGCGTGCCGCCGGGCACGGCGACCGTCCGGCCCGCGGACGGCCCGTCCAGGACGACGTCGACCGGACGCACCCGGGACCCCACGCCGTCGCCGGTGACGAGCGAGACGGCGGCCAGCGTGTCCCACCAGTACATGATCCCGAGGTCGACGAGCTCGGGCAGGCCTGGCTGGGTGACGATCGCGTGCACGGTGCGCGCCTCGTACGTCGCCGCCCCCGCCCCGAGCCGTTCGACGTAGGCGGGCGTGATCGGGGCGTGGTTCGTGGCGTCGAGGGAGACGACGTGCACGCGGGCACCCGGGACCCCGGCCAGGACCCGGTCGGCGGCGCCCGGGTCGATCCACATGTTGACCTCCTGGGTGTTGTCGAAGCCCTCGGTGGTCGAACCGAACAGGTTGCCGCCGACGTCGAACGCCCCGCCCATCACGACGACCCGGCCCAGCCGCCGGTCGACGGTGCACGGGCCCATCCGGTCGAGCGCGGCCGCCACGTTGCTCAGCGGCCCCGTGGCCAGCAGGGTCACCGGCCGGCGCGACGTACGGACCGTGTCGGCGATGAGGCGGGCCGCCGAGACCCGGGCGGGCCGGTCAGGTACGTCGCCGTCGCCGAGCGCAACGCTCAGCACCTGCTCGAACAGCTCCCGAGCCTCGGGCGGCGGCTCGTTGACCCACTGCTCCGAACCGTCCGCGACGGGCACGTGCGGCAGCCCGCAGTCGGCCAGGATGGTGCGGGCGTGCGTGAGCGAGCGCCCGGGCGTGCCCGCCCCGTTGTTGACGACCGTCACCGCGCGCAGGTCGATCAGGCCGCGCTTGTCCGCCTGGCAGAGGTACAGCAGCGTGGCGGCGTCGTCGAAGTCCAGGTCGGAGTCGTAGACGACGGGGACAGGTCCGCCGCCCCGCGCCTCCGCCGTGTCACGCTCCCCCGCGGCTGCCGGGGTCAGCGCAGCCCCCGCCAGCCCGAGCGCGAGCGCCCCTGACGCGAGTGCGCGCACCCCCGGGGTGTGCCGTCGAGCCGTGACCATGACCTGCTCCCTCCGCCTCCGGACGGAGCCATCCTGACCGGTCGCCGCGCACGCGCCCACGACCTTCGCCCCTGCCCGAAGGTGCGCACCGGGCGGCTCAGTCCCGCGCCGGGGCCACCACGTAGCGGCGGTTGGCGAGCGACGGGTTGGTCCGACGGACCTCCACGACCTGCGCCGGGTCGAGCTCCGCCGTGCGGTACGCCTCCTCCTCGCCGAGCTCCAGCGCGACGACGCCGTCCGGCCCCGCCACGAGCGACCGGCCCGTGACGCGCGGCCCCGTCATGCCCACGCCGACCACCGCGACCGTGTTCTCGACCGCCCGGGCCCGGAGCAGGGTGCGCCAGTGGTCCGCCTTGAGCGGTCCGGCGACCCACGCCGCCGGGTAGACGAGCACGTCGGCGCCGGCGTCGACGACCCGCCGGGCCGACTCGGGGAAGCGCAGGTCGTAGCAGGTCAGCACGCCGAAGGTCAGGTCGCCGACCCGGAGCGTGACCGGCTCGGCGTCGGCGGGCCCGGGCTCGAGGTGGTCCGACTCCCGGTAGCCGAACGCGTCGTAGAGGTGCACCTTGCGGTAGGCGCCGGCGAGCTCACCCGCCGCGTCGACCGCGACGAGGGCGTTGACGGCGCGAGGCAGGGGAACGTCGGGCTGCGCCGGGCCGGAGCCCGGGAGGGTGACGCCGGCGATCGCGGCGACCCCCGTGGCCCGGGCACGCTCGCGCAGGAGCGTCACGTACGGGCCGTCGAGCGGCTCCGCGTGCTCGGGCCCGACGCCGCGCGGGTCGTACCCGGACGCGTACTCGGGCAGCACCAGCAGGTCGGCCCCCGCGCGCGACGCCGCGTCGAACGCGTCGCGCGCGGTGCGCCGGTTGGCCTCGTGGTCCTGCGCGACGACGACCTGCGCGACCGTGACGCGGACCGGCGCGGCGCCGTCAGTCACCGCCACCGCCGCCGCTGTCGGACGAACCGCCGTCGGAGCTGCCGCCCGTGTCGGAGCCGGACGGCGAGGCGGACGGCTCGGGCGCCGGGGCGTCGGTACCGCCCTCGTCCCCGTCCGTCCGCTGCGCCCGGCCCGGGCCGTCGGTCTCCCCGGCGGGGACCGGGCCGACGGTCCCGTCCCGGCGGAAGCCGATGACCTCCTGCTGCGGAACGGGCAGGCCTGCGCGCTCCGCGTTGTGGCGCGTCCGGCGCAGGTGCCTGCTCATGTTGAGGAACAGGAGCACGCAGGCGACGGCCAGCGCGAACGTCACGAGGAAGCCCACGAGGCCGGGCGAGACCTGCCACTCCTCGAGGCCGGGACGCAGCTCGATCTCGGTGGGCGCGGGCGACGGGTCCGTCGCGAACGACAGCGCGGCGGCGGCGAGACGGCTCATGCGGGCACCTCCGACCGGACGCCCTCGAAGAGGTCCTCCTCGTACGTGCCCGGCGCGCGCTCGGGCAGCGGCACGCGCGACTCGGCGAGCTCGTACTCGTCCCACGGCCAGACGTCGGCCTCGAGGTCACGCGGCACGGCGAAGAAGAACCCGTGCGGGTCGATCTGCGAGGCGTGGGCCGCGAGGGCGGCGTCGCGCTGCGTGAAGTAGTCGGCGACCGGTACGAGCGTGGTGAGCTCGCGCTCGGGGATCTCGCGGGCGTCGCGGGACGCGACCCAGTCCCCGAACGGCGACTCGAGCCCTGCGCCCTCCATCGCCTCGTGCACGGCACGGATGCGCCGCATCGAGAACCCGTGGTTGTAGTACAGCTTGAGCGGCTGCCACGGCTCGCCCGTCCCCGGGTAGCGCTCGGGGTCGCCGGCCGCGTGGAACGCCTCGAACGACACCTCGTGACACTTGATGTGGTCGGGGTGCGGGTACCCGCCCGACGGGTCGTACGTCGTCATGACGTGCGGCCGGAACTCGCGCACCGCCTGGACCAGCGGTGCCGACGCCTCCTCGAGCGGCACGAGGGCGAAGCAGCCCTCGGGCAGCGGCGGCAGCGGGTCGCCCTCCGGCAGGCCGGAGTCCACGAAGCCGAGCCACCGGTGCCGGACGCCGAGGGCCTCCGCCGCACCCGCCATCTCGAGCTCCCGCACCGCACGGCGCCCCTCGATCGTGTCGAACTCGTGGCCGTCCGGCACCACGAACGAGCTGTTCAGGATGTCGCCGCGCTCACCGCCCGTGCACGTCACGACGAGGACCTCCACCCCCTCCGCGGCGTAGCGGGCGGTCGTGGCGGCGCCCTTGCTCGACTCGTCGTCCGGGTGCGCGTGCACCGCCATGAGTCGGAGCGGCTCGCGCTCGGGTACGGACACGGGGTCCTCCTGTGAGATGCGTCTGCGGGATGCGTGCTGGGCCGCTCGCTCTGGGACACTCGACCCATGGACCATGATGGTCCACGGACAATCTTGCTACGAACCACTGACACCCCGAGCCCACCGACACCCGAGCGAGCCGTGATGACCGACCCCGAGACCGACGCCCCCACCGGCTCCCGCACGCCCGACCTCGCGGAGCGCTACGGCCGGTCCCGCGCCCTGCCGCACGCGGCAGGCGGCACGGACCGCCCCGCGGACCCGCGTCCTGACCTGGATGAGGACCCCTGGGACGAGAGCGACGGCATCGGCCCCCGGCCCCGGCTCTCGGTCGGCGCGCGCATCGCCGTGTGGGCCGCGCTGGCGGCGGCCGTCGCCGTCGCCGCCTGGTTCACGGTCGTCGACACGCAGCGCGACCCGGTGTCGTTCGTCGACGTGGGCTTCTCCGTGACCGGCCCGGAGGAGGTCGAGGTGACGTTCGACGTGAGCATGCCGCCCGGCACCGGCGCCGTGTGCACGATCACCGCGTTGAACAGGAGCTTCGCCGAGGTCGGCGCGCTCGACGTCGAGGTGGCCCCGCAGGAGGCGCGCACCACGCGGCACACGGCGACCGTCGCGACGACCGAGCTCGCGACGACGGGTGTGGTCGACCACTGCCGGGTGGCCTGACGGGTCGCCCCGCGCCCCTGCACCCGCCCCGCCCCACCGTCCGCTGAGAGCGGAAAGGTCGGAGGCACAGGCAAAGGTTTCCCGGAAATTGGTATTCTTGTCGTTTCACACGCTGTGTTGACCGGCTGACGCGCGTGCCCGTTCCGCCCGTCGGCCGGGACCTGCGCGCTGCCGTGGACTGTCGCTCGACCCGAGCAACGACGAAAGGAGAGCCCCCGTGGCCGAAGCCTCTGTCACCTGGCTCACCCAGGAGGCGCACGACAAGCTCAAGGCGGAGCTGGAGCATCTCTCCGGCCCGTACCGGGCGGAGATCACCGAGCGCATCGCCGCTGCCCGCGACGAGGGCGATCTCAAGGAGAACGGCGGCTACCACGCCGCGCGCGAGGAGCAGGCCAAGAACGAGGCACGCATCCTGGAGCTCACGGAGAAGCTCCGGCACGTGCAGGTCGGCACCCCGGCGGACGACGGCAAGGTGGAGCCGGGCATGGTCGTGACGGCGCTGGTCGCGGGCGACGAGATGACGTTCCTGTTCGGCTCGCGCGAGATGGCCGGGTCCACCGACCTCGACGTCTACTCGCCGACGTCGCCGCTCGGCGCCGCGATCGACGGCAAGTCCGTCGGTGACACGACGAGCTACGCCGCGCCGAACGGGCGCGAGATCTCCGTGGAGATCACGGCGGCAAAGCCCTTCGCGGGCTGAGCCTCCACCCAGACACCCCCGACGGACCTGCCGGCACCTCTGTGTCGGCAGGTCCGTCGTCGTTCCCGGTCAGGTCGTCCCGCTCAGGTGCCCAGCTCCGCCAGCCGGACCCGGAGCAGACGCCGGTCCCCCTCGCGGTCGACCTGGGCGAGCGCCCGGCGGTACTCGCCCACGGCCTCCGCCGTCCGCCCGGCGCGGCGCAGCAGGTCCGCCCGCGTCGCGGGCAGCAGGTGGTAGGCGGCGAGCTCGGGCGCACCGGCGACGCCGTCGAGTGCGCGCAGGCCCGCCTCGGGACCGCGGGCCATGCCAACGGCGACGGCGCGGTTGAGGGCGACGACCGGCGAGCGTGTCATGCCCAGCAGCACGTCGTAGAGGGCCTCGATCTCCGCCCAGTCGGTCGCGTCCGGCGACACCGCCCGCGCGTGCAGGGCCGCGATCGCCGCCTGCACCTGGTACGGCCCGGGGCGCCGGCGGGCCAGCGCGCCGTCCAGCACCGAGAGCCCTTCGGCGATCTCGTCGTGCCGCCACAGGCTCCGGTCCTGCTCCTCGATGGTGCGCGGCACCTCGCCGGCCGGTCGCCCGAGCCGTGCGTCGCGCCGCGCGTGCTGGAGCAGCAGCAGCGCGAGCAGCCCGCGCGCCTCGGGCTCGTCCGGCAGCAGGCGGGCGACGAGCCGCGCGACGCGCACCGCGTCGCCGGCCAGGGCGCGGCGGTCAGGTGCGCCGTCGGGCTCGGCCCAGGCGTCGTATCCCTCCGTGAACAGCACGTACAGGACGGCCAGCACGGCGGACACGCGCTCGGGCAGCAGGTCCGGCGGCGGCACGCGGACGGCGATGCCCGCCGCACGGATCTTGCGCTTGGCGCGGGTCAGGCGCTGGGCCATCGTCGTCTCGGGGACGAGGAAGGCCCGTGCGACCCGGGCCGTCGTCATGCCGGTGAGCGAGCGCAGGGTCAGCGCGACGCGGCCGTCGAGCGGCAGCGCCGGGTGGCAGCACGTGAAGATCAGCCGCAGCAGGTCGCCGTCGGGGTCGTCGGCGGCACCGGCCCAGCCCGCCGCGTCGTCCGCGGCGCCGACCGCCTCGGGGACCGGGTCGGCCGACGCGGACGCGAGCGGCTCGGCGAGGCGCGCCGCCGTCGCCGCCTTCTCCGTCTCGACGGCGCGCCGCCGCAGCCGGTCCAGCGCGCGGCGCCGCGCCGTCGTCGTGAGCCAGGCGCCCGGACGCTCGGGCACGCCGTCGCGCTGCCACGTACGCAGCGCGACGGCGAAGGCCTCCTGCGCGCAGTCCTCGGCGAGATCGAGGTCCCCCGTGCTGCGGGCGACCGCCGCGAGCACCCGGCCCCACTCGTCGCGGAACGCCTCCGCGACGGCCTGCCCGACGTCGGTCACGCGCCCGCGGTGCCCGAGCCGTCCCCCCGCGAGCCGTCGCCGAGACCGAGCGGCCAGAACGGGCGCAGCTCGATCGCCCCCTCGTACGCCATGGGGTGCGCCGCGGCGATCGTGATCGCCTCGTCGAGGTCGGGTGCCTCGATCACGTCGAAGCCGGCGATGACCTCCTTGGTCTCGGAGAACGGGCCGTCCGTGACGACCACCTCGCCCCCGCGGACCTGCACGCCGACGGCGTCGGCCGGCGGCCGCAGCCGCTCGCCGAGCACGGCGCGACCGGAGCCGTAGGTGTCCCGCACCCAGTCCTCGATGGCGGGGACGCCCTCCGGCGCCGCAGGGGCGTCGGGGGTGGACAGGACGAGCATGAGGTAACGCATGGTGTGCTCCCTTCGGCGGGGGACGTGCCCCGCTGCCATGGTGGCGCGGCCGTGGTGCCGCGTCATCCCCACGACGAACGGGAAGGCGCCCGTACGACACCTCTGCCGCGACTCACACGGCGTCGACCTCGTAGCCCTCCGACACGAGCCGCTCGACGACGTCGGTCCTGTGCTCCTCGCCCTTCGTCTCGAGCTGCAGGTTGACCCACACCTCCGACACGGAGAGCGACACGTCGGTGCGCGTGTGGTCGACGGCGACGATGTTCGCACCGGCTGCCGCGATGGTCTCCACGAGCCCGGCGAGGGCGCCCGGGCGGTCGGTCAGCCGCACCTGCAGCTTGAGGTAGCGCCCGGCGGCGACGAGACCGTGCTGGACCACGCGCAGCAGGACGAGCGGGTCGATGTTGCCGCCCGACAGCACGGCCACGACCGGCCCCTCGAAGACACCCTCGCCCGCGGCCATGATCGCGGCGACGGCGGCGGCACCCGCGGGCTCGACCATGAGCTTGGAGCGCTCCAGCACCGCGAGCAGCGCCCGGGAGAGCTGGTCCTCCGTCACGGTGCGGACCTCGACGCCCTGCTTCTGCACGATGCCGAACGGCACGTCGCCCGGCAGCCCGACCGCGATGCCGTCCGCCATGGTCGCGCCCAGGTCACCCGGGACCGGCTTGCCGGCCTGCAACGAACCCGGGTAGGCAGCGGCCGACGCCGCCTGCACGCCCACCACCTTGACGTGCGGCGCGGCCTCGGCCAGGACCGCGGCGATCCCTGCCACGAGCCCGCCGCCGCCCAGCGGCACGACGACGGTCGCGACGTCCGGCACCTGCTCGAGGATCTCCAGGGCGACGGTGCCCTGCCCCGCGACGACGTCCACGTGGTCGAAGGGGTGGATGAGCACACGGCCCGACCGCGCGGCCTCGACGCGGGCCGCGGCGAGCGCCTCGTCGACCGAGGAACCCACGAGGCGCACCTCGGCGCCGTAGCCGCGCGTGGCGGCGACCTTGGGCAGCGCCGCGTCGACCGGCATGTAGACGACGGTGTCGATGCCGAGCATGCCGGCGGCGACCGCGACGCCCTGGGCGTGGTTGCCCGCCGAGGCGGCCACGACACCGCGTTCGCGCTCGGCGGGCGTCAGCCGGGCGAGCCGCACGTAGGCGCCGCGCACCTTGAACGAACCCGCCCGCTGCAGGTTCTCGCACTTGAGCAGCACCTTCGTGCCCGCGACGGCCGTCAGCGCCCGGCTCTCGGTGACGGGGGTACGGGTGATGACGCCGTCGAGCAGCTCGGCGGCGGCCCGGGCGTCGGCGGCGGACACCGTCAGGTGGCCGCCGTAGGACTCCAGGTCGAACGGATCCAGTGGCACAGCGCGCATGCTGCCCGACCACGCCGCCGGATGCACGTTCAGCGTGCCGTGCCCGGCGCGTCCTGCCCCGCGTCGCCGACGGCGTCGGAGACCGGCGCACCGTCGGCGCCCTCGTCGGGGGTGGCCTCGTCGGGCGTGGTGTCCACGGTGGGGACGGCACCGGCGCTGCGACGGAGCCGCAGCGGGATCGGTGGTGCGTCGGCCGCGCGCCAGCGGATCGGCAGGGCGTCCTCGTCGCCGAGCTCGGGGAACTTGTCGTGCCCGTTGAGGTAGAGGATCACCGTGTTGAGCACGGCGGCGACCGGCACGGCGAACAGTGCGCCGACGATGCCGGCGGCGTACGAGCCCGCCGCCACCGCGAGGATCACGGCGACGGGGTGGAGCGAGACGGCCTGCCCCATGAGGAAGGGCTGCAGCGCGTGCGACTCGATCTGCTGCACCAGCAGCACCACGCCGAGCATGATGAGGGCCGCGACCCAGCCGTTGGAGACGAGCACGACGATCACGGCGATCGCGCCGGTCACGATCGCACCGACGACGGGGACGAACGACCCGACGAACACGAGGATCGCGATCGGCAGGGCGAGGGACGGGACGAAGAACAGCGCGCCGATGCCGATGCCGATGCCGTCGACGGCGGCGACGAGGATCTGCGTGCGGGTGTAGGCCGCGAGCGTCACCGCTCCGCGACGGCCCGCCTGGTTGACGCGCTCGCGCGCCGACTTCGGCAGCAGGCCGACGACCCAGCTCCAGATGCCGCGAGGGTCGTGCAGGAAGAAGAAGGTGCAGAAGAGCGAGATGAGCGCCCCGACGAGCACGCTGCCCGCCGTGGCCGCCGCGCCGAGGGCGCCGCTGACGATGGCGCTCTGCTGCGACTCGAGCTGGTCGAGGATGTCCTGGCTGTACTTCTGCAGCTCGTTCTCGAGCCCGAACGTCGAGGCGAGCTGCGTCCACAGCTCGTTGAAGCCCGAGACGGCCTGCGTGCGCAGGTCCGCGAAGCCGTTGGCGATCGACTGGCCTGCCAGGGTCACGAGCCCCGCGACCACCACGATGAGCCCGATGAGCGTGAGGCCCGCCGACAGCCCGCGCGGGATGCGCAACCGCTCGTTGAGCAGGCGACGCACGGGCGTCAGCATGATCGTCAGCAGCAGCGCCACCGCAACGGGCACGACGATCGTCTTGAGCAGGGCGAGCAGCCAGAGCGTCGCGGCGACGAACGCCCCGATGAGCAGCATCCGCCACGACCAGGAGGCCGCGGCGCGGATGGCGGGCGGGACCGCCCCGGACTCGTCGGTGGGCGGCGCGGTGGTCTGGCTCGACGTCACGCTGGTCTCCTTGCTCTGCGACGAACTCCCTGGTCCAACACCCTAGGTGAGCACACCTCGCGCTCGGCGGCTCGTCCACGCGCCGCACGGAAGGTGCACGGCGTCCACACGATCCCGACAGATCGGTCAGTCGCCCGGCCTGCGCCGCTGCGGGTACGGCGTCTCGCCGCGCTCCAGCATCGCCACGTAGCGCTCGATGTTCCGCACGCGCGTCTCCGGCTTCTTGACGCCCGTGACGCGCAGGAGGATCGCGTACCGGTTCTGGGCCGTGAGGATCCCGAACATCTCTGCCGCGCGGGGGCTCGCCGCGAGCGCCTCGGCCAGGTCCGGTGGCACCTGGATGGTGGCGCTGCCCTCGTAGGCCACGTCCCAGCGGCCGTCGGCCTTCGCCCGGTCGACCTCCTCCTGGCCGCGCGGGCGCATGCGCCCCTCGGCGACGAGCCGGTCGACGAGGCGGACGTTGCGGGCCGACCAGCGGCTGCGCGGGCGGCGCGGGCAGAACCTCTGCAGGGTCGTCACGTCGTCCCGGCTGCGGCCCTGCGCGTCGATCCAGCCGCTGCACAGCGCCTCCTCGAGCGCTGCGTCGTAACCGAGCGTCGTCGGGGCGTCCTTGCCCTTGCGCGCGAGGATCAGCCAGACGCCGTCCGACGTCGACTCGTGCTCGTCGAGCCAGGCGCGCCACGTCGCGACGTCGGGGATCAGCATCTCGGGGGCCGTGCCCGCCGCGGGTTCTCCGTCTGCCATGGACGGCACGCTACGCGCCGCCTCCGACACCCCGTCCGTCACGCGGCGCGAACGCCCGCAGCGCGTCGGCGTCGCTGTTCGCGGACGTCACGTACTCGCGCGCCCACGCGGCGGCGTCCGGGTACGCGCTGGCCGCTGTCACGGCGGCGACCGTTGCCTCGACGTCGACGGGCGTGTGCCGCAGCTCGACCTGCCCGTCGCGCAGCAGCGCCCAGGAGCCGCCGACGCGGCCGTACGGCATGCCGACGCTGCCGGGGTTGACGCAGAGCCTGCGGTCGACGAGGCGCACGAACGGCATGTGGGTGTGGCCGAGGACGACCGTCGAGACGCCGGCGTCGAGCCCGCCGAGCACCTCGGCCCAGCGCTCGAGCGACGAGTCGACGAGCACGACCTCCTCGTCGTCGCGTGGCGTGGCGTGGCAGAAGACGACGCGGCCGAACCCGCGCACGGTCAGCTCCACGGGGTGCGGCAGGGCGGCGAGCAGCGCGACGTCGTCGGGCCGCAGGCGGGCCGCCGCCCAGGGGGCGACGGGGTCGGGGACGTCGGTCGTGCCGCCGCGGGCCAGCGCGACGAGCTCGCGGTCGGCGTTCCCGCGCACCAGGAGGGCCCTGTCGCCCAGGGCGCGCAGGCGGTCGAGCACCTCCAGCGGCTGCGGCCCGGCCGCGTGGTCGCCGGTGACGACGACCCGGTCGGCCGTGGCGACGTCGGGCTCGGCGAGCACGGCGTCGAGCACGGGCAGCACGCCGTGCACGTCGGACAGGACGGCGACCGTACGGACCTCTGTGTCCTCGCTCTCCGGCATGCGACGACCCTCGCGCGGGCGGCGGCCGGGCGCCACCCGCTTCTGCCGACGGCAGAGCGCTGTGCCGTGCGTCATGCTGGAGGGGCGGACGGAACACCGCCCGTGCCGCCGGTGTTGTGCTGGACGAAACGTGCCACCGCACGGAACAGAACCAAAGGATGTGTGTTCGATGACGTTCCTGAACTCCCTCTTCGGCTCGTACTCCGGCAGGACCACGATGGTGGCCCCGGAGGACGCGCTGCCCGGACGCTCCGCCCCGGTGCTGCAGACCCCGCGCCCGCACACGGTGCTCGGGTCGTCGATCACGGGCCCCTGGGAGCCCGGCACCCGTGTCCTGTACCTCGCGATGGGCTGCTTCTGGGGCGCCGAGGAGATCTACTGGCAGGTCCCCGGCGTCGTGAGCACCGC
>Ga0079224_100010958_pt1 | contig 12465 bp, 7 predicted proteins | sample Stecom2015_FD_80414 | JGI IMG/M metagenome (GOLD analysis project Ga0079224, IMG submission 80414) | Agricultural soil microbial communities from Utah to study Nitrogen management - Steer compost 2015 | ecosystem: Environmental > Terrestrial > Soil > Agricultural land | place: USA: Utah...
CCGCCTCGTTCGGCCCGAGCATGACCACCAGACGCGACAGCGGTGCCTCGCCGCTGTCGAAGCCGCTCAGGCGGCCGAATGCGTCGATGCGGATGCGCTCGATCCTCACCGGTCCGCAGCCCCACCCTCGAGCAGGCGCGCCGCCAGCTCTCCCTCGATTCCCTCGAGCAGCCGCCGCGTGTACGCCTCGACCGCGGCGCCGTCCGTCCCCGTCACCCCCGCGAGGACGTCCGACCCGAGCCCCGGCAGGACCACCTCGCCGGACCGGACCGCCCGTGCGAGGCGGAGCGCTTCGCCCAGCACGTCCGTTCGGCCGCGGTGCTCGTCGAGATCGATGACGGGATGGACGGACGAAGCCACGACCGTCACGTCCAGCACTCCGATCAGGTCCCGAACTTCCCGGGCCAGCAGCGCGCGATCCTCTTCGACCTGCAGCTCGGCCCAGAGCGGGCAGGGACCCGTGAGGGCCAGCCGTACCATCCATTCGCCGCCGGGAGCGCCCGGGTCCGCGGCCCGGGCATCACGCCATGCCCGTCGGGCGCGCGCCTCGAGACCCTCGAGGGACCGTACGTCCTCCAGGTCGCCCACCTCCAGCGTCTCCCAGCGCACGGGCGCGAGCGGGTGGAACGCGATCTCGGGCGCCGAGCGCTGGGAGAGGTCCACGAGGAGCGCGCCACGCTCGCCCGACTCTCCGTGGCCCCGCCCCTGCAGGCTGCCCGCGTACCAGACGGGGGGATCCGCGGAAAGCTCCTGGGGGACGTGCACGTGCCCCAGCGCCCAGTAGTCGAACCCGGCGCGGCGGAGGAACGAGAGGTCGGAGGGCGCGTAGGCGTGATGCTGCTCCGCACCGGTCGACGCGTGCACCTGGCTGTGCAGGAGCGCGATCTCCGGGAGCTGGCGGTCCGGCCGCGGCAGGAGTCGCGACAGGTCCCGGGCCTCGCGAGCCGTCTCGTGGCCGATCGCGGTGACGAACCCGGCGTCGCCCCCGTCCCTGGAGGCGATCCTGATCCGCTGGGGCACCGCGTCCGACACGGTGACCACGTTCGACGGCCATGGGAGCCGGCGCGGGCCGGCCGCCGGTCCGCCCGGGTCGTGGTTGCCCGTGGCGTAGACGGCCTGGATCCCGTGGTCTCCGAGGCGCCCCGCCTGGTCGATCAGGAACCGCTCGGTCCCGAACGACAGCCGCTCCCCGTCGAAGAGGTCGCCGGCGATCAGCAACGCATCCACGTTCTGGGCCACGGCCAGATCCACCGCGCGTCGGAAGGCCTCGTGCGAGGCGTCGCGGAGGCGCCGTCGCACGGCCTCGGAGCGGCCTGCGAAGGAGCTGTCGAGGTGTACGTCGGCGACATGGAGGAAGCGCATGCAGCAAGGTAGATGAAAGCCCGGGGCCGGGGAATTCGCGTCCTGGCCGCACCACAGAGGTATTGCCGGGGACGCGCTCTCACCTGCGGGCATGCGGGTTTCCCGTCGACGGGTTAACGTTCGTCTCCATGATCCATGCAGCGATCCGCTGGACGCTTCCGCGCCCCCCCGAGTCCCATGAGCGATAGCACGGAGACGGCCCCTCGCCGGGCGCGTGACGCCCAGGAGACGGTCGACCTCGTCTGTGACCGCATCGCCGTCGCGGTCGACGCGCCGGAGTCCGATCTCGCGCTGACCTTCGCCCGGGTGTTCGTCGGCCGGGCGCCGGAGGAGCTCCTGCGCCGGCGGAGCGAGGACGACCTGGTGGGCATGACGCTCGGCGCCTTCCGCTTCCTCGTGGAGTCGCGGCCCACTCGCATCGATGTCTTCGTATCCAACCCCACGCCCGCGGACGAGGGGTGGGCGCCCGCCGGAACGGTCGTGCGCACGAACGTGAGCGAGCGCCCGTTCATCATCGATACCATCCGCGAGTTTCTGCACGCCCAGGAGCTCGCCGTGGAGTGGATGGTGTACCCGATCCTGGACGTCGACCGCGACGCGTCCGGCGCAGTCGTCGCCGTGGGTCCGCCGAGCGACACCGGATCCAAGGAGTCGGTGGTCCACTGCGAGGTGGAGCGGGTCACGGATCCGGAGCGGCTCGACTGGCTGCGGGCGGAGCTCGGACGGCGTCTCCAGGACGTGGTGCGGGCCACCGACGATTTCGACCCGATGGTGGAGGCGGTCGACCGGGTGCTCGCGGAGTTGGCCGAGCAACAGGCGCGCGACCCCTCCCGGCAGGAGGAGATCCAGGAGATCCAGGACTTCCTGGCCTGGCTCCGGGAGGGCGGGTTCGTGTTCCTGGGCTACCGGGCCTACGACTTCGTGCAGGGCCCCGGCGCAGACCGCATCGTCGTGGTGGAGCCGGGCTCGGGGCTCGGGATCCTCCGGAACGAGGCGGAGAGCCGCTTCGCGGGCGGCATCCCCATGTCCAAGCTGGACGCGGGCATGCGCAGGCTGGCGGAGCGGGGGCCGGTGCTGATCATCAGCAAGACGAACGCCGAGGCCACGGTGCACCGCCGCGCTCGCATGGACTACATCGGCGTGAAGAAGCTCGACGAGGAGGGCAACGCCGTCGGCGAGCATCGCTTCATCGGCCTCTTCACGTCCCGCGCGTATTCGGAGGCCGCGGAGAACATTCCGATCCTGCGCCAGAAGCTGGCCGAGATCCTGGAGCGCGCCCGGGTGCGTCGGGGATCGCACGACTACAAGGAGATCATCACGATCTTCAACTCGATGCCGAAGGAGGAGCTGTTCCTCACGTCGGCCGAGCAGGTGGGAGCGGACGTGCGCACGGTGCTCACCTCGTACAGCAGCGACGAGGTCCGAGTGGCGATCCGTGAGGATCCGCTCCAGCGTGGGCTGACGGTCATGGTGATCCTCCCCAAGGATCGCTTTTCGGGCGAGGTGAGGAAGGCGATCGAGAGGGAGCTCGTGCGGGTCTTCGACGGGGACGTGCTCAACTACCACCTCGCCCTGGGCTCCGGGGATCAGGCGAGGCTCCATTTCCACATGGGCACGGCAGCGGGTAGCGCGGACGCCGTCGATACCGCGGATCTCGAGCAGGAGGTGAGCCGGCTCATCCGCACGTGGGAGGACCGGGTCCTCGAGGGGCTCGAGGCGATCTGGAGTCCCGGCGACGCGCGACGCCTGGTGAACCGGTATGGCCGCATGCTCAGCCCCGAGTATCAGGCGGCCACCGATCCGGAGGTGGCCGTCGCCGATATCGGCACCCTGGAGTGGATGGGCTCGGAAGGACGCGACATCTCCATCGCGATCGCGAACCGGGATGCCGCGATCCCCGTGGCCGGGGTCGAGGGCGCGACCGAGCTGAAGGTCTTCCTGCGGGGCGAGCGGCTCGTTCTGTCCGACTTCATGCCCATTCTCGAGGACGCGGGCCTGAAGGTCATGGCGGTGAAGCCCTTCGCGGTCGGCCCGAAAAACGCGCCGGAGGCGACGATCTACGCGTTCGCGGTGCTCGACGCCGGGGGACGGCGGCTGGACGTCGAGGGCCGGGGCGGTCTGCTGTCGGAGACGATCCTCGCCGTGCGGGCGGGCGACACGATCAGCGATCTCCTGAATGCGCTGGTGGTCACCGCGGGGCTGCATTGGCGGGAGGTGGACGTGCTCCGCGCCTACGCGGGGTTCGCGTTCCAGGTCGGTGGGGTTCCGAGCCGCCTCGCGCTCCCGCAGGCTCTCGTGCGGCACCCGGGCATCGCACGGGTGCTGTTCGACCTGTTCGAGGTGCGATTCGATCCGAGCCGGCCCCTCACCACAGAGGAGCGCACCGGCGTGATGGCCGACATCCGCGCCGCGGTCCAGGCGTCGCTCCGGGGCGTCTCGCTCCTGTCCGAAGACCGGGCGCTCCGATGCCTCGAGCAGCTCATTCAGGCCACGCTCCGCACGAACTACTACAGGCGCGGCGGGTCCAAGCCGGACTTCCGCTCGGGCGGCGTCCCCTACATTTCGTTCAAGTTCGCTTCGTCGGGGCTGGAGTTCGGGCGCCGGACCCGCCTCCTCTTCGAGGTGTGGGTGCATTCGGCGCGCATGGAAGGCGTCCATCTGCGCGGGACCTCGGTCGCTCGGGGTGGCATCCGCTGGAGCGACCGCCCGGACGATTTCCGGACGGAGGTGCTGGGGCTGGTCCGCACGCAGGTCGTGAAGAACGCGGTGATCGTGCCCGGCGGATCCAAGGGCGGCTTCGTCACCCGGCGGATGCCCGACGAGCAGGAAGAGCGCTACGAGGAGGGCAAGCGGCAGTACCGGACCCTGATCAGGGGGCTCCTGGACGTGACGGACAACCTGGTGGAGGGGCGCGTGGCGCGTCCGGAGTCCGTGGTCTCCTACGACGTCCCGGATCCGTACCTCGTGGTGGCCGCGGACAAGGGCACCGCCAAGTTCTCCGACGTCGCCAACGCGATCTCGGCCGAGTACGGGTTCTGGCTCGACGACGCCTTCGCCTCCGGCGGCTCGCACGGATACGACCACAAGGCGGTGGGGATCACGGCGCGCGGCGCGTGGGAGTGCGTCGGCCGCCATTTCCGCGAGAAGGGCAAGGACATCCAGCGCGAGCCGTTCACCGTCGCCGGCATCGGGGACATGAGCGGCGACGTCTTCGGCAACGGCATGCTGCTGTCCGAGCAGATCCGGCTCGTGGCCGCATTCGATCATCGGCACGTCTTCATCGATCCGGATCCCGACCCCGCGATCTCCTACGCGGAGCGGAAGCGGCTGTCCGAGCTCGGGCGCTCGAGCTGGGCCGACTACGATTCGAACCTTCTGAGCGAGGGCGGCATGATCGTGCCCCGCGGGGCGAAGGAGGTCGAGCTCACGCCGCAGGCCCGAAAGGCACTCGGCCTCGCCGACGACGAGGCCGGCGTCCTCGAAGGAGAAGCGCTCATCCGGAGGGTTCTGCGCGCACCCGTCGAGCTGCTCTGGAACGGCGGTATCGGCACCTATGTGAAGGCCGACTTCGAGAGCCACGCCGCCGCCGGCGATCCGGCGAACGACGCCGTGCGCGTCGATGCCTCCGAGCTGCGCTGCGCGGTCGTGGGGGAGGGTGGTAACCTCGGCTTCACGCAGCAGGCCCGTGTGCAATACGCGCTGCGCGGCGGACGCATCAACACGGATGCGCTCGACAACTCCGGCGGCGTCGACATGTCGGACCACGAGGTGAATCTGAAGATCCTGCTCGCGCCCGCGGTGGCGGGCGGGGCGATGACGATGGAAGAGCGGAACGACCTGCTCGAAGCGCTCACGGATGACGTCGTGGAGCTGGTGCTCGAGGACAATCGCGCGCAGAGCCTCGCCATTTCCCTCGACGAGCAGCGGGTGAGGGACGCGTTCGACGACTTCCGGGACCTGATGTTCTCGCTCGAGAAGTCGGGTGAGCTCGACCGGGTGGCCGAGGGGCTCCCCTCCCTCGACGTCCTCGGCGAGCGACGCGAGCGCGGCCAGACGCTCGTGCGGCCGGAGCTCTGCGTCCTGCTCGCCTACTCGAAGCTCGCGCTCAAGGCCCGGCTCCTGGAGAGCGATCTGCCGGACGATCCCGTCACCGAGAGCTACCTGCTCGGGTACTTTCCGACCGCGGCCATGGCGGCGGCGGGAAGCGAGCATCTGGGTGGTCACCGCCTCCGCCGCGAGATCATCGCGAGCCAGCTCGCCAACGACCTCGTGGACGTCATGGGTGCGACGTTCGTGACCCGCATGGTCCGCGATACCGGCTCCCGCGTGGAGCAGGTGGCTCGGGCGTGGCTGGTCGCGTCCCGCCTGTCGGACCACCGGGCGCTGATGGCGCAGATCGCCGAGCAGCAGAGCAGGCTCAACTCCCGCGCCGAGTACCGCTGGATCCTGGGCCTCGGGCGGGTGCTCGAGCGCACGACGCGCTGGGTCCTCCAGAACGTGGAGCCGGACGTGTCTCCCGCGGCGATCGTCGATCGGAGCGGGGGAGGGCTCGCCGCGCTCCGCGACAGCTTCGCAACCTTCGTGACCGGGGAGGAACGGACCCTTTTCGAGGCACGGGTGCGCGAGATCCAGGACGTCGGCGCCGACGATCTGTTCTCGAGGCGGCTGATCACGCTCCGGTTCCTCGACCAGCTGTTGGAGGTCCTCGACATCGCCCGCGAGACCGAGGCCGACCCCCTCGACGCGGCGCGCGCCTACTACCGGACGTCGGAGCTCTTCGACGTCCCCTGGCTGCGCCGCACCGCGTTCGCGACGGTCGGGGACGATCCCTGGGAGCACAGAGCGGCGCAAGCGCTCTCCGAGGATCTTTCCCGGGCGCACCGCCGGATGGTGGTGGGTGTCATGCGGCAGCATGCCGCCGCGGTGGACGCTCCGGAGGGTCATGGGATGAGTGCCGTGGACGGCGCCGTGGATACCCTCCTGCACCGGAGGAAGCGGGACTTCGACCGCTTCCGCGGGATCGTGGACGACCTGAAGGGAGAGGGACCGGTGGGGTTCGCCGCCGTCTCGGTCGTGGCCCGGGAGATGTCGGCGCTCGCCGACCGGATCGCGTGACGCCGCGCCGTCACCGGGCCGGCTTCACCGTAGTCGAGCTGCTGATCGTTCTGACGCTCACGGCCGTCATGCTCGGGATGGCCGGCCTCACGCTCGGCCGCTACGTCGCGCGTACGACGGCCCGGCGGGCGGCCCAGGTCTTCGCGCAGGATCTCGCGCAAGCGCGAATGTTCTCCGTCCGCTCGAGGGAGCCCGTGGTGATCCGGTTCTTCGAGAGCACGCTCCGCTACGAGATCGCCACAGGAGACGGCCTCACGCAGCTCGTGTCCCGCCGGTTCGACGGCCAGGGAAGCTTCGACCTCTCGGGGCTCGCCCTCGACATCGACGGCGATTCCTTCGTGTTCAGTCGCCGCGGCATCGCCGATCTGGACGGCGCGGAGGGGCCGCTCGGCAAGGCCCGCTTCGAGGCGGGCCGCGCCTCCTACACCGTGTCGTTCAACAGCCTCGGCGCGTCCAGGATCGAGTCCTCTTGAGGATCGGCCGGCCGTCGTCCCGCCGCCGGGCCCGGGGCGGCTTCACGCTCATCGAGGTGATGGGCGCCCTCGTCGTCTTCTCGGTCGCGGTGCTCATGGTGGTGGGCGTGAGCGGCGCCACCGCCACCCAGATGCGCTACGCCGGGATCGTCTCGACGCTCGCGCTGCGGGCGTCCGAGCGCCTCGATTCGCTCGACGCGCAATCGTTCGCGGGGCTCGTGTTCGGCGAAGACGAGGAAACGCTCACCGTGGGCGGCATCGAGTACCGGGAGACGGTGACGGTCACACGCCTCACGCCGCTCCTGGCCCAGGTCGAGATCGATCTGGGGCCGGCCGGCGGCGCGGGTCCGACCTACGCCCTCAGGTCCTACGTGGGGGCGATCTGGTGAGGGCGGATGCTCGGAGCGCCGCGTGCGGCTTCACCCTGGTCGAGACGCTCATCGCACTCGTCCTCTCCTCGCTCGTGATGATCCTGGTGAGCACGACCTTCCTCGTGCAGAACCGCTACCATGCGCGGCACGTCCTCATGGCCGCGGCGCACGACAACGCCCGCGCCGCGACGGAGCTGGTCGCGCGAGAGCTCCGCACGGTGGTCCGGGACGGCGGCGTGCGCGTGGCCGGGCGCCACACGCTCACGGTGCGCTCGCCGGTGACGGTGGGCACGGTCTGCGCCAGGCCGCTGACGATCCTGGGATCCGTGCACCTCCACATGGGGGCCTCGGGGTCCACCCTGGAGGAGGAGAGCATCGCGGGGATCGGATTGATGCGAGCCGATGGCTCCTGGGATCTCGAGGCCACCAGTTGGGGGCTCACCGGCGGAGGTGCCTCCAGCGCGGCGCAGTGTTTCGCCAACGGCGCCGACACGACCGGGATTCGCGACGAGTTCCATCGGTTATCGGCCTTGTATGCCCTGCTCACGTTCGGAGACATCCCCGACCTCGGCAACGTGATGATGCTGTTCCGGGAGACGACCTTCACGATCGAGCCTTCTGTGCTGGATCCCTCCACGGCCGGCCTCTTCCGTCGGGAGCACGGCCATGGTCCGGTTGAGTTCGCCACCGGCATCGACACGACGTCGCACTTCGAGTATCGGACGGGCGGGTCGACCTACTCCGACGCGGTCTCGAGCGGCTTCCTCGACGACATCGATGCGGTGCGGATCGTGCTCGACGCCAGGCGACGGGGCGAGGCGGGGCCGATGGACGAAGTGACCTTCGGCTTGTCCACGACGGTCGCGTTGAGGACCGCCCCATGACGAGGGACCGCGGGGGCTTCGTCATGGCGCTCGTCGTGCTCCTGCTGTTGGCCATCTCGCTGGCCGGGGCCGCCGGCTACCTGGTCGTGAGCAGCGAGTTCACCATGGCCCGCCACGCCGGCCAGGGGGGCGAGGCGCTCGCGGTCGCGCGGGGCGGCCTCTACCGGTTCGTCGCCGAGCAGCTGGGGCCCGTCGCCGATTCGGCGCGGTACGCCATCGGCAACGGCGAGGCGGCGGTGACCGCAAGGAAGCTCGCCGAGGTCGATGCGCTCACGGACGTCTACTACGTCCGCTCCGAGGGGTTCGTGATCGACCCGACCATCCCGGACGCGCCGGCCGCCCGTGTCGTCGGCGGATACGCGTACCATCGGCGGCGTCCGCTGCGGAAGCACGGGACGGTGGTGATCGACGTGCAGAACCTCCAGGTTCTGCCTCCCGGCGGCAGCGTCACGGGACACGACGTGGGGGGTGCGACGTGCCCCGGGGGGGCCGCACCCTCCATCGCGGGCGCCATCGGGCGCAACAACGTGACGGGACCTCCGGGGCTGCGGACGGGAAGCCCTGCCGACGAGGTCTGGCCCGGCGGCTACCCCCAGCTCCTCAGCCGGATCGGCCTGCGGTGGGACGTGCTCGCCGACCCCGCCTTCCCCGTCGACTACGAGGACGCCCCGCCTTCCTGGGGCTCGATCCCAGCGGACCAGTTCCCCGTGGTGCGGTACAACGGAAGCCTGCACGCGACCGCCGCGTGGAGCGGGCGCGGCGTCCTCCTGGTGACCGGGCGCTTCGACTCGAGCGATTCGTTCCGCTGGGACGGCATCGTCCTCGCCGGCTGGGTCGACGAGCGCATCGACGGCGACATCGACGGCATGCTCGTGGGCGGGTTCGCGAATCACGCCCCGTACACGCAGACCCAGATCCGCGGCGCCATTCGGTACCACTCGTGCAACGTGGACCGCGCCAACGAGTCCCTGTCGTACCTGGAGCTGGTCGAGAGCAGCCTGTTCGAGCCGGCCTGACACGCCCGCACCGGACGCGGGCGCCGGAACCGGGGCGACGGATCGCGGTACATCGGTGTCGACAGCGCTCTCGTCGACCTCATCCAGGGGAAGGGACGTGCGGGTAACCGGATCGCGGGGTTGGGACGCGCGCCGCCTCGGCGTGCTCCTGCTCGTCACGCTGTATTCGTCGGTTTCGCTCGCGTTGGCGACCACGGACGGCGTACTGGACGTCGAGCGCTTCGGGACGCCGGTGCACGTCGAGTCGGACGGGCGCGCCGACTGCGTGCCGCACCACGACCACGCCATCTGCCAGGTGGTGCGCTCCGCCACGCTCGGAGCTCCTTCGAGCGCGCCTGACGAGGTGGCATCTGCGCAGCCGTCCGGATCGCTCGTCGCAGCTCCCGCCGCCGACCCACCGCTTCCGTCGAACGACCGACTTCGCGGCTCCCCCGGTCCGAGGGCGCCGCCGGCGACCTGACCCGGCCGCGCGTCGGCGTTTCCGACGCTTTCGTGGCCGTCCAGCGACCTCGCCCGGCGATCCGATCCGCATCGGACGGCGCCGGCGCCCCGCGCCCCCAGGCGCGGAGGCGTGAGCCACTCCGTCGAGCCCATCATGAACGCTTACCTACGGATCCGGAACGCACGTAGCGCTACGGCCGCCCCTCGCCCTCTCGCCCGCGCGATCGCCGCCGGACTTCTCCTCGTCGCCCTCGCGAGCCCCCTCGCGGCAGGGGCCCAGGAACCGGAGCACGAGGACGAGATCGAGGGCGTGGTCCGGGAGGCCGAGAGCGGCAGGCCGCTTACGGGGGCGATGGTGTCGGTGCTCGACACGAGTCGCGGCGCCACCACCCACGGCGACGGCTCGTTCCACATCGCCGGGCTCCCACCGGGCGCGCACACGGTGCGCGTGGAGCGGCTCGGATATCGCACGGTGACCCTCGAAGTCTCCACCACCGAAGGCGGGGCGTTCGTGATCATCGAGCTCGAGGCGACGCCGATGGACATCGGCGGGCTGGTGGTGACCGGAGCCCTGAGCGAGCGCAGCGCCAGCGAGGCGCTCCGGCCGGTGAACGTCCTGAGCGGGGACGAGCTTCAGCGCCGACTCGAGGGCACGGTCGCGGCCACCATCGAGTCGGAGCCGGGCGTGTCGGCCACCGGAATGAGCCCCGCCACGGCGCGCCCCGTCATTCGCGGCCTGAGCGGCGACCGGGTCCTCATGCTGGAGGACGGAGCGCGGATCGGCGACGTTTCCAGCAGCGGCGCCGACCATGCCAGCGCCCTCGACCCGGCTTCCGCGCGGCGGATCGAGGTCGTGCGGGGGCCGGCTGCGATCCTGTACGGCAGCAACGCGCTGGGTGGCGTGATCAACGTGATCCGGGACGAGATCCCCTCCGACGTGCCGCACCATCCGACCGGCGCCGCGACGCTCCAGGGGCAGACGGTGAGCGACGCGCTCGGCGGGAGCTTGCATCTTCGGACGGGCGTCACCGAGCACGTGCCCGTCCGGATCGAGCTGGGGGGGCGGACGTCCAATGATCTCAGCACGCCGCTCGGCGTCCTCGGCAACACCGGGTCCGAGACCTGGAGCGTCGGAGGCGGCACCGCCTGGGTCGACGACTGGGGCCACGTCGGCACTGCGTTCCGCGCATACAGGAACGACTACGGGATTCCCGGCGGCTTCGTCGGTGGCCACGAGGAGGGCGTGCGCGTGGAGATGGAGCGTGCCTCCACGAAGGTGTCGGGGCGCGTCGAGAGGCCCGTGGGCCCGTTCCGCACCATCGAAGTGGACGGGACGTACACGTGGTACCGCCACATGGAGATCGAGCCCCCGGACATCATCGGGACCTTCTTCAAGCTACGCACGACCAGCCTGGACGCGCTGGCCCGGCATGACGCGCTGGGCCCGTTCTCGGCCGGCGCGGTCGGCGCGCGCATCTCGCACGAAGACTTCGAGTTCGCCGGAGAGCTGACCACGCCCGACACCCGCAGGATCACGGCGGCGGCGTACGTGTTCGAGGAGCTCGATCTGGATCCGGTGCGGATCGAGGCCGGTCTGCGTTACGACTGGGTTCGAACCGACCCACTGCAGGAGGATCCGGATTCGGAGATCGGTGATATCCGGAAGCGGACGTTCGGGGCCGCGTCGGGATCCCTCGGCCTGCTGTTCAATCCCGGCGCGGGCGTCACCCTCGGCGCGAGCGTGTCGCGAGCGTTCCGGACGCCGGACGTGAACGAGCTGTATTCCGAGGGACCCCACCTGGCCGCGTACGCGTTCGAGGTCGGCAATCCCTCGCTCGAGAACGAAGTGGGCACCGGCCTGGACCTCTTCGTCCGCTACGTCGGTGAGCGCATGAGCGCGGAGATCACCGGCTTCCGGAACGACATCTCGGGGTTCATCTATCCCGCGGAAACGGGTGACACCAGCAGCATCGCGCTGCCGATCTACCAGTTCCGGGGTGAGGACGCCCTTCTCACCGGTGTCGAGGGCAGCGTCGACTGGACCGTGGTGGCGGGCGTCACCCTCCATGGAACGCTTTCGTACGTGCGTGGATCCCGCGACGAGATGGGAGAGGACGCGGCCCTGCCGCTCATTCCCCCGCTCCAGGCCAGGGTCGGCCTCGGCTACGACCGACCGTCCTGGTTCGTGCGTGGTGAGACGGAGCTGGCGGCGCGGCAGAACCGTCTCGGCCCGTTCGAGACGCCCACCGCCGGCTACCAGGTCTTCGACCTCTCCGCCGGCGCTCGGCTCACCCTCGCCGGCCGCCTCAACGTGCTCACCGTCACCGCCGAGAACGTGACGGACCGCGAGTACCGGAACCATCTCTCGCGGGTGAAGGAGATCATGCCCCAGGCCGGACGCGGCCTGAGCGTTACGTACCGTGTCGTCTTCTGATCTCGCCGCGCTTCCCGATACGACCCTCGACCTTACCGGAGAATCTTCCATGTTTCATGAACGCCTTGGCTTCCGCCCGCGGGGCCTCGCCCTGGTCCTGATCGGTGCGCTCGCGACGGGTGCGTGCAGCGACGATCCGGTCGGGCTGGACGACCACGACCACGCGGTGGAGGGTATCCAACTGCTGGTGAACGGTGCGGTGGTCGCCGAGCTCGACGCCGATGCCGATGCCTGGACCGGTGAGCTCGAGGTGGACGTCGGGGGCGAGACCGGAACCATCGAGGTGCGGCTGTTGGATCACGACGGGGACGAGATCGCGCCGGACGACGACCTGTACCTCGAGGCGACGGTCGGCGATGGCGGGGTGGC
>Ga0079224_100010961_pt1 | contig 12464 bp, 9 predicted proteins | sample Stecom2015_FD_80414 | JGI IMG/M metagenome (GOLD analysis project Ga0079224, IMG submission 80414) | Agricultural soil microbial communities from Utah to study Nitrogen management - Steer compost 2015 | ecosystem: Environmental > Terrestrial > Soil > Agricultural land | place: USA: Utah...
CACCTACTGTGCAAAAAATAAAATCCGTACTTTGTTCGGGAACGAAATTATACTTTGTCTGGGTTCCCTGTAAATATCCCTTTCCAAAAAGCTGCCCCGACCCGATGGCTATTTTGGATTGATTCAGGTTATAACCCTGTCCTCGGGGATCATCTACTTTTCCGAGAATTACATCAATCCGATTGCGTTGGTGCGACTGTAAAACATGTTCGTAAGCAAAATCAACCAGCAATACAAAAACAGCAGAGGCTATAAAAGCAATTGCAATTGACTGAATTACTTTACGGCTTCTTTTAAACATATAGATTGACAATGCCGCTAATATAGCGAGTACACCAATGATATACCACTGGGAGAAAAGTAGCGTAAGAATAAAGAGAATGATACAGATAAATGCGAATGCGAGGAATTGACCCGAGACATAGCCTTCACGATAAAAAACAAGCGTAAGTGCAAAGAAGGTAAGTGCAGAGCCCGTGTCCGGTTGAAGCATGATGAGAAGTACCGGTACAAAAAGGATGAGTGCTCCAAATACCAAAGTTTTAAGATTTGGCATTTTATTGCTATGTGAACTTAAATACCTTGCCAATAGTAGGCAAGAGCCCAATTTAGCAAATTCTGAAGGTTGCAACCTAAAGGTGCCGATTGGAATCCAAGCTTGGTTACCGCCCACGTTGCGTCCTACGATTAAAACGATGACCAAGAGAAGAAGAGTAATCCCGTACAGAATAGGGGATATATAATTGTAAAATTTACCATCGATAATCATCACTGCACAAGCAACTAACAAACACACTAAAATGTAAATGAACTGTTTACCATAATTGGTGCTCAGGCTTATTAAACTGGCGTGTTGTGGGTCAAAGACGGCAGCACGAATATTAAACCAGCCGATAATACAAAGGGTCAACCAGATGAATACTGTTATCCAATCAATAGAGCCACCGTATATTTTTTTTGTTTGATTCATGAATGTTATCTTCCTTCGCTGTTTTTGTATTCGATGTGCCTTTTCAATTCATTAATAACTGCCACTTCATTATGTTTAACATAGCTTTCGCGCTTTCTTGATTGCGGTTTATTGCCGTTTGCTTTACTGATAACCGGTTCCGTAGTATTTTTAGGAGGCTCGGGCACGATTAAATTGCTTTCTTTCAATACTCTTTCTTGTACAGCTTTAGACATGCTGATGGTATCTTTTAGGTATTTTTCAACCATCATACTTGCTATTGGCGCTGCATAGGTTGCACCATAGCCTACATTTTCTACGAAAACAGCAATGGCAATTTTTGGATTTACCCTTGGAGCAAAAGCAAAGAAAACGGAATGGTGTTTACCGTGAGGGTTTTGAGCTGTACCGGTTTTTCCACACATTTCTATATCCGGGATTCGAATATTGGCATTATATTTAACGACGCGGCTCATTCCTTCTATAACCGGCTCAAAGTATTTCTGGTCGATGCCAACAGGTATTTTCTCAACAAACTCCTTCTTTACTACTTTTTTTTCTCCGATGGATTTTATCAGGTGCGGTCGAAAGTAATACCCTCGATTGGCAACGATTGCCATGATATTGGCCATTTGTAAAGTGGTAATTTCAACCTCTCCTTGTCCAATGGAGTTTGAGATATTGTATCCTGAACCCCATTTATCGTTTCCATAACGTTTGGAATAGAAGTCGGCCGTCGGAAGAAGTCCCTTTTTCTCATTTGGAAGATCGACGCCCAATTCCTGGGCGACACCAAATTTCATGATAGCATCTCGCCAAAGTGAATAGGCTTTAGTTGACTTCATTTTTCGTTGATCAATCATTCTTGCATATACATGGCCAAAATAAGTATTGCAAGAGCCTTGAATAGCTGCGGGAAGATCGATCGTTCCATGGACGTGGGTACAGCGCATAAAGCCTCTACCTCCTCCATAACTGTAACCACCGGGACAATTCCATCGGGTATGCTCATCGATCATGCCTGCCTGTTGCGCTACGAGTGCACTTACAACCTTAAACACTGATCCTGGAGGATATTGAGCCTGAATGGGGCGAATGAACATAGGTTTATTGGGATCATTTAGCAACTTCATGTAAGTATTACCCCGTTCCCTCCCCACCATTAGATTCGGATCGTAGCTTGGGGTGCTGGCAAAGGCCAAAATTTCTCCTGTTGAGGGTTCTATGGCAACTACCGAGCCACGCTTATTCTTCATGAACTTTTCAGCAAGTTTTTGCAATTCTAAATCAAGAGAAGAGACAAGGCCTTCTCCTGCGACCGCGAGGGTGTCGTACTTTCCATCCATAAAGTGTCCCTTTGGACGATTAAAGGCGTCAACCATTAAATTCTGTACTCCGCGTTGGCCTCTTAATAGTTCTTCATAAGCACGCTCCACCCCGCTTACTCCGATGTAATCACCAGGACGGTAAAAGTTATTGGATCGCTCAATATCTTTTTCCGTAACTTCATTGATATAGCCCAGAAATTGAGCGGCAACCGAATCCGGATAGCTTCGTACCGTTCGATTTTGAACGTAGAATCCCCTGAATTGGAATAATTTCTCCTGTAGTCTGGCGTACGTTTGCGCCGATAATTGTTTTTCAAATATGGATGCACGATAGGGAGAAAAGTTGACAGCTTTTTGATAACGCTTATCAAAGCCTTCTTTGTCAATACCGATCAGCTCGCAAAGTGCCAAGGTGTCAAAAGGCTTGACCTCTCTTGGAGTGACCATTAGATCGTAAACCGGTTCGTTTTGAACCAATATTTTGCCATTTCGATCTAAAATAACGCCTCTAGCGGGATAGATAACAACTTTTCTTAATACGTTATTGTTTGCAGAGAGTATATACGAATCGTCGATGATTTGTAGATAAAAAAGTCGACAAGCCAATAAAAAGGCAGCTATTATAAAGATTCCTTGAACGACGTACTTTCTTTCAAAAAAACTGTTATTCATGTGCTAGTAGAATATTGGCTTTTCAATGAAGGATACACCATATATTAGCGTCTACTTCTTTGATAGAAAAGTAAAGAAAAAAGTAAAATTAATAGTACCGTAAATATACAACTTAAAACAGCACGAACGAGTGTATAATGAAAGTTGCTGAAGGTGAACGCTTCCAATAGTGTTAAAACGAAATGATGCGAAAGAGACAATACGAGACAATAAATGAAAAACCATCTAAAAGACATCTCACTGATGCTAGGGGTGGCGAATGTTTCGTGATTTTCCAATTGAACGGTGATGCTGATAAAAGTTGTACGTAAGAAGGCGAGTGCTACACACGCTGCCGCGTTTACACCCAACGTGTCATAAAAGCCGTCTACAATAAGACCGGTAAAAAAACAGATAACAAATAATAACCATTTAGGCATACCCAAAGGCAACATGAGTAAGAAAAGAATATACGGATAGGGTGTAGCCAAATTGTAGTATCCCATGTTCTTGAAAAGGAATACCTGCATAGTTATTAAAACTATAAATCGGATGATATTTAACAGTAAAATCCTACTCATTTGTTGCTATCGTGTCTCCTTCTAATTGCCGTTTTTCGCTTGCGAACTGATCTTTGATGACATAAACATATTGCAGTGTATTAAAATCATTATTCAGCTTCACCTCAATATCCAAAAAACTGTCGCCGCTTTTGCCCGTTTTTATCACTCGTCCGATAGAAATACCGGGAGGAAATAAAGAATAGCCGGAAGTTACTACCTCTTCGCCAGGGCGCACTTTTACATGATTGGGAATGTCTTTTAAAATTGCTTTGCGCGAATCGAAATTTTCTGTGCCCCAAACCAAAGAGCCGAATGCGTTACTATTCGCTAAACTAGCGCTTACTCTCGTGTCAGCATGTAGTAGCGACTGAATGGTAGCAAAATGAGGAGAGACATTCAACACAATCCCGACAATGCCATGTGAAGAAATTACGCCCATTCCTTTAACGATTCCTTCTTCGCTACCCCGATTGATCGTTAGGTAATTGTTCTTCTGATGGATGCTATTATTGATAACCCTGGCTACGATGTAGGTATATTGTGTTTGACCTAGTGAATCCAATACAGAATCTTGTTCAATCAACTTGCTGTATAATGAGCTTTTTAATTGACTTCGTAAGTACGCGTTCTCCTCGGATAAGTCTTTATTGGTTTGTTTTAAATTTAAATATTGCGTGAAATTATCAATCTTTTGATAGATACCACCAATTACGGTATTAGAGGAGTTTAATGCACTGGCCCGCTGAAAGCCGTTGTTTTTTACAATAAGTGCAACGGCGGCGCTGAAAAAAAGGATAAACAAAAAGAAGTTATTATACTTACTAATGAATATCCAAAGGTTGCGCATATGTTGTTTTGGAATTTATAATAAGATGGCGTACCAAAAATAAATGAATGTACGCCATAGATGATCGATGCTATTATTGCATTAAAAATTTATAACCGCCGATGTTTTTAAGCGCGATGCCCGTGCCGCGTACTACAGCTCTTAGTGGATCTTCTGCTACATGGACAGGTAATTTGGTTTTGGCCTGAACGCGCTTATCCAAACCTCGGAGTAAGGCGCCGCCCCCTGTTAAATAAATGCCGGTTTGGTAAATGTCGGCAGACAATTCCGGTGGTGTAATCTCTAAGGCCTTTAAAATAGCCTCTTCAATTTTAGAAATAGACTTGTCTAAGCAATGGGCAATTTCTGTATAGGACACGGTTATCTGCTTGGGGACTCCGGTCATTAAATCGCGACCTTGAACGGCAAAATCAGGAGGTGGGTCTTGTAATTCCGGAAGCGCGGCTCCGACTTCTATTTTGATCTTTTCGGCAGTTCGTTCTCCGATCATGATATTATGCTGTCTGCGAATATACTGTACAATATCTGAATCGAAGTTATCACCGGCAACCCGAATAGATTGATCGCATACGATCCCTGAAAGAGCTATGACGGCAATTTCTGTTGTACCACCACCAATATCAATAATCATATTGCCCATTGGCTCCTCTACATCGATGCCAATTCCGACTGCGGCAGCCATAGGTTCGTGAATTAAATATACCTCTTTAGCTCCGGCAATCTCGGCTGAATCCCTTACGGCTCGTTTCTCTACTTCGGTAATGCCCGAAGGGATACAGATCACCATTCTTAAGGATGGGAAAAACCAACCTTTACCGTTGTTGATCATTTTTATCATGCCTCTGATCATATATTCAGCAGCATTGAAATCGGCTATTACACCGTCTTTTAATGGTCTTACTGTCCGTATATTGTCGTGGGTCTTACCCTCCATTTGCATGGCTTGCCTACCGATAGCAATCACCTTGTTCGTGGTGCGATCGAAAGCCACAATACTGGGCTCATCTACTACCACCTTGTCATTATGTATTATTAGGGTATTTGCCGTACCTAAATCTATGGCAACTTCTTGAGTAAACCAGTTAAATAGCCCCATTCGCTAATCTTTTAAATGTTTCTTGAATATAGTCCGCAAAATTAAAACAAAAATATCACAATATGAACCCGATATGCTACAATAGCGAGAAAAAAAAACAACGGTTCGGAAAGCTCTATTGAGGGTTAGCAAACGAACAATTCGGGAATATTCAGTAATGGGTTATTGTAAGCTTCTACAACTTTTTTGTTATTTTACTATATTTACTTCATTAACGATCTAAACCCTATTTCATGACCAGATTTTTTTTATCGATCTGCCTTTTGTTTCAGTTTTTTTCGGGAACAGCAGAGGATTTTTCTTTTGGACTGATAAGCGATACAGAAAGAGCCGTAAAGAGCTATCAACTGGATAGTATCTCAAATGCTGTTGTTCTTAACGAATATGGAACAGCGATGTTTGTTTTTGATGATCAGCGCGGTGAGTTGAATATCGCTTTCACACACCATGTAAGGTTAAAAATATTTAATAAAGATGATCCTAGTCAGGCAAATATCCAGATTCCTTTGCGTATAAGCGACGATAAAGCAGAATATCTGGAAGATCTTAAAGCAGTAACCTATAATTTTCGCGATGGTAGAAAAACAGAAACTTGGTTGAATACTAAAAATACGTATCAAGAAGAGTTAAGCAAATATGTCAAATTAACGAAGTTTAGCATGCCCGATATTCAAGATGGTAGCATTATTGAATACAGTTATCGGATCATTTCTCCTTTGATATATAACTTTAGAACCTGGCGATTTCAGGCAGACTTTCCTAAAATCAGAAGTGAATTTGAAGCGATTATACCTGCCACATATACATATAATGTTATCATGAGAGGGCTGTATAAATTGAAAGAGCAAAAGTCTTCCATACTTCGGGAGGGATTCCGCTTGCCCGGTTGGCCGATTGACTGTTCGCGGATGGTCTATATCATGGAGAATATTCCGGCTTTTATCGAAGAAGACTATATGACGGCAGCGTCTAATTTTAAATCGGCCATTTATTTTGAACTGGCTACTGTTTATTTACGAAATGGTTCTAAACATCATTATACAAAGGAATGGAAAAATGTGGATAGGGAGCTGTTGACTGATAGAAGCTTGGGAGGGCAGATAAAACAAGAAGCAATATTCGAAAAACTGTTGGCGAATATAATATCCGCTGACATAAATGATCTTGCAAAAGCGAAGGCTATTTATACCTACATAAAAAATCAAATTAAATGGAATGCCTATTATGGCGTTTTCAGTGAACTTGGAATAAAAAGGGCTTTAGAACGACATGAGGGAAACATAGCTGATATAAATCTTGCACTGGTTGCCGCTCTGTCGGCTGCCGGACTGGATGCCAATGCAGTTATCCTTTCGACCAGAGAGCATGGAATAGTAAATAAGCTTAACCCGGTTATTTCGGAATTCAATTATGTTATTAGCCAATTAAATGTCGACGGAGAAAGTTATTTATTAGATGCGTCTGATCCTTTTTTACCTTTTGGTATGCTGCCGTTGCGCTGCCTAAACGATCAAGGACGAGTGTTGCCATTGGACAAACCCTCATACTGGATTGATATTAAGTCCAATATGAAACGTCATACGAATTATGTACTAACCGGCGAGCTATCGGATGATGGGATTTTGAGAGGCAAAATAAAAGTAGCGAGTTTTAATTACGCGGCCTATCTTAAAAGAAAAGAGATCGCTAGTTATCCAAATATTGATCAGTTTATTGAGAAGAAAAAGGAAGAAAGTGTAGGAATGGAAATCGTCGAAGCTAACGTAGCAGGTATTGATTCCACGGATGTTGGACTGATAGAAAATTATCAGGTAACTATTAAATTGTTTGATAGCTTGCCATCCGAAAACGCTTATTTCAATCCGTTCATTTTGAATAAGATAAGCAAAAATCCGTTCACTCTTTCCGAAAGGACTTATCCCGTGGATTTTGGAAATTTATCAGAAGAGAGTTATGAATTGGATATCGCCTTACCTACAGTTTATGATTTAGTCTCAAAGCCCGCGGATGTCAATATAGTGCTCGCTGAAAGAGGAGGGCAGTTTTTTAACCGCATAAAGTTGGAAAATAATCGTTTGCGTTGTGAGCAAGTGCTGCGATTCAACAAAATGATTTTCGCACCTGATGAATATTTGAGTTTAAAGGAGTTTTTTAGTCGAATTATTCAACTGGAAAAGACGGATATCGTTCTAAAAAAGCGTATTTAATAAGAAGATCTTTAAGAAACCTTGTTTATGTTAAACAGATACTATGCGTGCATACTGTTTTTATTTTCAGTTGTACAAAGCATTGCGCAAGACCGTTTCCCTGTGGATGAGATCCCCCAAAAGTTGACGGAGCGGGCAAATGCCGTTGTAAGGGATCAACAATGGACGGTCAATATACGATCATCCGATGATGTTATTTTACATGTTAAGCAAGTACTGACAATCCTCAACAGGGCTGGTTTGGAACATGCGAGGCTAGCAATACTATACGATAAAAGCACCCAGATTAAATCGATTAGCGGCATACTTCAGGATCATAGCGGTGAAGTAATAAAAAAAATAAGCGTAAAAGATTTCATAGACGAGAGTGCGGTTAGTCATTTTTCCTTGTTTGAAGATAATCGTGTTAAACATTTTCTTCCAAATGCAATGCAGTATCCTTTTACAGTAAGTTATGAGTATGAACTGAAATTAAAACAAAACCTTGTTATTCCCGATTGGGTTCCTAAACCTTCCCGGGACTTATCCATTGAGCAGAGCAGTTATACGTTACGTTGTGGGTTATCGGACGGAATCAATATAAAGGAAATCAATTTTGAAGGGCAGAAACTGGAAGAGAAGAATGATAAGCAAAGAATCTATACATGGACAGTTCGGGGTATTCCGGCAAGTAAAAATGAGCCTCTCTCACCACCGAAAGAAAAGTACCAAATACGAGTGAAGGTTGCGGCTGAACAGTTTTATTATTATGGCAAGAAGGGTGCGTATAGTAATTGGGAAGAGTTAGGTGGATGGGTTTTTACCAATTTGTTAGCTGAACGACAAAAACCAACTCCGCAAATGGTCGGAAAAGTTCACACTTTAACAATGAATATTCATGATGATATTGACAAAGTGAGGGTTTTATATAGGTATCTTCAAGAAAAAATGAGGTATGTAAGTGTTCAAATCGGAATAGGAGGATTTCAGCCTATGGCAGCCAGCCAGGTGGAGCAGTTGGGGTATGGCGATTGTAAGGCACTGGTCAACTATATGCAATCTCTTTTATCCATTGTTAATATACCATCTTACTATTGTGTTGTTAACGCTGGCGATATAAAACACGATATGGATGAAAACTTTGCCAGCATTGACCAAGGGAATCATGTGATATTAGCAGTGCCTCTAAAAAAGGACACAATATGGTTGGAATGTACAAGCCAAAAAACGCCCTTTGGTTTTCTCGGCAGTTTTACAGACGATAGGATCGTTTTCGCTTGCACCGAGAAAGGTGGGAAACTAATGCGTACACCAAAGGTGTCTACAGAGGAAAGTTTACAAAAGAGGCATGGGCAGTTTCGTTTAAGTGAAGAGGGAGATATCGACGGCTTATTGTCCACCTCTTTCTATGGTAATCAGTTCGATAACCAACTAGCTATGTTAGGACTTCCGTTGCAGGAGCAGGATAAAAGGCTAAAAGAACTGTATGCGGTGGATAATATCACTTTTAAAGATATAAACTATAAAGAAGACAACAGGCTTAGTCCGCAGCTAATCGAACAGTTAAGCATTGTAATCCAAAAGTATGCCCCTAAAAGTGGGACGAGAATCTACTTAATTCCAAATGTTTTTAACCGTAAGTCGTCCATTCCGATAACTCATGAACGAAAGATGCCGTTTTTTATAAATCGTGGGTATAGAGATGTCGATTCGTTGGTCTTTGCCTTGCCTGAAAGTTATGTTATTGATCTAAAGCCAGCTGATGTGCAGCTTGATACGGAATTTGGTTCGTTTTCAATGAAGCTATACTTAAAGGGAAACAATTTGGTATTCTACAGGCAGTTAATACTCAGGGAGGGGCTGTTTGCGCCTGAAAAATACGCTACATTTGCGCAGTTCATAAATACTATCTACCAGACGGATTTAAGTAAAGTGGTATTTCTGAGGCGCTTATAAAAAAGACTAGCAGTTGTTAGGTGCTAGTCTTTTTATTGTTGAAGCATTAATGCTTTAATGTTTAAAGTGTCGGATACCGGTTGTCACCATTGATATCCCTTTTTTATTAGCCATGTCAATAGAGTCCTTGTCCTTGATCGATCCACCCGGTTGAAGTACAGTTGCAATACCTGCCTCTGCGGCTATTTCCACACAATCGGGGAAAGGGAAAAAGGCGTCGGAGGCCATAGCCGCTCCATGTAAATCAAAACCAAATGATTTAGCCTTGTCAATAGCCTGCTTTAATGCATCTACGCGAGACGTCTGACCAACCCCGCTAGCCAAGAGTTGGTTGTTTTTTGCGAATACGATGGTATTCGATTTGGTATGCTTTACGATTTTATTGGCGAAAAACAAGTTTGCGTAATCTTCTTCGGAAGGCGCGCGGTCCGTTACTGTTGTCATCCCTTCTTTGTTTTCAATAACCAGGTCCTTGTCTTGCTCGATGATGCCATTTAAAAGACTCTTAAATTGATTTTTAGGCAAATCAATATCATTTCTTTGAAGTAGAATCCGATTTTTTCGGCTCACTAATATCCGAAGTGCTTCTTCCGTGAACGAAGGCGCTATCAGCACTTCGAAAAATAATTTATTGATTTCTTCCGCTGCGTCCTGTTCGATCGGGCGGTTGCAAATCAGTACGCCACCGAAAGCGGAAATAGGATCACACGCTAAAGCATCTTTCCAGGCAGCTAGTATATTGTTTCTGCTGGCTACGCCACAAGCATTTGTATGCTTTAAAATAGCAAAGGTAGGTTCTTCAAATTCGTCTATCAAAGCAACAGCTGCATCGATATCTACTAAATTGTTATAAGACAGTTCTTTTCCGTTTAATTTCCTGAACAGCGCATCGAGATCTCCATAAAAAGCTCCCTTTTGATGCGGGTTCTCCCCATAGCGCAATACTGTCTTTTTCTGCTCACTGTATTTGAACACTTCTAAAGGTTCTTCTCTATTGAAGTAGTTAAAAATTGCCGTATCGTAATGAGAAGATATATTGAAAGCTTTTTTAGCGAATGATTTCCGTTGCGCTAAAGAAGTGTAACCCTCGTTTTCCTTTAATATCTCCGCTAGTTCTCGATAGTCGTTTTTAGAAGATATGATAACGACGTCATTATAATTTTTGGCGGCGGCGCGAATTAAAGAAATACCACCGATATCGATTTTTTCTATGATTTCCTCTTCTGTTGCACCTGATGCAACAGTTTCTTCAAATGGATATAAATCGACAATTACTAAATCGATCTCCGGAATTTCATAAGTTTCAAGGGCCTCCTTATCTTCTTTTAGAGACCTTCTGCTTAAGATACCTCCAAAAACCTTCGGGTGCAAGGTTTTTACCCGTCCTCCGAGGATGGAAGGGTATCCGGTTAAATCTTCTACCGGTGTGACCGGAATATTAAGGTCACGAATAAATTTTTCAGTTCCTCCGGTTGAGTAAAAGTGCACTCCATAACTATGTAATAGTTTAACGAGAGGCCCCAAATTGTCCTTATAGTAAACAGAAATTAATGCGTTTTTGATTTTAACGGGATGACTCATTATTGATGCTTTAAAAAATGCAAAGTTAGCATTTTATATTGATTAGTTGCGACTCTCTTCTGAGTGCTTCCGAAGGGACTGCCATCCCGGGGTTATAAGTTCAGTGCCTTAATGATTTCCTCTGTTTTTTTTTCGCCATCCCAATATTTTTTAAGTTTTTTATCACCCCCATAAACAAAAGTTGCGGGATATTGGGTCGGTTTAAATCTGCCAATAAACTCATAATTTTTGTCATGCAAGAGCGTCACGTTTTTTTTATTTCGTAGCTGCCCTCCGTACATGGACATAAAAGCATTGATTAAATTTTTTTCCTGCATGGCCACCATGTAGAGATTGATATTCTTTATGCTATTATAGTTTTTGCCAAGCGCCAAGACTTCTTGCTGACAATGGCTGCAGCCGGGATCGAAAAAGAGAATAACGATGTTTTTCCCGTTGGAAGCAAGATTATTACGGGTGAAAGGAGCATCCTTATCAACAGTATAGAAGGTGAACTCAGGGATTTCTTTTGGAACCTGGTTGGTTTTTTGAGCGCAGGCGCTTGCGAAACAGAAAACGAAAGCTACGATAAGGTTAGCAGCGCAGGAATGGATATTGCTTTTCATATATAATATTATAATAAATTCAATGACAGCGTCTGTTTACATTCAAAAGCTTATGGTGTATGTTGGACTTATTGATTGCACCCATACGAATACATACTAATTTGAAGGGTAAAAATAAGTATTATGGTGGAAACCCGTAGAAGGTTGAACCAATTTTACGCTGAGATGTTGACCAAAAACTAAATAAATGCTGTATAATAATTAACTTTGCGGCAAAATACTTAGATAAAATTTAGCGATCCTTCGCAATAAGTAGAATCGGCGAGATTGATCGGTAAAAGCGCATCGTATAAAAACAAAATACTTTATGAAAAAACGCATAGCTATTTTCGCGTCCGGCTCCGGCTCTAATGCTCAAAAGATCATGGAGCATTTTAAGTATAGCCACGACGCGGAAGTTTCTTTAATATTGACTAATAATCCCGAAGCTTACGTATTACAACGTGCCGATAACTTTGAAGTTCCCTCTCACGTATTTGACCGTCACGAGTTCTATAATACCGATAATATAGTTGAGTTGTTAAACCGGATGCAAATAGATTTAATTGTTCTTGCCGGTTTCTTATGGTTAGTTCCGGAAAATCTACTTAAATCGTTTCCGAATAAAATTATTAATATACATCCTGCCCTACTACCTGCCTACGGTGGAAAGGGAATGTATGGAGATCGTGTACATAAGGCTGTATTGGAAAATAAGGAGGA
>Ga0079224_100010962_pt1 | contig 12463 bp, 13 predicted proteins | sample Stecom2015_FD_80414 | JGI IMG/M metagenome (GOLD analysis project Ga0079224, IMG submission 80414) | Agricultural soil microbial communities from Utah to study Nitrogen management - Steer compost 2015 | ecosystem: Environmental > Terrestrial > Soil > Agricultural land | place: USA: Utah...
AAGGCGACGCGTCGCGTGTTGACGAGCGAGGACGCCGTGCGGCGCCAGCCGGGGTATGCTGCACGCGATGCGAACGGCCTTGGTCTCTTGGACGAGCGGCGCCGCGTGCGCGGCCTTGCTTCTGTCAGCCTGTGCGTCGAAGCCGCGCCAGCCTCCGCCGAACCTCTACCCGACCCCCGCTCCGTACGCCACGCAGCCCGGTGCCTATCCGCAGCAGCCCTATCCGCAGCAGCCGGGTACTGTCCCCCCGTCACCGACAGCGCTTCCGGGGCCTCCCGCTCCCGCTCCGCCGCCCGCCGCAACGCCCCTGCCGCCCGTTGCCGCACCCGCCACCTACGATCCCATCAACGCCGTAGACATCACCTTTCTCCGCGGCCGCGCCCAGGCGGTGCTTGGCGAGCTCGTGGCGAACCTGCCCGCGGCGCAGCAGCAGCGCGTCCAGGGGATCCCGCTCATCCCCGACACGGAGGTCGGTGAAGTGAACGCGTTCGCGGCGTGCACCGAGCGGGGCAAGGCCGTGATGGCGATCAGCGATGGGATGCTCGACATCTCGGCGCACCTCGCGCAAGCGCGCGCCATCGACGAGATCTTCGGCTTGCGCAAGGTCGACGAGTACATCGCGTTCGTCGCGCGGACGCAGCGCCCGGACAGCCCCGTCGTCCGACCCGCGCCGGGGTTCTTCGATCCCGCCCAGTCCGTGGATCCGCGCAAGGTGCAGCGCCAACACCAGCTGCTCGACGAGCAGATCGCGTTCGTGCTGGGGCACGAGCTCGCGCACCACTACCTCGGTCACCTGCCCTGCACGGCCGGGGGCGCGGTCACGCTCTCGGAGGTGAATCGCGTGCTCGCGGATGCGGTCCCCTTGTTCAATCAACCGAACGAGGCCGCGGCGGACGCGGCCGGCGTGAACAACGTGCTGACCACCGGCTCACGCCGCCAAGGCTACCGCTTCACCGAAGGGGGTGCCCTGCTCACCATGCAGTTCTTCGGCGGCGTGGATCAGCTGAGCCCGCTCGACATCCTCTTCGGCTTCGAGCGCTCGCATCCGCCGCCCGCCGGGCGCACCGTCGTCATCCAGCAGACAGCCAATGCCTTCCGGATGACGGGCGGCCAGGGGCTCCCGATTCTGAGCTTTTGAAGCGGCGCGAGCGGGACGCGCTCACACCGAGCGCGCGCTCACGAGCCAGGTGCTCGAGGGCGCGAACACGCCGTCGGCACGCTCGAACGCGCCGAGCACCTCGCGCAACGCGCGCGCGACCTCGGGACGCAGCCGTTCGCCCTCGGCGCCCGCGAGGCGCAGCACCTCCCCGGCCGGGCCGAGCGCCATCGCAAACTCGACGGCTTCGTCGAGATCGCGCCCGATACAGATCTCGGCGTCGAAACGCTCGAGGGTGATCTCCGAGAACCCCGCCGCGATGAGCTGGTCGGTCGTGGTATCGGCGCCCGCCATCGAGAACGGTCCCGGCCCACACGTGGGCTCGTCGCTGTTCTCGACCTCGGGGACCATTTCGCGGACCCGGACCTCGGCGGCATAGAGCCAGGGATTGTCCTCGCGGCGCCGCCAGACGACGAACGCGATGCGGCCCCCCGGCACGAGCGAGCGCCGCACGTTCCGAAACGCCGCGACCGGCGACGCGAAAAACATCACCCCGAAGCGCGAGAACGCGAGGTCGTAAGGTCCCCCGAGTGGGTCGAGCTGAACGTCGGCGACGCGAAAATGCGCGTTGGGGATCCCCCGAGCTTCCGTGTCGCGCTGCGCACGCACGACGAAATTCTCCGCCGCATCGACCCCGACGGCTTCGCCGCTCGGCCCGACGAGCTCGGCGATACGGCGCGTGGTGTCGCCATAGCCACAGCCCACGTCGAGCACGCGCGCCCCCGGGGCTGGTGGATGGCGGCGAAGCGCCGCCTCACCGTGGTTGGCGAGGCCCCCCGTGAGCACCTCCCGGAACCGTTCCCACTTGTCGAACAGGACCGTATTCCAGGCTTCGATGGCTTCGGCGTTGGCACTCATGGCTCGCTCCGTCCTTTCTGCCCGGGGAGCTTGCCTTTCTCGGACACACGGATCCACGCGAAATCACGAGCACCCCGGGCCTTCCGGCGCGTTTCCCGAGGGTGATAAGCTTCCCGCGTGCGGCAGCCAGCCACCGTCGCGAGCCACAACGTGATGTACGGGGAGCGGCTCCACGCGCTCTTGCCCCTCTACGGCGACCTCCGCGACCGGGTGGGCCTCCACCTCCTCTACCTGCAAGAGGACGCGCCGACGCCCCGGGGCCGGCTCTCCGAGCGCATCGCGCGGGCGCTCGGCCCGTCCTACGAGGTCGTGCAGAAGACCGGAGCCGGCGTCGCGCTCGTCTACGATGCGCGCGCGCTCGCCTGCCGGAACGCTTCGCTCGTCCCCCTGCCCCGGCTCGAGTCGCTCTCGTGGTTCGAGCGCCTGTATATCCGCGGCGGCAAGACGCGCCAGAAGCACGCGCTCATCGCCGAGTTTCACACGCGCGGATCCGGGTCGCGCTTCGGAGCCGCCTGTTTCCACCTCGACAGCGCGGGGTCGAATCGCCACCGGCGGCGACAGATTCAAGCGATCGCCGACGACCTCCGGGCCCGCGGGCTCGAGCGGCGCTTCGTCGCCTGCGGCGATACGAACGCGTTCGCCGTCCGCCGGCAGCTCGAAGCCCTTCGGGGAGTGCTCGCGCCCTTTTCGGCCCATGGCGCCCACGATCCCGAGACCGCGCCGACCCACTACTTCGCGCGCCAGGAGGAGCCGCTCCTCGCTCATCGGGCGTGTGTGCTCGCCGGGAGGCTCGGGCTCGATCTGCCGCGCCGCTACGATGTCGTGTGCACCAACTTGCGCGCGCTCGCCCGAGGGCAAGTGACGGCCCCGGGCTCCGATCACGACCTGCTCTGGGCGCGCGTGGCGATCGAGGCGGAAGTCGGCAACTCGCGGCAAGCGCCGGCCGAAGAGCGGGCACTCGAGCCCGCGTGAGCCCATGTCCGAAAAAACCGAGGAACCGACACCACGGCAGCTCCGGCGCGCGCGCCAAAAGGGGGACGTGGCCGTCTCGGCGGCGCTCTCCCAGGCCGTTGGCCTGTTGGCGGCGCTGGCCGTCGCCGAGTCGGTCGTGCTCGCCACGTTCCGAGCGAGCGCGCAGGCGCTCAGCAGCGCCGTCGACGGCCGCGCGCTCACTGCCCCCGAGCTCGCGGCCTGCGTCGTCGCGCTCAGCCTGCCGGTGATCGCGACGGCGGGCTTCGCCTCGGGGGCGCTTTCGTTCGTTCAGAGCGGCGGGCTCTTCGCCCCGAGCCGGCTTGCGCCGGACCTATCGCGGCTCGATCCGATCGCCGGGCTCGGCAATCTCTTTTCCGTGGAGCGCCTGTTTACCCTCGCGCGCGCGCTCGTGGCCGCAACGCTCGTCGGGGCGTTCGCGTACTCCGTGCTACGGGATGTGCTGCCCGCGCTCGCGGCGACACCTGGAGAGCTCCGTCCCGCGCTGGCCGTGGCGGGAGACACCGCGGGCCGGCTCGCGCGCTACGCGGGGCTCGTTGGCCTCGGCCTCGGCCTCATCGATCTCGGGGTGCTCCGGCGCGCTCACCGCCGTCGCTGGCGCATGTCGCGTGACGAAGTGCGGCGCGATTTCCGCGAGGACGAGGGCGATCCCGAGATCAAGGCGGCGCGCCGCCGCGCGCACCAGGAGGTCTTGATCAGCGCGCAGATCCGCGCCGTCGAGAAGGCGCGCGTCGTCGTCGTCAACCCGACGCACCTCGCGGTCGCGCTCGGCTACGACGAGACGGTCGACGCCGCGCCCAAGGTCCTCGCGCAGGGACAGGGAGAGATCGCCCGCCGCATCGTCGACGCGGCGCGCGCATACGGCGTCCCGATCGTGCGCGACGTCCCCGTCGCACGCGCTCTGAACGAGCTCGAGGTGGGCGACGAAATCCCCGAAGCGCTCTACGCGGCCGTCGCGGAGATCCTCCGCGAGGTCTGGGACGCCGAGAGCTCGGCTACTCCTTGACGCGCACCTTGCGCTTGAGCGCGGTGAGCTCGGCTTCGACCTCGGGGTCGGGGCCGCCCGGCGCCGCACCGCCCTCCAGCGCGCGGAACTTCGCTTCGAGCTCGGCCGCGGTGGGCCCCGAGGGCGTGCGCGCGCCGAGCACGCCGTCGAGCTCTCGTTGCGCGGCCACGGACGCCTCCACACCCTCGATCTGGTCTTCGAGCCGCCGGAGCTCGTCGAACGGCGACGTGCCGCCGCGCGCGCCGAGCGCTTCCGGTCCCCCGCCGGCCCGCGCCTTGCCGATCTCGGCGGCGAGCGTGGACTTGCGCGCGGAGATCTCCTGAATCTTTCGCTCCATGCGCTCGAGCTCGGCCTTCATCTCGAGCGCGGCGCCGCGCTGCTCGGCGCGGAGCGCCTCGGCACGATCGCGCTCCGCGACGACGCGCTTCTTCTGGGTCAGCGCCTCGCGCGCGAGCACCTCGTCCCCCCGCGAGAGGGCGAGCTCGGCTCGGTCTTCCCAGCGCCGCGCCTCGGCGTCGAGCTCCTCGATTTTCCCGCGGAGCTGCTTCTCCGCGGCAACGGCCCGCACCACCTCCCGACGCGCAGCGCGGAGCTCCGACTGCATGTCGTCGATGAGGGCAGCGATGGAGCGGCCCGGGTCGTCGACGCGATCGAGCAACGAATTGAAGTTGCTCGAGATGACGCGGCCCATGCGATCGAAGATCCCCATGGCCCAAACAATCTGCCACGGCCCGATGCAGCGGACCACTCGGCTGGCGTCAGCCTAGGTTTCGGGTCGAGCCCTTTCCCGCCCCGCTCCTCCCCTCGATGTCTCGGGCACTACGCGACGTCAGCGCGCCCCCGCCCGGAGCCCGAGTCGCCGGAGCTCCGGAGCGAGGGCGAGCGCTGCTGCCGCCCTGAGCGCGCTCAGCGGTTCTGGATGTGAACGGCCTGACCGATGGAGTGCGCGGCCGCCTCCATCATCGCCTCGCCGAGGGTCGGGTGCGGGTGGATGGAAAGCGCGATGTCCTCGGCGGTCGCGACGGTCTCGAGCGCGAGCACGGCTTCGCTGATGAGGTCGCTCGCGGACGGCCCGACGATGTGGATGCCGACCACGCGGCCGCTCTTGATCTCGGTGACGACCTTCACGAACCCGTCCGTCTCGCCGATGCTCATGGCGCGCCCGAGGACGGAGAACGGGAAGCGACCGACCTTCACCTCCATCCCCGCTTCCTTCGCCTGCGCCTCGGTGAGGCCGGCGGTGGCGATCTCGGGATCGGTGAAGACGATGCCGGGAACGGTGACCCAATCCTTCGCCGCGGCGTGCCCCGCGATGACCTCCGCGCAGACCTCGCCTTCTTTCGAGGCCTTGTGCGCGAGCATGGGCGTGCCGCTCACGTCGCCGATCGCGTAGATGCCGGGCACGTTCGTCTGGCAGCGCTCGTCGGTCGTGACGAAGCCGCGCGGATCGATCTGCACCCCCGCTTCCTCGAGGCCGATGCCGCGGGAACGCGGCTTCATGCCGACGGCGACGAGCACCGTGTCGCACTCGAGCTTCTGCGTGCCGTCCGGGCCGGCGACGGTCACGACGACCTCGCCGTTCGGGCTCGTCACCTGGCTCTCGGCGCGCGTGCTCTTCAAGACCTTGCCACCGCGCTTCGTGATCGTGCGCTCGACGACGCGCACGCAGTCGGGATCGATGCCGGGGAGGAGCGTCGGAGTGAGCTCCACGACGGTCAGATCCGCGCCGAAGCTCTGGTACACCATGCCGAGCTCGAGGCCGATCACGCCGCCGCCGATGACGACCAGGCGCTTCGGAATGCGGCGCAAGCTCACCGCGTCGCGCGCGCCGATGATGTGCTTGCCGTCGAACTCGAACCCCGGCACCTGGATCGTGGCCGAGCCGGTGGCGACGACGATCGCCTTCTCGGCGGTGACCCGCTGCTTCGATCCGTCCTTGGCCGTGACCTCGATCGTGCGCGGGCCGAGCAACGTGCCGCGCCCCTCGATGATCTGAGCACCGTTGGCGCGCAGGAGCTGCCGCACGCCGCCGGTGAGCTTCTTCACGATGCCGTCCTTCCATTCTTGCATGCGGTCGACGTTGACGGACACGTCGCCCACGACGATCCCGTGGTCCGCGATGTGCTTCGACTTCTCGTAGTAGTGCGCGTTGGCGATCAGCGCCTTCGACGGGATGCAACCCCAGTTGAGGCACACACCGCCGTATTCTTCCTCTTCGATGCAAGCCGTCTTCACCCCGAGTTGAGCGAGACGGATCGCGCACACGTAACCGCCGGGGCCGCCGCCCAGCACAATGGCATCGTACGAAGCATCCATGGCGACGCATCGCATAGCGAACCTCGAACCCCAGAACAAGCGGCCCACGGGCTCGGCCGATTCCCAGCCGGATTCTGAGCGAATCGGCACCCCTGTCCGGGGAGCGTCCGCCGCGCGCCGCCTCGTGTTTCCAGGTTTCGTCGAGGCGCCCGCCCGCGCGACGCTCCGCGCTATCGCCCCCGGGCGGCGCGCTCCGCAGCGATGCCACCGAGGGCCGCGCGTTGTTCGACGAGGTGCCACGGGAGCCGTGCGTACACGTCGTCGAACAACGTCTCGAGCGCGGGGCGCGGCTCCCCCTCGACTTCGGCGAGCGCTCGCTCGAGCTCGGCGTCCAACGCCGTATCGATCTCGCAATCGCGCGCGCTCGAGCCGACCCCCTCGCGCTCGAGGTGGCGACCGAGCCGCTGCACGGGATCGCGCTCGCGCCAGCGCGCCTCTTCGGCGGCGGAGCGATACCGCGACGGGTCGTCGCTCGAGGAGTGGGCACCGAGGCGGTACGTGACGCACTCGAGCAACGTGGCGCCGTTCCCCGCGCGCGCGCCGTCGATCGCGTGGGCCACGGCGTCGTAGACGGCGAGCGCGTCGTTGCCGTCGAGGCGCTCGCCACGCACCCCGTACGCGCTCGCCTTGATCGCGAACGTGGACGAGGCCGTCTGGCGTGAGGCCGACACGCTGATCGCGTACTGATTGTTCTGGCAAACGAAGACGACGGGCGCGCGGAACACGCCAGCGAAGTTCAGGGCGGCGTGGAAATCGGGATGGCTCGTGGCGCCGTCGCCGAGGAACGCGAGCACGACGCCGTCCGAGCCGAGCTTCGTCGCGGCGAGCGCCGCGCCGACGGCGTGCGGAAGCTGCGTCGCGATGCAGCTCGACCAGGAAACGACCTTCACGGAGCGGCTCGCGACGTGGTTCGGCATCTGCCGCCCCTTGAGCGGGTCCCTCGCGTTGCCGAAGAGCTGCGCGAGATACGTCACGAGCGGGAGCCCACGCACGAGCAACACGGCGCCCTCACGGAGCGCGGGGAACACCCAGTCGGTCGGCGCCGCCGCGAGCGCCGCGGCCACGGGCGGCGCCTCTTGCCCGAAGGCCGCGCCGTAAAAACCGATGCGCCCCTGACGCTGGAGCGCCGACAGGCGCGTGTCGAGCCGGCGCAGCCGACGCATGTGCCGGTAGAGCTCGAGGCGGATCTCGACCGGAATCGAGCGCCGAGGCGGCCGCGCGATACGGCCGTCGTCCGCGAGAACGCTCGTGAGCTCGGAGAGCGTGGGAGCCTCGGTCGTCATCTCGAGTGGGCTCAGACCTTCGGCAGACGGCCGTCGAGGCGATCGAGCGCCTCGCGCACGACGGCGGCCTCGGCGCGGTCCGGCCGCTCCGCGAGGGCGAGCAGCGCGGGACGCGCCGCTTCGAGCCGCGCGCGCCCCGCGGCCGCCGCGGCGAGCGTTCGCTTCCGGAACGACAGCGCCGAGAGCTCATCGAGGATGCTCGACGCGGCGCGCGCGTCGCCCAAACGAGCGAGCGCCACCCGCGCCTCGAACGCGAGCGGATCGCGCCGGAGCCACCCGAACGCGCGACGAGAGAGCGCGGCCGCCGCCGCCCCGAGCGACAGCTCGCCGACGAGGTGCATCGCCTGCTGCTCGTCCTCCAGCGCGGCTCCGGGATGCGCTCCCGAAGCGAGCGCGACCAAAATGCCCTCGGCGCTCCGCTCGCCGAAGTGCCCGAGGCACAACGCCGCCGCCGCACGGACCCCCGCGTTCGCGTCGTCGAGCGACTGCCTCGCGCGCGCCCGCACGAGCTCGGGCAGCGCTCCCACGGCCCCGAAATGAGCCTCGGCGATGCGGTACGAGAGCCGGCGGATCTCGGCGTCGGGATCCACCGTGCCTTCCACGATGGCGGCCTCCGCTTCGGGCAGTCCGAGCTGGTGCAAACCGAGGAGCGCCTGGAAGCGCACGGCCGCCTCGCCGTCACGCCACGCCTTTTCGAGCGCTCGCGCCGCGGAAGGATGCGAGGCGTCGGCGAGCTCGCCCACGGCGAGCAGCGCGAGCTGACGCACGCGCACCACGGAGTCGGTCTCCGCGGCCTTCACGAGCGCGTCGACGGCCGAGCGCACGTCGGCGTCGGCCAGGCCGAGCGCGGCTTCGGCGCGAAGCTCCGCCGCGGTGTCGGCGCCGAGCACGCGCGTCAACGCGGCACATGCCTCCGCTTCCCCGGCGCGCGCGTGGCGCACCAGATCGGCGAGCGCGGAGCGCCGCACCTCGAGCTTGGCGTGAGTCACGTCGCGGAGCGCTGCGCGCAGGGTGCGGGGCAGCGGAGCGAGACCGAGCATCAGCTCGCGTCCTCGGGCGCTGCCGGTGGTTCCCCCGGCGCGCACACGTCCGTCGGTCGATCCTCCGGCACCGGCGCGGCCGAGTACGGGACGATGCACACGCGCTGCGAGCGATCCGCGTCCACGACGACCGCGCTCCACGGGTTGTCGGAGACCCCGAGGTCCTCGCAGACGTACCCGCTCCGGCAGTCGCTGTCCGACCCGCAAGGCGCCATGCAAAAGCTCCGCGTGAAGCGCGAGAACTCGTGGCCGCCCGCACACCCCGGCAGCGGCGAGAGCTGCGTGCCGAAGGCGACGCACACCGAATCGTCGGGGCACGTACCCGGTTCGCAGTCGAAAATGGTGCAGTAGCCACCGGGCTGCGTCAGGTCGCAGAGGCGATCGCCGCCCTGGGAGCAATCCACCGACGACTCACATTCGTCTCCGATCGCCGGCTGACAGCCCACACCGAGGGCAGCGAGCGAGAGCGCGGCGGCGAGCGAGAGCGTTCGGGGGCAAAAGACCATGAGCGGGCGGAACCTTACCCCAGGCGCGCGTCCCGGCCAGCCGCGCCGGGTCCGCGGTTTGCTTGGCGCCCATCCGGGCGGTAGAACGGCGGCCCGGAAGCGGGCCGATGGCCACACGCATCACCGACGACTGCATCAGCTGCGGCGCTTGCGAGCCCGAGTGCCCGAACGGCGCCATCACGCAGGGGGACCGCATCTACGTCATCGACCCGAACCTTTGCACGGAGTGCGTCGGCTTCGACGACCACGAGGCCTGCCAGGCGGTTTGCCCCGTCGAGTGTTGTTTGCCCGACCCCGAGCGCGTCGAGAGTGAAGAGGTGCTCATCGAGCGGGCCGTCCATCTCCACCCCAATGACGCGGAGCTCGCAGCCCGCGTCGCCGCCGGGACCTTCCCCTCACGCTTTCGGCGCTGAGCGCGCGCCGCATGCCGAAAGGCATCGGCCTTCCCCACAGGGAAGCAGCCCGGAAGGCTGGGTCTGGGTGCGACCCCGGCGCCCGGGCTGCCGCCGCGGGGGACACGACGACAAAAGCCGGCCGAACCGTGGCCCACGCTTGCGGGAATCGCGGCACTTGCTTACCCTTGTCGCGTGCATGCGTCGCTGACCGGGACCCGGCTCGGGCTGCTCGCCATTTTCGGTTTGGGGAGCACGCTGGCCGCTTGCTCGGGCTCCACCGCGAGCCACACGGTGGACGCCGATCACGGCAGCACGCACGCGCTCGTCAGCATCGAACGGCGGGACTCGCCGGATGCGAGCCTCACGCTCGCCCAGGCGTTCGCGAGCTTCGTGCGCACCCCGCCCGAGGTGGATCCGTCGGTCGTCCGGCGGGTGACTGGCCTCGATCTCGGCCTTCCGGAGCTCGGGCAGTGCACCGCGGCACCGGGGCGAGACGGGTCGATGCCGCTGAGCCCGTTCGACCGCGTCGAGCTGCTCGACGCAGGCGACGTGGCCCTGCGCACCCCCGATGGCCGCGTCGAGCTCGCGCCCCGCCCCTTTCCGGCCGTCACCGATCAGATCTCGGGCGTCGTGTACACGACGCGGGATCGCGCCGCGCAGCTCCCCCCCGCCGAACGCTACGCGCTCGACATCGCGGGCAGCGCGGAGCTGCCGCCGCTCGCGGTGGACGCCGAGGCCCCCCCCCGGCTCGAAGACGTCACGCTCGACGGGGCTCCGCTCGAGGCCGGCGCGCGCTTGACCCGCTCCGGCGCCTTGCTCGGCTGGGCTCCGGGCAGCGAGCGCGATCTCGTCTACGTCACGCTCTCGGGTCCCGACGGCGCGCGCAGCGCCGTCTGCGCGTTCCCGGATGCCGGACGCGGCGTGCTGCCCGCCTCCGTGCTGCCCTCGGCGGGCCCCGCCACGCTTTCTGTCCATCGTTTGCGCGCCGTCGCGCTCAACGCCGGTGTCGATGCCGGCGAGCTGCGGTTCGATTTCGAGCTGTTCGTGCCGGTCGAAGTCGTGCAGTGACCCGCGCCCGTTCCGTTCCGGCGCCATGACGGCCCCGCACCGCGTGTACTTCGTGCCCGGCATGTTCGGCTTCGGGCGCCTCGGCAGCTACGACTACTTCACGCATCTTCGCACGGGCCTCGAGGAACGCTTCCGCGCCGCCGGCGTGCCCGTCGTTTTCGAGGACATCCCGGCGCCGCCCACGTCGTCGCTCCGCCACCGCTCGCGCATCTTGGCGACGACCGTCGCCCGCCACGCCGCGAACGACGACGGACCGATCCACCTCGTCGGGCACTCGACGGGCGGGCTCGACGTGCGGCTCGTGCTCTCGCCGCGCGCGCAGCTCGGGCTGCCGCCAGAGCTCTTGGCCTTCTGCACGCGGGTGCGCAGCGTCGTCACGCTCAACACGCCCCACTACGGAACGCCGCTCGCCGGATACTTCGCCACGGTCTCCGGGACGCGGCTGCTCTACGCGGCGAGCCTGCTCACCGTCGTCTCCCTGTCCCTCGGTGAGCCCTCGATCGCGATCTTTTCGCGCTTGCTCGGCGGCGTCGGCAACATCGACAACCTGCTGGGCGGCGATTTCAAGGTCGTGAGCCGCCTCACCGATTCCATCCTCAAGTACCTCGACAAGGAGACTCGCGACGAGATCACCGACTTTTTGAGCAAGATCCGGGTCGACCAAGGCGCGATCATCCAGACCATGCCCGAGGCGATGGACGTCTTCAACGCGACGACCGAGAACCACTCGGGGGTGCGCTACGGCTGCATCGCCTCCGCAGCGCCCCCGCCGCTCTCGTTGCGCTTCGCGCGCCGCATCCGCTCGCCCTACGCGGCGCTCACGGCCGCGCTCTACACGACGCTCTATCACTTCACGTGTCAGAGCCCGAAAGTGTATCCGTACGCTCGGGCGACGAAACGCGAGAGCGAGCTCTTCAGCGCCGGCATCGACGAGGACGTGACGAGCGCCTCGAACGACGGCGTGGTGCCGACGCTCAGCATGCTCTGGGGCGAGCTCATCTGGGCGGGTGAGGCCGATCACCTCGACGTGCTCGGCCATTTCCAGGACGACGTGAAGCCGAGCTCGCACACCGACTGGGTCACGAGCGGTTCCCGCTTCACGCGCCGCCGCTTCGCGGCCCTGCTCGATGCGATGGCGCGCTTCCAGCTCGAGAGCTGACCATGGGCCCGTCGCTTCTCGTGGCGAGCGCCGCGGCTACCGAGGGCCCGGATGGGTGGATCGGCTCGTGGTCGCCTGGAATCGGGGATCCCACGTTCGGCGGCTGGCTCACGGTCGTCCTCTATCTCGCCGCGGCCGTCGTGTGTGTCGCGCTCTCGCGGTCGGCGCGGGTGCCAGCGCGCGAGCGCACGATTTGGCTCGGGCTCGCCGCGGGGCTCGCCTTCCTCGGCGTGAACAAGCAGCTCGACCTGCAATCGGCGCTCACCGAGATCGGCCGCATCCTCGCGAAGGGGCAAAACTGGTACGAGCACCGCCACGAGGTGCAGCGCTTCTTCGTCGAGGTCATCGCCCTCGTGGCCGTCGTGACGGCGCTCGTCCTCGCGTTCGTGATCCGGCGCATGCCGCGCCCGACTCAGCTCGCCGTCGTGGGCGCGTGTCTCTTGCTCGGGTTCGTCGTGATCCGCGCGGCGTCGTTCCACCACGTCGATCGCCTGATCGGCATGGAGTGGCTCGGCGTGCGCGCCAACTGGGTGTTGGAGATCGGCGGCCTCGCCTGCATCCTCGCGGCCGCGCTCTTTCGCCGCCCTCGCCCCTCGCCCGCCGCGCGTTCGCGGTAGAGCTGAGGAGCCACCCAAGGCGAGCCGAAATATGCGGCCGCGCTCTTTCGCCGCCCTCGCCCCTCGCCC
>Ga0079224_100010963_pt1 | contig 12463 bp, 11 predicted proteins | sample Stecom2015_FD_80414 | JGI IMG/M metagenome (GOLD analysis project Ga0079224, IMG submission 80414) | Agricultural soil microbial communities from Utah to study Nitrogen management - Steer compost 2015 | ecosystem: Environmental > Terrestrial > Soil > Agricultural land | place: USA: Utah...
GGTTGACCCATCGCCAGAGAGGAAGTCAGGCCTGCTAGAAACAGTAAGCCGAACCACATGGCACCGGCCAGGGGTGCGAGAGATCCCCAGTTGTTGAACAGGCTTGGAAGAGTCAGGAAGCATAAGGAGAACCCCCCTCCACTCGCGGTTATGGCAGCAACTGTCTGAAGCCCCAGGTAGGCTGTGGCAATTGGAATTAGTATTGATCCACCGAGTACCACTTCGACGAATTCGTTGAGCCATCCTGCGGCTGAGGCGCTCAGGGCGATATCATCGCGCGAGCTGAGATAGGAGGCATAGCAATGAACTGACCCCATTCCCAGAGACAATGTGAAAAAGACCTGTCCTGCTGCGGCTAGCCAGGTCGTGGGGTCGAGGAGTCCGGAGACTCTCGGCTGCCACACAAAGTTCAGACCTTCCAGGGGGCTGGTCACGACTCCAGAGTCCCCGACTTTCAATGTAAGGCCACGTATGACCAGAATTACGGCAAACAGGATCAGTAAGGGTAATCCAATCTTGGCTGCCAGCTCGATCCCTCGGGCCAGTCCTCTCGAAAGGATCCAGACGTTCAACAGCAGCGTCAAGAGGAAGAAGAAAACAGCCTGTGAACTGAATGACAGGAGGCCTCCTTGGCTTGAACCCGTATAGTCCTGAAAGAATTGTTCGGGTGCAATGGAGCCGAAAGAGCCGAGTAGAGAATGCCACATATAGGCCAAGGTCCAGGACTCCACGTAAGTATAGTAGGCAGCGATTGTCAGATTGGTGAACAAGCCGCACACGCCGATATATTTCAGCCAGCGGTGGTTGCCCAGAACATCAAACATCCCGGGAGGAGAGTGGTGGCCGTGCTTGCCGCCGTGGCGGCCGATGGCCCACTCCACCCAGAGGAGAGGAATACCCATCAAAATAAAGCAGATCAGGTAAGGTATTAAGAACGCTCCCCCACCATTCTGCGCTGCCTGTGCAGGAAACCGCAGGAAATTTCCAAGCCCGACAGCGTTGCCAGCCATCGCCAAGACCAGACCTATTCGAGTATCCCAACGTTCAACACGACTCATGATCGAGTTATCGCTCCGATGGCATATCGGTGGCCGGCAGCTGCATATGAACGCAAAAAAATCCTGGAAGCTAGCCAGCCGATCGACCCGTTTCCAGTTTCCATCGCTCACAATTTGCCGCTGGTGTTACCGTTCCTTTCTTCTCTGTCTTCGTCCGCCTGACTTCTTTTTCGCAGGTAGATGATAGCTGCGATTGCGGCTACGGTCAGTCCGACAACGATGACCTGTTCTAAGCCCAACTCCATTGAGAGCCTCCTTCAAAGTCTTTAGCAAGGAACAATTGGGAAGGAACAATTGGGGACCGGCCACTGTGCCGGGAGGACAGCCTCATGACGGGTCATCTTCTCGATCCCTGGTTTCCTTCCTGGTGGCAGGTTCCCGAATGCTTTCCTGGGTGCTCCGCAAAGCTATTGGGGAACGGCTCCACCTTACAAGGCACGGGAGCAGAGGAACCGGGAGACACGGGAACTGGGGACAGACAGCGGAACTGGGACAGGCCTCAGTTGGTCCGGTTGAAGACAGGCCCCAGGTGACCCCGGGCTCAGCGCCTCATACCAATGCGTGATGTTAAATAGACGCCACGCTGGTTTCTAAATCCGGAGTGGAAAGTAGTCGGAAAGTAAAGAAACTCTTAACGGAAGTTGTTGATAAAAGGATGCCTGAATTTGAATGAGGCGGACGTAAGGACACGAGGCAGCTTCTTCGCGGGACAGAGAGGGAACAATCTTCGAACCCGAGCCTTTGGAATCACCGATTACGGGCGGAAGTCCGGCCTCGGTCCGAACAGCTAGCTCAGAAGTAGCCACGTCCATAGCGGAGCGCGGTGTCGTCGAGACAGACGTGGCGGCGAGTGTAAGCGCCAGCAGGAAAATGAACGCCAGCGTTCCACTCCTTGCCGCGTATGCCTGTGGGTTTCGAGATAGTAAGCGCCGCTTCACTGCCAGAGAGTATGCCAAGGAAGCCTCCCGAGGTCAATATATACCCGAAGGGAAGCAGGATGAGTTCAACTTTCAACTCTGTGTGCTGAAAGCGCCGAATGGGAAATCCGGGGTGAAGCGACGCGACACGCCGGGAAAAAGTGAGGTCGACCATTCATGCTTCCAAAAGGAGTACAATCAATCCTCTATTGACAGTAACTTAAGGAAATCTATTGCATTCCTTTAGGGTGCTCTGTTCTTTTGGTTTGGTAGCCGGAGTCGCGGCTATCGCCCTCCGAGCTTTCATTCGGACATCCTTTCACGATCGCATGCAGCCACGATCAGTCGTGAATTAATTCGTTTAATCCCCTGTGCAAGTAAGGAGTCTACCTCCAGCTCAGTGCCTTGCGTTCAATGGTGAGTTGATTGTGGGGCAGCCTCCGCCGCTTCCCACAGATGACTAAATTGACTCATGCTGTCGGGACGGAAGGCCATCCGGGGCGCGCTATCCCCCGGCGGCCTATTCCGACCCTCCGTTCAGTGTCCGTAGCAATTCTTCCAGTCGGTCTGCTATATCCTGGAGGCTCCGCCGAACCATCTCCAGCTTTTCACTCTCAGTTGGAGCAGCCGGTTGTGAGGGTGTCTCATCGACGACCTCATCGTCCTCTAACGGGATGGCATCACTCGTTGGAGCGACAGCCGGAAGCTCACCTACCAGGGCCCGGACGCTTTCTTCCATGGTCGGCTGCATGACCACCCGTTGGGAATCAGCCAGGATTATTCGACGCAGCTCCGGAAACGCCAGTGTCTCGGGTCTCAAGAAGACCGGCTCTGCGTAAAGGATTGAATTCCCAATCGGAATGACTAGCAAAATTCCACGGGACACTTCAGATCCGACCTGTCCCCACAAGGTGAACTGTTCCGAGATAATCGGATCGTTATCGATGCGCGCTTCGATTTGATTGGGCCCATCGATATGACGGCCGGAAGGAAATTCAAAAAGTATCAGCTCACCGTAATGGGGCGCGTCATTACGGGCTGCAATCCAGGCCACGAGATTATGTCGATTCACAGGAGTAAAGGGCTGAATCAACAAGAACTCTTCCCCATCCCCCTCCGGCAATCGAGCCACAATATAGTAGGGCAATAGCGTGGATGATCTTCCGAAGGAAGTTTCGAAAGGTAGATCCCACTGATCCTCTTTGTTGTAAAACACGGAAGGATCCTGCATGTGATACTGCAGAAGCATATGGACCTGGAAGGTGAAGTAGTCCTGGGGATATCTGATGTGCGCCGTCAGGTACTCCGGCATATCCGTCATGGAACGAAAAAGGGTCGGGAAGATCTGCTGGTAAGCCCGAATCATCGGGTCGTCTTCATCTGAAATGAAGAATTCGACTGATCCGCTATAGGCATCGATGACGCCTTTTACGCTATTTCGGATGTAATTGAAGTTACCGCTCCATCGAGCCGAGTAGGGGTATTGATTGGTGATCGTATAGGCGTCTTGTATCCAAAAAAGGCGTCCGTCTGCCACGACCACGTACGGGTTTCGATCGCGGACCAAAAAAGGAGCAATGGTTGAAAATCGTTCGGATACCACCCGGCGGAACTGAATACGGCTATTTTCATGCACTTCTCCTGAGATGAGGATGTTGAGGTCCCAAAATCTCCATGCAAAAAGCAGTCGTCTGAAGAAGGAGCTGAGAGGGACACCGCCTGCTCCCTCATAATGAGTGTAGGCGGGGCCTTCGGTACCAGGGTAGTTAAACTCCTGCATCGAAGTGTTGGTGATGACATAGTCGAGACTCTTGAGCCCGTAATAAATTTCGGGACGTTTCAGCGGGATTTCACCCTGAGGGGGGACATCTTTCAAAAAGAAAGCGGGACGGCCGCTTCCTTCGACCTCGGTGACCGGGCTCATCGCCACACCGTAACCGTGGGTGAACTGAAGATGGCGATTTACCCAGCGCTGAGCTTCGGTTGGTAGTTTCTCTGGAGAAAGCTCTCTAGTCGACAGCATTACCTGGCGCAGATCGCCATTAATTACATAGCGGTCTGTGGTGACGCTGAGAAAATCATAATAAAGTCGAAAGAACTGGATCTGATTGTAGCTTTCCAGAAGCGGGCCTTCGTCCCACAATCTCACATTCTGGATCGTTCCAGGGTTGTTCTCAATCGTCTGATGGTCTACAACGCCCTGGGCCGGGTGATGAATGGACTGGATGCGGTCCAGCCCATAGGCCTGCCGGGTCAGTCGGATGTGATGCTCGAGATACGGTTCCTCACGTGCAAGTTCGCTCGGTTCTACGTAAAGTCGTTGAACCAGTGCCGGAAGCAAACTGGTCAGTGCGATGTTGAGGACGAACCATCCGCCCACGCCCCAGAAGACCAGGCGATTACTTCTTTGAGACATAGAGTAGAGAAGAAGTCCCGCCGTCAGTAGAGCAATCAGCGTCATGACCGTGTAGGCAGGAAGGGTTACATGAGCTTCGGTGTATCCCACCCCGATGACGGCACCGACTGTGGAGTAGAGAAGGTCATAGCGAGCCAACCAGTGTCCAAAGGCTATCGCGATAAAGAGAGCGGCACCGATTGCAAGCAGGTGGCGGCGCAAGGGACCTATAAACAGGAGGGGGGCGCCCCGAAGTTGGGCAAAGACATAGTACAGCCCTCCCACGATGAGTCCAGTTGTAATCAGTATCATCACGACCCAGTCCTGGAGGAGGTTCAAGACGGGAAGCGTGAAAACAAAAAAGCCGATGTCCTTCTCAAAGATTGGATCAGTGCTTCCGAAGGAAGCGCCTGACAGAAACAGGAGAACTTCCTCCCAGCGCGCTGCAATCCTTTCAGCAACGAAAACCCCGAAGAGGAGGATAGCTATCATCGCAACCCACCCCAGAAAGCGGCGGATCGTCTGGAGCGTGGTATAGGAAATCTGGCCTACCGCCTCAACTCCCAATCCCCGAGTGGAGCGGAAAAAGAGATAGACATTTCCGCCAGTGAAGGCGACGAATATGAGAAGTCCTACCAGGAAAAGCCAAAACTGACTCGCAATAATTTTTACGAGAACGCTTTCATATCCCAGTGCGCTGAACCAGAGCCAATCGGTATAGAAGGTCCGAAGCCAGTTCAACCCGTATAGAACAAGCAGGGCAATGATTGCGGAAGCGCCGATGCGCGCGTAACGCGCTAGATCGGCCGGATTAATTTCGAACTGAGGACCCGAGGGGCCAGCGCCCCCTCCTCCTCGTCGAAATGGGGAGTCGATCATACAATGTTCCCTTATTACGGATTACTTTCTTTTCTTTATGCTTTCTCCTGCTTGATTATTCAGAATAAATGCTGCGGGTCAACCAGAGTCGGGTTTAGAGGGCTCCCCTCGCTTTACAGGAGACAGGCATGCGTGGGCATCGTCCGATGACGGAGGATTCTATGTTGCCGTTTGGAAAGATCACACTGATGACGTCTCCCGTTCGCGCTGCATCACAGTCAGCGTAATGCTACCGTTTAAAGGTCCATGCCCTGGCACTTCTCTGGTTTTGATCAGCGTAATAGGGTGTGCCTGCTCTAAACCAGGCTAGTTCGGGACTAGTCGATTGCAAAGCAATAGAAGAGGCCGTCGCCTCCTGTGCCTCGCAAGTCTTCCTGGCTGCAACCCCGGCTCGCATGGGCGGAGTTCCAAGAAGTCGGATTATCCCCGCCTCCCTGACGGTCATGATGGCCGACCTGAGCACTGCCCGCTCCCGAACTGGTCCAGTTCTGGCAAGTTCGATCTCCATCTCCGGAAAAGGCCGTACCATCCAGTTGTGAACCGGTCAGAATGTCGTGCCGATTCGGATTATCACCACGACCGTTGATCGGTTCTCCTTTCTCATTGAGGACTGTTTCCTTGGTCAGATTATTGTCGCCGTGAAGATGCTCGATATCCCGAGCCACCATAACTCCTTTTGCGTTGTACCATGGTCCCTCACCAATCCGGTCCCGAGCATTGACAGCATTTTGGCCACTCGTACTCAGATACGCCCGCCAGGTTCGATTACCGGCACCCGCGCTTGCGGCCAACTTCTGACAATGAGCATCGGCGCCCTCCGGTCCACCCAAGTCGGCACCGTTCCCCGGCCCGACGCTGGTTAAGAAAAAACTCATCTGTTCTGCCTGGGCCGCAGCCAGACCCGTTCCTGCCAGGAACACCGTAAGACTTAGTGATAGTAATCTCATTATCGTTTACCCTCCTCGATTAGACCCGGTGTGTATTTTGTGGCACAAGCCAGCTGAAAGGCCGTCCACAGGATCCCTTCTGGACACCTCACCTGTCGCCTCTTGGCGAATTGTTTTGGCAATAGTTCCACGGATGCTTCTAGCATGACACCAGCGGATCGAATTTTCGATTGGAATTTTAGGTTCAGCGTGATTCCATAGTTGTTTCTTTCCAGTTCGCCTTTTGCTAAGGTCGACAAAAAGGAGGTGCACGCCATGTCATCGTTCAACGCATTCCTCTCGAGTCTCACCCAACCCGCGTATTTCCTGCTTCGCTTCTTCGCAGGGATTCTCTTCGCCTTTCATGGAGCTCAGAAGTTGTTCGGAGTATTTGGAGGTCAGCAGGCCTCAGATGCACTGATGATTGCGGCCGGTATCATTGAATTTTTTGGTGGGCTGGCAATCGCGGTTGGGTTGTTGACACAGGTGGTCGCTTTCTTGTCAGCCGGCGAAATGGCTACTGCTTACCTGGTGGCGCACCTGCCACAAGGAATGATTCCTATCCAGAACAATGGAGAACTCGCGCTCCTCTATCTGTTTATATTCCTTTACATTATGGCAAGAGGCCCAGGCATTCTCGCGGTCGATCAGGCGTTTGGAGCCCGAACATCGGAACCCCACCTTTCTGCGCAATCGTAAAAGCACGGGTTCGGAAAGGTTTTCGCGGGGACTACGACAGCCTACGCCACAGACGAACATTCTTGCGAGGGTCAGGAGGCGAATCTTGCAATCGGAGAAGAGCGTCGCTTAAGATCGTCTATAACTCAAGTCCTGTTCCCAATTGATCTGACTGCCTGGGAGGGCAGAATGCGATCCCTCGAGCTCGAAGTTGCCGGGCGAAGACGAAAATTCGGTGAGACTCGGCGAAGCGACACATGGTGGTTGCAGCCGGCGCTGGTTTTTCTTGGCCTTTTTGCTTTTATCGTCTATTCCACTTGGGCCGCCTTTCAGGGAGAGCACTATACATACGGTCCGTACCTGTCACCCTTTTACTCACCGGAACTGTTCGGTGACAGTAGCCACAGCCTGTTGGGACCAAGGCCCGCCTGGTGGCCTGGCTGGTTGCCCTTTTCTCCAGCTTTCTTGATTCTCTGGGCGCCGGGAGGCTTCCGCCTGACCTGCTATTACTATCGAGGAGCCTACTATAAATCCTTCTGGGCCGATCCTCCGGCCTGCGCTGTCGGAGAGCCCAGAAAAGGATATCGAGGAGAGGCTTCTTTTCCTTTGATATTGCAGAACATCCATCGTTTCTTTCTGTATTTGGCTCTCCTGTTCCTGGTGATACTCTCGTACGATGTATGGAAGGCTCTCTGGTTTGAAGATCCCACAACGGGTGAGGCGTCTTTTGGAATCGGAATCGGCACTCTGGTGCTTGCCATCAACGTCTTTTTGCTCGGAGGCTATACGCTGGGCTGTCATTCACTCCGACATCTGATCGGCGGCTACCGAGACATCCTTTCTCAATCACCACTCCAGTTCACAAGCTATCGATGCGTCTCCTGCTTGAATCGAAAGCACATGCTCTGGGCATGGTTTAGTCTTGTCTGGGTCGCTTTTGCGGATATTTACGTGCGACTTTGCTCAATGGGCCTCTGGAGTGACTGGAGGCTGTTTTAGATGGTGCAGCCGCGACTGCATGAATATGACATTCTGGTGATTGGGGCCGGTGGAGCTGGCCTGCGCGCAGCAATTGAAGCCTCCCAAGCCGGTGCAGGAGTTGCTGTCGTTAGTAAGTCGTTATTGGGAAAAGCCCATACCGTTATGGCAGAAGGAGGCATCGCAGCCGCACTGGCCACCGTAGATCAGCGTGATGACTGGAAGGTGCATTTCGCTGACACCATGCGCGGAGGTCAGTATCTGAATAACTGGCGGATGGCTGAGCTGCATGCCAGGGAAGCACCTGCGTGCGTTAGAGAGCTGGAAGCCTGGGGAGCCCTGTTTGATCGCACGGCCGATGGGCAGATTTTGCAGCGTAATTTTGGAGGCCACAAATATCCCCGGCTCGCCCATGTCGGTGATCGTACTGGGCTGGAAATGATACGAACCCTACAAGACCACGGGATCCACCAGGGTATCGACTTCTTCATGGAGTTGACCATCACAGATCTGTTGAAGCGCGACGGTCGCATAGCTGGCGCTCTGGGCTATGACCGAGAAAAGGGTCGCGTTTACCTTTTTCAGACCAAAGCCGTGATTCTGGCCACGGGCGGGATCGGAAAGGCTTACGAAATCACCAGTAATAGCTGGGAATACACGGGTGACGGCCATGCGCTGGCCTACAAGGCAGGAGCCGAGTTGATCGACATGGAGTTCGTCCAGTTCCACCCTACCGGGATGGTTTGGCCGCCCGGTGTGCGTGGAATTCTGGTTACCGAAGGGGTCAGGGGTGAGGGCGGTATCCTGCTGAATAAACAGCAGAAGCGCTTCATGTTCGATGACATTCCCGAGGCTTACAGGGCTCAAACGGCCGATAATCCTGAGGAAGGCTGGCGCTATACGCAGGGAGATCCGGATGCCAGAAGGCCTCCTGAGCTATTGACGCGGGATCATGTTGCTCGATGCATCGTCCGAGAGGTTCGGGGGGGACGAGGTTCTCCTCACGGTGGTGTCTATCTCGATATTGCCTGGATCAAAGAGAAATTGCCGGATGCTGAAAACCACATCAAGCGCAAGCTTCCCGCCATGTATCACCAGTTCAAAGAGCTGGCTAACCTGGATATTACTCGAGAACCGATGGAAGTGGGCCCGACGACTCATTATGTAATGGGTGGGGTAAGGGTCGATGCCGAGACGCAGATGTCCAGTGTGCCCGGTTTATTTGCAGCGGGCGAATGTAGCGCCGGGCTGCACGGGGCAAATCGCCTGGGAGGCAATTCACTTTCTGATCTGCTCGTTTTTGGGAAGAGAGCGGGCCATTTTGCCGCTCTCTTTGCCACCCAGCATAGCCTTTTGGAAGTTGATCCGGCGGAAGTGGAAAGCTGCAGCCGCAGAATTCTGCGCCCGTTCGAAGCAGACAGAGGAGAAGAGAATCCGTTTCAAATGCAGGAGGAACTACAGAAATTAATGCAGAAGCAGGCTGGGATCTTGCGGACCGAGGACGAGTTGAAAGATACGCTGCAGCAGATCTTCCAGCTCAAAAGGCGTCTCGATGAGGTCACCATTGGCGGCAATCGCGAATTCAACCCGGGTTGGCACGCGCTACTGGAGATGGACAATCTGCTGATCGTTTCGGAAGCTATCGTGCGGTCCGCGCTTGAGAGAACGGAAAGCCGGGGAGCCCACTATCGTGCCGATTATCCGGAGAAGGATCCGTCGTTCAGCCAGGTGAATACGGTGCTCTCCAAGGCGCCTGATAACCAGATGCGGGTGCGTCAGGAGCGAATTCCGGATATGACGGAAGAATTAAGAAAAATCATCGAGGAAATGGGTTAATGGCCGATTTTACTTTTCGCGTATGGCGTGGATCTAGAGGGCAAGGAGAATTCAAGGACTATCCGGTCGAAATATCTGAGGGGATGGTCGTGCTGGATGCTCTTCATGAGATTCAGGCCAGACAGGACCCCACCCTGGCCGTACGCTGGAACTGCAAGGCGGGCCGTTGCGGCTCTTGTTCCGCAGAAGTAAACGGCCATCCTCGTTTGACCTGTATGACCCGTTTGAATTCGCTGCCTGCGGACCGACCGGTCATCGTCGAGCCTTTGAGAGCCTTTCCCCATTTGAAGGATCTGGTCACCGATGTTTCCTGGAATTACGAAGTGAAGAAAAGGATCCGCAAGTTTCGGCCGCGACCTCCGGATCGTGAAGATGGCAGCTGGCGTATCGCGCAGGAGGATGTGGACCGGGTCCAGGAATTCCGAAAATGCATCGAATGTTTTCTGTGCCAGGATGTCTGCCACGTCCTTCGAGAGCATGCTCAGTTTGATCAGTTTATTGGCCCTCGATTCCTTATTCATGTGGCCAGTTTGGAAATGCATCCGCTTGACACCGAGAATCGAATTGCAGATTTGAAGACAGCGCAGGGTATCGGCTTCTGCAATATCACTAAGTGTTGCACCAGAGTCTGTCCGGAAGGGATCAAGATTACCGACAATGGAATCATTCCTTTAAAAGAGCGCGTCGTTGACCAGTTCTATGATCCGATCACAAAGCTCTTTCGCATCTTCAGGTCAGGGAGCGACTAATTTGGGAGAGGCTTATGAAATTCGAATTGAAACAACTTTCCCCGCCCGCCATTCCGAGGGCCCTGCAAAGGGCAGAACGCTACCGCCTCCTCAATCAACCTGATCAGGCAGAAAGTATCTGTCGGGACATTTTGCGAATCGAACCGGATCATCAGAAAGCTCTTGTGAATCTGATTCTAGCCTTGACTGACCAGTTCGAAAGCGGTTGGGCCGAGCGGTTCAATCGGTCTCTGGAGCTGGTGTCCAAATTGAAAGACGAATACCACGTCACCTATTACACCGGTATCATCTATGAGCGAAGAGCTCGAGCCCGCCTACACCAGGGGCTGCCAAATTCGGATTCGGTCGCTTACGAGTGGTTTCGCCGCGCCATGGACGAATACGAGAAGGCTGAGAAGCTTAAGCCGCCCGATGACGACGAAGCCCTGTTGCGATGGAATAGTTGTGCCCGCATGATCATGGACCATGATTTGAAGGCCGGCAGTGAAGAGACCTTCCAACCTTTCCTGGAATAGCTGTTCGTTAGTAGTGATTAGCATCCGCCCTCTGAAGGCCGCGACGGCTTCCTCGCGATGAACTTTGTTTCTTACCCCTCCGTCTAAGGAAGTAGGAAAGGAGCAAGGCCATGACTGTTACGATCACGAGAAGACACTTAATCCTCTTGGCAATTTTCGCCGTTTCTGTATTTCTGGTCTCCTCCCTACTCAACTATTTTCAGCAAAGGCGCCAGCTCTCCGACTGGTCGCTCCTGACATCCGGTCCTGTCTACGATCAAGTGTGGACTCCGGATGGGGCCGTTCAAGCGAGGATTGTTCGGGTACTCTTGACTGACGGTCGGACCGGGCACCTGATTATTCCCAATGACGCAGGCCGCGAACAGCTCTATTATCGAGATGAAGCCGGTGTTTACCCGGTATCTCTTTCTGATCCTCGTCCTGCGACTCGGGAACAGGTCACCTACTATCAAGCAACCTCGCAACCTGCGGTCACCGAGCGTTACCAGACCGTGAGTCAACCGATCGTGACGGAGAGAACCGTCATACGAGAGGTTCCCGCGAGTCCCGCTCCCCAACCGGTCAGGTCTGAAAAGAAACGCTCATGGGAGCGTGAGGTCTTGATCGTAGCCGGAAGCTCCGGTGCCGGGGCAGCAATCGGCGCCGCTGCGGGCGGTAAAAAAGGTGCGGCAGTAGGGGCCATCTCAGGTGGGGTCGCAGGACTGGTGTACGATCTGGCCACACGCTGAGCTCAGAGCCCCCCTGCTCCCAGAAGAAATGGAGGGACGCGGCCTGGGGTGGAAGTTCTTGCACGCCATGGCAAACTTTCACCTCAGGCCGACAGGTCTTGGTTAATCCTGTAGCTTCGGGACCAATTTAAGAATGTTTTTGTGGATTCCGGGTACGCCTGATAACGCGAGATTGAAGTTCCAATTGGGGTGTAGTCCCGCCTGCCGTTTGCGGCTCGCAGCCGCACTGATTCCCTACCGGTACTCACAGCTGGCTTCTAAGGGATACTGATAATAACTCTTATAGTTCTCTGCTTTAGGATCCATGCATCCGGCTAGATTCAAGAGCTCGATATTGCGAAATTCGACCGGATGACTTTCACTCTGTAGCGAAATGTACCCGCTGGACAGTAGCTTTCCGTCTTTTTTGACTGATGGATCGTAATGACGGACAGAACCGCCTCCGATCTGCGGTTTCTTGTAGACAAGGACCGTCTCTCCTTCAACGATATGCTCAATCCGGGACGAGCCTAGAACCAGCACCTCAACCTGCACCCACTGGTCGCCCCGATAGGTCCTGGAAGTGGATTGAACGCAGTGTTTTGTGACGAGTCCCCCGTCCATCTCGACATGAGTCCCCGGCGTGCAAAGATTTGCGGTCGGGCGTTCACCTGAATCGCCACCTCCGAGCAGCTGGACTTCGATCGAGATTGGAAAGTCCTGGTTTCGAGTCATTGTTTCTGGAGGTTGGGAATGGATCATAATACCGCTATTTCGATAGGCCCACTCCGGGGCATCTGGAAGTTGTTCACCGGTGAAGCGGTA
>Ga0079224_100010964_pt1 | contig 12463 bp, 10 predicted proteins | sample Stecom2015_FD_80414 | JGI IMG/M metagenome (GOLD analysis project Ga0079224, IMG submission 80414) | Agricultural soil microbial communities from Utah to study Nitrogen management - Steer compost 2015 | ecosystem: Environmental > Terrestrial > Soil > Agricultural land | place: USA: Utah...
GACTCGCTGGTGCGGATGGTCCAGGATTTCTCGCTCCGTTACCCGCTGGTCGACGGGCAGGGCAACTTCGGCTCGATCGACGGCGACAGCGCGGCCGCCTACCGCTACACCGAGGCGAGGCTCGCGCCGCCCGCGCTGGAGCTGCTCGCCGACATCGAGAAGGACACCGTCGACTTCGTCGACACCTTCGACAGCCAGCGCCAGGAGCCGAGCGTGCTCCCGGGCGCGCTCCCGAACCTGCTCGTCAACGGGAGCTCCGGGATCGCGGTCGGGATGGCGACGAACATCCCGCCGCACAACCTGCGCGAGATCGCGGCGGCGCTCCGCCACCTGGTCGAACACCCCGATTGCACGGTCGACGACCTGATCCGCCACGTCCCCGGCCCGGACTTCCCGACCGGCGGCTACATCATGGGCGTCGACGGGATCCATTCGGCGTACCGGACCGGCCGCGGTCGGATCGTCATGCGCGCCCGGGTCCAGAAGGAGACGCTCCGGGGCGGGAAGGAGCAGCTCGTCGTGACCGAGCTCCCCTACGGGATTTCGAAGGCCCGGGTCATCGAGCAGATCGCCGATCTCGTCCGGACCCGGAAGACGGACGACATCGCGGACCTGCGCGACGAGTCCGACCGCGACGGGATGCGGATCGTCATCGAGCTGAAGCGCGGGGCCCAGCCCCGCCCCGTCCTGAACCTGCTCTACAAGCAGACGTACCTGCAGGCGACGTTCGGCGCGATCATGCTCGCGCTCGTGCCCGGCGCCGGCGAGGCTGGCGAGCGGGGCGGCGTGCCTCGCGAGCTGACGCTGAAGGAGATGCTCGAGCACTACCGGGACCACCGTCTCGAGGTGATCCGGCGCCGCTCGGCGCACGAGCTCGAGAAGGCCCGGGCCGAGGCGCACATCACCGAGGGGCTCCTGATCGCGCTCGACGACATCGACGCCGTCATCACCCTGATCCGCAAGGCGAAGGACCGGCAGGACGCATCGGCGAAGCTGCAGCGGCGCTTCAAGCTCTCCGAGCTCCAGGCCCAGGCGATCCTGGACATGCGCCTCGCAAAGCTGACCGCGCTCGAGACCCGCGAACTGCGCGACCGGCTCCGCGCGCTCGAGAAGCAGATCGCCGAGCTCGAGAAGCTGCTGAAGAGCGAGAAGCGTCAGCTCCGCGCCCTCCTCGCCGAGCTCGACGCGATCGTCGAGAAGTACGGCGACGCGCGGCGGACGACGATCCTCAAGGGCGGCGACAAGGACTTCTCGATCGAGGACCTCGTCGCGCAGGAAGAGGTCGTCGTGACCGTGACGCACGCGGGCTACATCAAGCGGATGCCGATCGCGACCTACCGCCGCCAGCTCTCGAGCGGCCGCGCGATCGCGGGGATGGACCGCTACGAGGACGACTTCCTCGAGCACGTCTTCGTCGCGAGCACGCACGACACGCTCCTCTTCTTCAGCGATGCCGGCCAGGCGTACGCGCTCCCGGTCCACGAGATCCCGGAGGCCGGCCGCGCGAGCCGCGGACGGCCGATCGGCCAGCTCATCGGGATCGGGCGCGACGACACCCTCGCCGCACTCGTCGCGGTCAGCGACTTCTCGCCCGAACGCACGCTCGTCTTCCTGACCGCGGACGGGACCGTCAAACGCACAGCGCTCGACCAGTTCGCGAACGCGCGCGCGACCGGGATCAACGCGATCAACCTCGCGGAGGGCGACCGGCTCCTCGACGTCCAGCTCTCCGACGGGATCAGCGACATCGTCCTCGTCACCCGCAACGGCCAGGCGATCCGGTTCCCGGAGGCCGAGGTCTCCCTCATGGGCCGCGCCGCGAAGGGCGTCCGCGGGATCCGGCTCAGGAAGGGCGACGAGGTCGTGGGCATGGTCGTCGTTCGGCGCGAGGCGACGCTCTGCACCGTGACCGAACAGGGATACGCGAAACGGACGCCCGTCACGGACTACCCGGTCCAGCGACGCGGCGGGATCGGGGCCAGCACGCTGAACGTGACCGCGAAGACCGGTGCGCTCGTCTCCGCCAAGGAGCTCCTGCCCGGCGATGAGCTCATGCTCCTGACCGGGACGGGTCGGGCGACCCGCATCGCCGCGAAGGACATCCCCGTGCAGGGGCGCTCGACGCAGGGCAAACAGCTCCTCGTCCCCGTCAAGGGCGACCGGGTCATCGAGGTCGCACGCGTCGCGAAGGATCGGCGGGAAACGGGGCGCGGAAAGGAAAGAGGCGAGGGCGATGAGGCCGTCGAACTCGTCGCCATCGCCGGGGAGTGACCGGGTCGGGGCACGCCCCGCACACCGCGGTCGGAAGACCCGGTCAGGCGGGCGCGTGCGCGCCCGTCGCCTCCAGGAAGTGGACGAGCACCGTGTCGAACGCGGCCGGGGCCTCCATGTTCGACAGGTGGCCGGCGCCCTCGATCACCCGCAGCCGGGCGCCCGGGATCCTCGATGCCATCGCCTCGGCCACCGAGGGCGGCGTGACCGTGTCCTCCGCGCCCACGATGACGAGCGTCGGGACCGTGATCCCGGGGAGCAGATCCGTCGAGTCCGACCGCTCGGCGAGGCCCTCGAGCGCACGCACGATCGTCGCCCGCGGCGTCGACTCGATCAGCGCACGGACCCGGTCCTCCAGCTCCGGACGCTCCCTCCGCGTACGCTCCGAGAGCAGGCCGGGGAGGAGCGCGTCCGCCGCCGCGCCCGCGCCGTCGCGCTGCACACGTAGCGCGAGGAGCGCACGCGCCCGGCGCTGCGCCTCGCCGTCCGCCTCCGCCCGCGTGTCGCAGAGGACCAGCGCCCGGACACGTTCACGGTGCCGGCGCCAGAGCGCGAAGGCGACGTACCCGCCCATCGAGAGCCCGCAGACGACCACGCGCCCGAGCCCGCGATGGTCGAGGAACGCCGCCACATCGTCCGCCAGCTGATCCATCCGGAGCGGGCCGCCGCCCTCGCCCGTCTCCGACCGGCCGAACCCGCGCAGGTCCGGCGCCAGGAGGTGCCAGCGGTCAGGCAGCCGGTCCAGCTGGTCCGCCCACGCCTCGCCGTTCAACGGGAACGGGTGCAGGAAGACGACGGGCTCGCCCCGCCCCCGCTCGCGCCAGTGCAGTCGGATTCCGCGGACCATCGCTTCCATCTTCGCCCCCCGGTCTCCTGGGCCCCGTCCAACCCCTCGGCCACTCCCGTGCCCGCGAACGTATGCGCGCAGGCGCCCGGCCCCACCTTCGTGTGTCGTGCTCGTCCGAGCGGAGGAGTCCGCCCCTGCCCCGTCCCTGGCGTCCCGTGTCCCCTGTCAGATCCCCAGCGCCGAGCGGATCAGCGGATCGATCCGTTCCGGGGTCCAGAGCGGGTCGAAGGTCAGCTCGACATCCGCGCTCTCGACGCCCTCGATCTGCAAGACGGCTTCCTTCGCCTGGTGGACGATCTGATCCGCGACCGGGCACATCGGCGAGGTCAGCGACATCGTGACGTGCACGTGGCTGTCGTCGACGTTCACGTCGTAGACGAGCCCGAGCACCACCAGGTCCAGGTTCAGCTCGGGGTCTTTCACCTTGCGTAGCGCCTTCTTCACATCCTTTTCGGTGACCACGTCCCCTCCTTGTCATCCATCGTCCGGGCGGAGGCTCCGCCCGGCCGTTGATACCCCGGACCCTACCCGTTGCGCCGGGGTCCGGTCCGCCCCATCCCTTCCGGTACGGAGCCGTATTCGCAATGTAGACCCACGGTGTGGCCGGTGAAAGCCCGGTCATCGCGGCACGCCCATCGGTTGACACCCCGCCCCGGCCCTCGTTACGCTTCATCCCGGTCTGGATCGGTCCCCCTGTTTTCGGAGCCGACGCGCCATGCATGTTTCGATCGAGTACTGCCGATCCTGAGGCTACCTCGACATCGCCTCCAGGCTGGAGGCCCGGATCAAGGAAGAGTTCCCCGACGCGACGGTCGAACTGATCCGTTCGTCGGGCGGCGTTTTCGAAGTCAGCCGCGACGGCGAACTCATCTTCTCGAAGCGACGGACCGGCCGTCATCCGAGCTGGGACGAGATTCGAGAAAAGCTGAAAGGCTGACATGAGCACCAGGCCCCGAACCATCCGGCGGATCGCGCTCAACACGGGCGGCGGCGATGCGCCCGGGCTGAACGCGGTGATCCGCGCCGTCGTCCTGGCCGCGCGCCAGCGTGGCTGGGAGGTCTACGGGATCCGCAAAGGCTATGGCGGACTCCTGGGCGAGGACGACATCGTGCCGCTCGACGAGGAGTCGGTCCGCGGCATCACGCACCTCGGCGGCACGATTCTGGGGACGACGAACCGCGGCAACCCGTTCGAATGGCCGGTCACGCGACCCGACGGCTCGATCGAGCTCGTGGACCGGTCCGACGAGCTGATCGAGGAGTTCCGGCGCCGCGAGTTCGACGCGCTCATCGCGATCGGCGGCGACGGCTCGCTTCGGATCGCGAACGCGCTGGCCGGGAAGGGGCTGCCCGTGATCGGCGTGCCGAAGACGATCGACAACGACCTCGCCGCGACGCAGGTCACGTTCGGCTTCCACACCGCGGTCCAGACGGCGAGCGACGCGATCGACAAGCTGCATTCGACGGCCGAGAGCCACGAGCGGGTCATGGTCGTCGAGGTCATGGGCCGCCACACCGGGTGGATCGCGCTCCACTCCGGCGTCAGTGCCACGGCCGACGTGATCCTGATCCCCGAGATCCCGTACGATCTCGAGCGGGTCTGTGCGAAGATCCGCGAGCGTTACGAGACCGACCGGCGCTTCGCGATCGTCGTCGTCGCCGAGGGCGCCGTCCCGAGGGAGGGCGAGCCGGTCCTCGCCGAGGCCGCCGCGCCGGGCCGCGCCGCGCGCTACGGAGGGATCGCCGAACGCGTCGCCCGCGAGATCAGCGAGCGGACCGGGGTCGAGACCCGGTCGATCGTGCTCGGCCACCTGCAGAGGGGCGGCTCGCCGACCGCGTACGACCGGTTGATCGCGCTCCGGTTCGGCGCGGCGGCCGTGCGATCCGTCGCCGACGGCCACACCGGCACGATGGTCGCGCTCGACCCGCCCGAGATCCGGGCCGTGCCCCTCGAGGAGGCGGTCCGCGAGATCAAGCGCGTCTCTCCGGATTCCGATACCGTCCGGACCGCGCGCGACCTGGGCATCTCCTTCGGCGACTGAGGTGCCCGCCGTGCGGAACGCTTGAATTCCGTTCGGGATACGGATAAGATTCGCCCTCTCCCCGACCGACGTTACAGGAGCGGTGCCGATGAAGGTCCTTCGTTTCGGCGCAGCGGCTCTCGCGGCCATCGTCTCGTTCCCTGCGACGGCCGCGCCGCAAGCCGCAGAGCGGGCTCCGGAGGCGAGCCCTGCGTTCGAGCTCTCCGTCGCGAACATCATGCGCGGGCCGGAACACGTCGGCTCGCCGCCGAGCCGGATCCGCTGGACCGACGACGGGCGCTGGATCTACTTCTACTGGAAGCCGGGCGGGCTCGCGTGGCACGAGGACGCGGCGCTCTACCGCGTCCCGGCCGCCGGCGGCGAGCCGGAACGCCTGGACGACGCCGCCGCGGATTCCATCGCGCCGCTCCTCGCGAACGGCGACATCTCGCCCGACCGCCGCACGCGCGTCGTCGCCCACGACGGTGATCTCTTCCTGATCGACCGGCGCAACCTCTCTGTCCGGCGGCTGACCGATACCCGGGCGGCCGAGTCGAGCCCGGTCTTCTCCAGGGACGGCCGGAGCGTCTACTTCGTCCGGGACGACAACCTCTTCGCCCTCTCGCTGTCCGACGGCTCGCTCCGTCAGCTCACGGATGTCCGCAAGGGGCCCGAGCCGCGGGACCGGGAGTCGGTCGGCCAGCGCAAGGCGCTCGAGGACCAGCAGCTCGAGCTCTTCGAGCACATCCGGCTCGAGGCCCGGCGCCGCGAGGAACGCGACGCCCGGCGCAAGGCCGCGGAGGCCCGGCGGCCGAAGCCGATCTACATCGATGCCGAAGAACGCGTCATGGGCCTCGCCATCGAACCCGGCGCCCGCTTCGCCGTCCTCCAGGTCGGGAAGCCGGCGAAGGGCGCGCGCCAGACGATGGTCCCGGACTTCGTGACGGCGTCCGGCTACACCGAGCCGCTCAATGTACGCGCCAAGGTCGGCGACGAGCAGAGCGAGGGCCGCATCGCGCTCGTCACCCTGGCGACGGGCGAGGCGAGGTGGCTCGACCTGATCCCGGTCGAGGTCCGCGCCGACACGGCCCGGAAGTACCGGGACAAGCTCGCCGCCGCCTCCTTCATCGGCTGGAACCGTGCCGGCACGCACGGGCTGATCATGGCCGTGAGCTACGACTTCAAGGATCGCTGGATCCACGTCCTCGACGCCGAGACCGGCGAGCTCGCCCTCGTCGACCACGACCGCGACGAGGCGTGGATCGGCGGGCCGTGCGGGAACGGGTGCGTGGGGTGGCTGCCGGACGGCGAGCGGGTCTACTTCACCAGCGAGCGTGACGGCCACAACCACCTCTATACCGTCAGGCTCGACGGCACCGGGCTGCGCCAGCTCACGAGCGGCGAATGGGAGGTCGCGGCTGTCGCGGTCTCGCCGGACGAGAAGCGCTTCCTCCTGACCTCGAGCGAGGCATCGCCCTTCGAACGGCACGTCTACCAGATGGAGTTCGACGGCTCGCGCCGGACCCGGATCACGGGGCCGGCCGGCCACCACGACGCCTACCCATCGCCGGACGGCCGGCGCCTCGCCGTCGTCCACTCCTACTCGAATCGGCCGCCCGAACTCTACGTCATGGAGAACCGCGCGGGCGCTTCGATGAGGCAGGTCACCGACTCGCCGACCGAGGCGTGGCGCTCCTTCCCGTGGATCGATCCCGAGATCGTCCGGTTCCGCGCACGCGACGGCGCGATGGTCCCGGCCCGGATCTACCGGCCCCGCGACGTCGGCGCGCAGCCGAACGGCGCGGCCGTCATCTTCGTCCACGGCGCCGGGTACCTTCACAACGTGCACAAGGGGTGGAGCACCTACTTCCGCGAGTACATGTTCCACCACCTCCTCGCCGCGCGCGGCTACACCGTCCTCGACATCGACTACCGCGGCTCGGCCGGCTACGGCCGCGACTGGCGGACCGCGATCTACCGACACATGGGCGGCAAGGACCTCTCCGACCACGTCGACGGCGCACGCTACCTCGCCGAGCACGAGGGCGTCGACCCCGGCCGGATCGGGATCTACGGCGGCTCGTACGGTGGGTTCATCACGCTCATGGCGCTCTTCACCGAGCCGGACGTGTTCGCCGCGGGCGCGGCGCTCCGGGCCGTGACCGACTGGGCGCACTACAATCACGGGTACACGTCCCGGATCCTGAACCTCGCGCACGACGACGAGGAGGCGTACCGCCGGTCCTCGCCGATCTACTTCGCGGAAGGGCTCCGTGCGCCGCTCCTCATCGCGCACGGGATGGTCGACACGAACGTCCACTTCCAGGATGTCGTCCGGCTCGCGCAGCGGCTGATCGAGCTCGGGAAGACCGACTGGGAGATGGCCGTCTATCCCGTCGAGGACCACGGCTTCGTCGAGCCCAGCTCGTGGACCGATGAGTACCGTCGGATCCTCAAACTCTTCGAGCGCCACCTCGGGCGCCGGACCGTCACCTCGGAGGTGCAGTGATGCGGGGCATCCTTCGCGCGGGGGCGGGTGCGGCCCTCACGATAGCGGCGCTCGGCGCCGGGGCGTGCGGCGCCGGGCCGACGGACGACGCGATCTACCTCGGCGTCGCGGGCCCGATCAGTCAGGCCAGCGGCCGGTCGATGCGCCTCGCGGCGGAGATGGCGGCCGACGAGATCAACCAGACCGGCGGGATCTCGGGGCGCCGGCTCGAGCTGATCTTCAAGGACGACGAGGCGAGGCCGGAGCAGGCGATCGCGGTCGCGACCGAGCTGCGCGACGACCCTCGCGTCCTCGCCGTCGTCGGGCACGTCAACTCCGCGGCGACGATCGCGGCCGCGGACATCTACAACGACGACGAGTTCGGCGTCGTCGAACTCTCGCCCGCGTCGAGCAGCCCGCAGGTCCGCGAGGCGGGGCCCTGGACGTTCCGCATCTGCCCGAGCGATGAGCAGCACGGGCCCGCGCTCGCCCACTGGATCGTGGAGCGCCTCGGCCGGCGCAGGGCCGCCGTCTTCTACGCGAACGACGACTACGGCCGAGGCGTGCTCAACAGCTTCGGCAGCGCGTTCCAGGCGGCCGGCGGCGAACTCGTCGCGCGCGATCCGTTCCTGCCGGCGCTGATGGAGTCGGACAGCATGATCGAGCCGTTCCTGGAACGCGCGATCCGGGAAGGGATGGACGCGCTCGTCATCGCCGGCCAGGCCGCCGAGGGGCTTCGGGTCCTGAACGTGGCACGCCGACTCGGCTACTCCGGCCCGGTCCTGGGCGCGGACGGACTGACGAACCTCAGGGAGGAAGGCGAGATCGCCGAGGGGGTCTACATCACCTCGGCCTTCCTGCCGGACCGGCCGACCGAGGCCGCGCGGCGGTTCGTCGAGGATTACGTCGCCCGATACGACGAGCTACCCGATCACCGCGGCGCCATGACCTACGACGCGATCCACCTCCTCGCCCGCGCGATGCGCGAAACCGGCGTCGCGCAGTCCCGGGCGCTAAAGGGGGCGCCGTCGCGGCAGGCAATCCGGACACTCCGTCTCGCGATACGCAACTACCTCGCCGAGGTCGGCACCACGCACCCGCCCTTCGAGGGCGTGTCCGGGACCGTCGTGTTCGACGAGAACGGCGACGTCGAGGGCAAGGAGGTCGCGATCGGCGTCGTCCGCAACGGCACGATCGTGACCGCGGGGACGTAGGCCGCGGCCCTTCGGCCGCGGCGGGCGCCCCCTCGCGGCGGCCCCTCAGCCGCGCCGGCTCAGGACCTTGGTCGCGTACCCGTTCTCCGGGTTCCGGCCCCGCTTCAGCAGCCGGTCGACCGTGCCCGGGCCGCGGTTGTACGCCGTGAGCGCGAGCCGGACGTTCCCGTCGTACTTGTCGAGCAGGTAGCGCAGGTACTTGAAGCCGATGCGCAGGTTCGTCCGCGTGTCGAAGAGCTGGCTCCGCGTCGTGCCCGGCTCCATCCACCTCGCCGTCGAGGGGAGGAGCTGGGTGTAGCCGACGGCGCCCGCGCTGGAGACGGCGGTCCGCCGGAAGCTCGACTCGGTCCGGACCAGCCCGAACGCGATCCGCGGCTCGATGTCCGCCTCGATGGCGGCCTCGTGGATCGCGGTCGCGAGCGACTCCGAGATCCCGAACTCCTTCGCGAACCGCTTCGCGACCTCCTTGCGTTCGCGTTCCAGCGCCTTCTCACGCCAGGCGCTCGCGACCGCGGGATCGGCGGGCGCGTCGGCCGCGTCGCGATCCGCCCGGGTGTCGGCCGCCGCACTCGCCGCGGCGGACGCGCCCGCCTCCGTCCGACTCGCCGGATCCGCGTCCGCCGAGCGCTCGGCTGGCGCCGCCGCGCCGGAACCCGAGCCGTTCACCACCATCCATCCGCCGGCCGGCGCGGCCAGCGCCAGTCCCAACCCGATCATCACGGCCGGCCGCCGCACGCTCTGGCACAGCGCCCCGACCTCGGGGATACGACGCCTCATCGCGTCTCCTCCCTCCGGTAAAGGGTGTGTGTTGCTTCATGCGGCCCACCACCGGCGGGCCACTCCGGGCACGACGGTCCCCGCCGTGCGATCGACGACGGCGTCGCACGTTCGGCGCCGCACGGTCGACGAAAGTATCTCGTACCCCCTGCCCCTGCGGCGGGTCCCCGATGGTGGTCGTAAAGCCATGGAAAACAACGGGTTGAGGCGGTGTCGGCGCTCACGTGCCGAGGTCGACCGTCGTGACCTCGCCGGGCTGGAGGGTGACCGCTCGCGTCACGCTCCGGGTCTGCGGCTCGTCCGTCGCGAAGACCGTGATCTCCCGGCTGGCGGGCGTCGTGATGACGAATCGGGTCGCCCCGTTCGGCTGGACGATGCCGAGGAGCCGGACGCCGGATCCGTCGTCGTACGAGATGATCATGGGGTACGGCCTCGGGTTCGTGACCTCGAGCGCGTAGGCCGGGCCCGGTTCACTCTCCACCCCGGTACGGCCGCACGAGGCCGGGAGCGCGAGCGCCGCGAGGAGGATGATGCATCGGATCGCTCGATGACGTCGCATGGCGGACTCTCCGGTTGAATGACTCGTCGGGCGGATACAAGAACCGTGCGCGGCTTCCCGGGCGTCGTCGGGGCGAGCCCGATCGGCCCGCCCCTTGCACGCTCGGACCTCGTCCCGGCGCCTTGCGCCCGGGCCGTAGAATGCAGCACACGGAGGTAGCATCCTATGCGCAGGTTCTGGACATTCGCCGCGATCCTCGCGCTCGCGCCGGTCGCGTGCCGGACCGCGGAAGTCGAGAGCGGTCCGCCGATCGGAGCGCAGCCCGCGCCGCCGACCGCGGACGCGATCCCGGCGGGCACGCTCCTCGAGGTCGAGCTCGACCAGACGATCGGCACGGAGCGGAACCGGGTCGGCGACCGATTTACGGCGACCGTGACCGATCCGCTCATCGCGCAGAACGGCCAGGTCGTCGTCCCGCGCGGCTCCGTCGTGCACGGCGTGATCACCGGTCTCGACCCATCGAGCAACATTGGAGACCAGGCGGCGATCCGCGTCCACTTCGACCGGATCACGATCGGTAACCGGGGCTACCCGTTCTCGGCGGACGTCGTCCGTGCCGACGCCAAGCTCGAGGGCCCGGAGGGGCGGAGGGTCGCGGAGCACGCTGCGATCGGGGCCGTGGCGGGCGCGGCGCTCGGCGTGATCATCGGTGAGGACCTCGCCGGCGCCCTGATCGGCGGTGCGCTCGGTGCGGGCGTCGGCACGATCATATCGCTCGGGATCGGCGATGTCGACGCCGAGCTGCCGGCCGGGACCGCAATGACGCTCCGGACGGCCCAGACCATCTCCCTTCGCTGAGGCGGTGCCATGCCCGGTCCCTACGATCCGTACCGCGAGCCGAAAGACGTGGGCAGCCTCTCGCCGTCCACGGGCGAGGCGAAGCGGCAGAACATCAGCGGCGCGCGTGGCGGGCCGCGCGCCGCCCGGACTCCCGGGAAGGAGAAGCAGCCGCCGCAGGATTCGGGGCGCCGATCGCGGCGGCACGAGCAGCGGCCGACCGAACGCAAGAGCTTCCTGCCCGCGGAGGATCCGTCCGAACAGGGGACGGGCGAGGCGAGTCCGGAGCGGCTGAAGGCCAGCGCCGCCCAGCGCGGGATCGAGCCGCGGAGCGGCTCGCACACCGGCGCCGGGGACACGACCGAGGAGCTCGCCCAGCAGGGACCGCCGGACCACGGTCATACGCGGCACGGCCGCCAGCGTGTGCCCGGCCGGCCGGAACGGCCGATCCCGCCCGGCAGCGGTCCGGACGACTGCACCTGAACGGGTCCGCCGCCCCGTCGGTCGCCGGCCGCGGAGCGGCGGTCTCAGCGCCGGATCAGCCGGTCCGCGAGCCAGAGCCCGGCCACGATGTCGTAGGCGAAGTGCGCCAGGATCGAGGGGATCAGGCTGCCGGTCACGAGGAACGGCGCGGCCAGGACCGCGCCGAGCAGCGCCGCGCGGATGATGCCGCCGACGCCCTGGTACGCGTGGAGCACCGCGAAGGCGCCGACCGCCAGCACGACCGCGAGCGCGGGCACGCCGGTCGCCACATCCAGCGCCGGGATCAGGAAGCCACGGAAGATGTACTCCTCCGTGAACCCGGCCGTCAGGGCGAGCCCGGCGAAGACGAGCTTTTCTTCGGCCGATCGTGGGATCAGCCAGACCAGAACGTCACTCTCCCTCACGCCCGCGTGTCTGGCGAGGATCGCCATGGCGAGCGCGGCGGCGAACGCGCCCGCCGTCCAGCCCGCGAGGGACGACACGGGTAGCGCGACCAGCCCGAGCTCGGCGGGCGAGAAGCCGCTCGTGTGCGCGGCGAGCCACGTCACCGCAGCCAGTGTCCAGAGCGCCGCCATCGAGGAGAGATAGACGGAGAGGCGGCGCAGCTCCATCACGGCGTGCGGCGCGGCGGTCGCCTGCGCCACGCTCAGCGGCGGGAGGACCGCGAGGAGGACGACGAGGAGCGCCAGCGCCGGCCAGGGCAGCTCGCCGCTCGCGAACCCTACCGCGATGCCCGCCACGAAGGCCGGGACGATCCAGCGAACGAGCGCTCTCAACCGGTCCTCTCGACCCACGGGACTTGTTGCATCATCTCCACCGGCATAAGTTGCGCCGTGTAAGCTCCGAGATTTCGTTCCAAACGTTCCGCGCGCCCCTCACGAGGCGCTGCCGCTGGCGGCCGGGCGCGGCGCGACGCGGCCTTGTCTGCCACGGCGGGAGGCCCGGTGACGCGCCGGGCGCCCGCTGCCGTCCCCGTCGACGTCCTGCGCGCCGCGGTCAGGGAGACGATCGGGACGCGTTCGGTCC
>Ga0079224_100010965_pt1 | contig 12461 bp, 14 predicted proteins | sample Stecom2015_FD_80414 | JGI IMG/M metagenome (GOLD analysis project Ga0079224, IMG submission 80414) | Agricultural soil microbial communities from Utah to study Nitrogen management - Steer compost 2015 | ecosystem: Environmental > Terrestrial > Soil > Agricultural land | place: USA: Utah...
CGAATATTAAGATTAGAATGGATAGCAACTACTTCCCCTGTATGTACAGATAAATTAAAAGCAGGAAATAATAGCACATCTTTTTCTTGTCTTTCTAAATTATGTATAGTTAAAACTTCCATCTGAATCACATTCCCCTATAGAATCTTGTTGTCTAGCTATTTCTGTTTTTTATCTTATCTAATATTTCTATTATTTACTAGTATTCATTTGTAAATTTGTATTTTACATGAAAAAAAGGCAGGGAAATCCCCTACCTTATCTTTTCGCTATTCCATTTGTTAGTACTTGAATTATCCTCTCAATCTCTACTTCCTCATCCCAATCAACTTCAGGTAAAATCACATAGCTAGTAATGATATAAGAAAATATAGATGAAGCCACCACACGAATAATGGTATCTGGATGCATGTCAATAATTTGTCCTTTTGCTTGAAAATGCCGTACAATTTCTCTCAACCTTTCAAAGACATCATTACCAATATGCTCAATAGCTTGTTTCTTTAATTCTTCATGGAACGGCAATTCCTGAATAACAACCCGAAGCATTGGAATATTGTTCTTCACAAACTCAATCCGATTAGAAACCATCGCTCGAATAAAGTCTTCAAACGTAGTAAACTCCTGATTCAGTACCTTATTTATATCCTTCTTCACAACTGGACCAATTACTCTCATCATCGTCGGTGAAACAATGGTTAATAACAAATCCTTTTTCGATTTATAATGACGGAATATAGTTCCCTCTGCTACACCTGCCTTCTTTGCTATCTCACTGGTAGATGTTGCAGCATACCCTTTTTCAGCAAATAACTCCGTTGCAGCAGCTAATATTCCCTTTTGTTTTTCGGTTAAGTTTTGATCGTCAGTAAACAATGGCTATCTCCTCTTATCTGCATAAGCTATATCGTTATCATACGGTAATTCTAAACATAGATGCAATTGGAAGGAACATTATATTTTCCGATATTTCCTTAATGCAAGGATATTTAGAATCATAAATAGAGCGGAGAAACCAAGTAACACACATATTTCCATATATATTTCATTCCATCCAAATCCTCTAACCATCACATCTCGTAATGCTTCCGCTGCATAATAAAGTGGCGTAATAGGTCCAATCCAACTTAGCCAATTCGAGATGGTTTCTAAGTTAAATAATCCGGAAAAGAATACTTGTGGAACGACGATAACCGGAATAAATTGAATCATTTGCAATTCGTTATTGGCAAATGATGAAATTAATATACCTAATGTCAATGCAGTAAATGATAGGGATAGGATAATCAATAATAAATAGAAAAATGAGCCTTGCATCATCATATCAAGAACATAAATCGTATACGCAGCAATAATGGTGGATTGGATCATAGTGACAATACCAAACCCAATTACATATCCAGAGACTATTTCCCATTTTCGTAGTGGTGTGGATAGTAAACGCTCTAATGTTCCCGTGGTACGTTCTCGGATGAACGAAACACCAGCAATAATAAAAACAAAGAAGAACACAAAGAACCCTAATAAGACTGGTCCAAAATAATCAAATTGCCCCATCTCACTTGAACCATGCAGATAACTTACCTCTAAATCTTCAGTTAAAGATTCTTGTAGACTTGCAAAAGTAGATTGGATCCATCTTAATGTTTCCCCATTTACAGTAGGGTCACTACCTTCCAAATAGATGGAGGGTACTCCGCTCGTAAGCGTAATATATCCATCGATTTCTTGTGCAAGTAAATCAACCTGTGCATCATGAGTATTGTCATAGTTCGTAATTTCCGCATCACTCAGATCCATGTTTTCCACCATAGTTTCAGGAATACCAATAAAGCCTATCTTCGGAATATAACTGTCTCCATTAAAGACCAGATGTAACATCGTTAAGACTAATATAGGAGCAAATATTAACATTCCTAGGGTCCGCTTATCACGTATAATTTGACGTAATATACGAATCGTTAATGCTTTAATTCTCATCTATATCACCCCCGTATACTAAAAAGGCCTCTTCGATGGTAGCTGAATTGGTATGTTGTTTCAATTCACTAGGTGTACCTACTGCAATTAGCGAACCATCACGCATCAAGCCAAGGCGATCACATTTTTCTGCTTCATCCATAACGTGTGTTGTTACAATAATCGTTGTACCTTGTTCGTTTAATTGATAAAATGCATCCCAAATCTTTTTACGCAATACCGGGTCAATTCCAACTGTTGGTTCATCTAGTATTAATAGTTCCGGTTCATGAAGGAGTGCAATAGCAAGTGACAATCTCCGTTTCATCCCACCAGAGTAATCGGACACTAATTTATTAACATGCTCTGTTAAATCAACTAGCTTCATCACTTCCTGAATTCTCTCTTTTAGCTTCATTCCTTTTAACCCATATAAACTGGAGAAGAATTGCAGATTTTCCTTTGCAGATAAATCCTCATACAGTGCATCTGATTGTGCCATATAACCTATTCGATTAATTACTTCCAACTTTGGCATTGTTTGACCTAAAACAATATTTTCACCGGAAGTAGGAGTATCTAACCCCGACAACTCTTTTACCAATGTTGTTTTTCCAGCCCCAGATGGACCTAGCAGCCCAAAAATCTCTCCTTCCAGAATATCTAAATGAATATTCTTTAGAACAACATGCTTTCCAAAATGCTTCGTTACATCTTTAATCGACACACACAGATTGTTCATTTATCGTACACCCTCCCTATAGTGAGTGATTACTCACTTATAAGATACAACGAGATGCTCACTTTGTAAAGTGAGTAATCACTCATTTATGAAAATAAACTAGTAATTAGCCCATTCTTTCCTAATAGACTCCCATCCTAGTACATTTCCCCATATAGTAAATGGAATACATTTTAAGGAGGAATACGATTTGAATCACTTTGAACCACCACATGATGATGAGAGGCAATTTAACCTACCTGGGTATTTATTAGGACAATTCTTTGGTAATCAGGGACAGTTCCCTGGGGGAGGACAGACAGGAGGATTTTTCCCTGGTGGAGGTCAAACTGGCGGACAATTCCCGGGTGGCGGTTTTCCTGGAGGAGGATTCCCTGGGGGCGGAGGATTTCCTGGAGGAGGGTTCCCTGGGCAGCCTGGTGGCGGGGGACAACAAGGCGCACCGAATACGCCACCACCTAACTTTACTCCACAGCAGTCACAATTCCAAACCTTTGCAATTGATCCAGGAGCGATCCGAGGATGTCTATTCCGTTTCACTTTCATTTGGCTAGAGAATGGTAACTCTTTCTGGTATTACCCAACCTTTGTTGGAAGAAACTCAGTTGCTGGCTTTAGATGGCGTGGTAACCGTTGGGTATTCTTTGGAATCGACTTAAACAGAGTTGCCTCTTTCCAATGCTTTTAGACATGTGCCTTGGATGCTAGTTTGATATAAATGTTACAAACGCAGCTCCCTCCTTCTGCATAGGATATATAGTGGAAGGAGGGATTTTTGTGTGGGATAAAATAGTAGGCTTATATCTAGCAGCTATTCTAGCTGGATTTGCTTTAACACGAGTGCCAACCTCTGCAATTGTGACATCACAAATTCAAACCATTCTAGTACTAGTCGGTGGAATTGTCATTATCGTTTTTGCTATTGCAATTATACACCTTGCAATAAAAGCACTTTTTCATAAACATTCGTAACTTGAGTTATCATTCCTTTATAAGATTATCTATGAAAGGGACCTTATTGGTCTCTTTTTTCTCATTATTTCTGGGATAGTTACCACTTATAGAACAATTTGATATAAAACTCTGATTGAAATGATGTATAACGTATTGTCATACATCATTTGAGAGCAAAATTTAGGTTGTAATGATACGTGAGGGGGCACTATACTTCATATCGATGCTAGAATCTTAGCCAAATGATGAATGAGAGAGCATCATACATCATTTGAAGTAATAATCTTAGTTGAAATGATGTTAGAAGAGGAGCTATAAATCGTCTCATGTCAAAATCTTTATCTAAATGATGAATGAGAATGTACCGCTCCTCCTTTCAATTTAGGAACCTGGCCTAAATGCTATTTAAAAAACAAAAAACACGGCAAGGTTGCCGTGTCAATTCACTTAATTATTAATAATATCATTAACGGTTGATTCCACTTCTTCTCGAGATATTTTTTCTTTACCACTCTTCAAGGCATTTAATGTACGATGTGCTAATGCAAGTGGAATTTTACAGAATAGGATTATATTTTTTGTCTTAATGGATTTCATATATTCATCTGCTTTTGCTAAGTTTTCCTCCGCATATTCGAACATATCTTCACGGCTCCAATTATCCGGGAAAAACTTAACCCCACGGTCTGCATCCTCATCTTGGTTACGTAGCACATTTACAGCTTGTAAGCCTCGTCCGTATCCAATAGCTAACTCAGGAACTGTATCTGTATTATCGTACCAACGCCAAATGTCAGAAAGCATGACTCCAAGTAGTCCAGCTACATAATACTTATAATCATCTATATCCTCTTTATTACGAATCTGCCAGTTCTTTTCTACCCAGTCAGCCATTCCATCCGCCATGATACTTGTTGATTCTTTCACTTTAGGAGTAATACTTTCTGGACAGAAAGCAATCCAGTCACCGAGACGCTTGGTTACTTCTGGTAATTTCTCCTCATATGGTTTAATTAATTGCTGATAGGCTTCTACGTTGAAATCATTCTTTAATAGTTCACTAGTTGCACGTAATAAATGTTGTTTTGTTTCCGATTCTAGCTCTTCATGATCCTCAATTTCATCAATTGCACGCATACATAAGTAGGCTGCTCCAACTGTTTTACGTAATGTTGGTTTTAAAAGCTTTATCGGTATATAGAAAGTTCTGCTTGTTTCCTTTAGCATCTTCATAGCTTCTTTTTCTAATTTCACTACATCATTCAAGCTGGTATATCCTCCTTAAAAAACACATACACAGAGATTATTCTTTGTATGAAAGGGATTCCTTGAAAGCTATCCTTTCTTAGAATCCCTTTATCTATCATGTATATCATCTACTGTTATTTTACTCTTAACATAGATAAAGTATAACAAACTTTTGAGGATATTGCTTAAAATAAGTCATTTAGAACTATTTCTATTCTACTGTGATGGTAATCTTTTGGTTAATGGCTTTTCCATCCCCTTGTTCTACTACGAGATCACCAGATAGTTTTTCTCCCATTTCTCCGTATGCTTCCTTAACCTGCATACCATTATTTCCATCAGCAGGATCAATCTCTAATTTAATATCATACTTCTCTAAATCTTTAATTCTATCATCTTTTTCCGGATCCTTAATATAAATAGTTGCTGAACCATCAGGGTTCGTATAAGTTGTTCCATTAAATCCTGTTGTAATATAATTTGGTATCATTCCAGTAGCACGAATAAACGTCTCTTCTACTAAATTACTTTCAATATTTATAACCACATAATCTTCAAATTTTTCGACGCTTGGATTAATCCATACATTTGCATCTCCTAAGTCGTCCGGAATATTCCAAACTGGTGCTTCAATAGAAAAGGATTGATCTTCCCCATCAAATACAATCGTCTTATGGAACGTTGCTTTACTTAATACCTCGTCTTCATAGGAATCATAGTAAATTCTTGCAAATTTGCCTGTTATTCCATCAGCATAATGTTCTGTAATCTCATCCGTCTGGTTACCAGATTCGAATGAAAGTTCAATATGTAATACGCCTTCGAAGTCATCCGGAACTCCTGCTTCCAGTTCAAAATCCCCAGTTCCTTCCACATTGCCGAATCCATTTCCACCAATTATAATGCCATCAACAGAATCCGTTCTTAAAGCTAGTTGGGACTCTGGCAACAAATTTGTTTTACCTGAAAGTAAAATGTTATTCCCTTCCACCTTGAAGTCTCCCTCAAACCAAACGTCTAAGTCACCTTGGTCTTCAGGTGCAGTTGAGTCATTTACTTCAAAGGAAACGTCTTCTGATTCCTCTTCTTCCTCAACTACTTCTTCCTCCGATTGGTCCTTACTTTTCTCATTATTTTCAGAGGATTCTTCTGTTTTTTCATTTTCATTAACTGCCTTCTCTTTGTCCTCAGTATCACTACAAGCAGCTAATACAAAAAGAAATGCAATCAGTATTACAAACAACAACCTGTTTCTAATCATTAACATGACACGTCCCTTGATTTTATATGTACCATTTCATAATAGACTTAGGTCAATCTAATCATCAACAGGACTTTATACTTAATTTTTGATTCTACGATAAGACCTTTTTACTAAAGCACTAAAGGTAAGTTCAACTAGAAATGGAATATTTCCTCTCGTTCATCTATAATAAAAATAAAAAAGGAGACCCGCTACATGAATTCTGATAATCGCTTCATTAAATTCCTCGGGGGAAAAAATATTGTCTTTGTTCTATCCGTTTTAATTCTAATCGGATTAATGATATTTATTTATGATCAAGTATCGTATGTTTTTAATCCGCTTTTTGTGATTCTATCAACTATTACACCCCCAATTATTCTAGCATTTATTGCATTTTATCTATTAAATCCTATTGTTGATCTATTAGAGAAGATTAAAATCAAACGTATTTGGGGAATCGTTATTATCATTATTGGTATTACTGGGCTATTAACTGGGTTAATTTTATTAATAGCGCCAGCAATTGAAAAACAAATAACCGATTTGATTTCTACATTTCCAAAATATGTACAACAACTATGGATCGGTATCAATGAATGGGTTCAGAATTCTTTCCTAGCACCATATTACGATCAAGCATACAACTGGGTCGTATCCAACTTCAGTAATATTCCTGGAATAATAGGGTCCTACATTATCGATGCATTTGCCGGTGTACGAAATTTTGCAAGTACTGTTACAAATTTTGTAGTAGCACTTGTTACATTTCCAATTATCCTATTCTTCCTATTAAAAGACGGCGACCGTTTTAAAGCATATTTCTTAAAATTATTACCACCGAAATATCGTGGTGATGTGAATCAAATTCTAAACAATATGGATGCTCAAGTAGGATCATATATCCAGGGACAAATCATTGTTGCGTCTTGTATTGGTATTCTTTTATACATTGGTTATTTAGTCATTGGTTTGGATTATGCCATTACCTTAGCTATTCTGGCAGGAATTTTAAGTGTTGTTCCTTATCTTGGCCCGACACTATCGATCATCCCAGCGGTAATTATTGCAATTGTAAACTCTCCGTTCATGCTATTAAAGCTTGCAATTGTATGGGTCATTGTTCAATTCCTAGAAGGTAATTTAATTTCACCAAATATTATGGGTAGAACTATGAAGATACATCCATTAACAATCATTATTGTTTTACTGGTGGCAGGAAATCTATTTGGGCTTCTTGGCGTTATTCTCGGAATCCCAGGCTATGCAATCCTAAAAGTTCTTGTTACATATATATACAGTAAATTCAAGGAACGTTATAACCGTTTTTATGGCGAAAAATATGGTGAGTATACAACAGAGGAAGAATAAAAAGGTTGGCTTTAGAAGGAATGTTCCTCCTAAAGCCAACCTTTATTGTATGGTTAAATATTGGGGTTCGTTGTCATAAGTGAGTAACCTTTTATGGATAAGGTCTTACCATATTCATTCCTTACGTAAAACTAAAATAGATAACATTCCTAATCCAAATCCAATTGCGCCGCCAGCCTCCACATTATGAAACAACAATCCTATTCCAAATCCTGTAATTAAAAAACCAAAAAAAGCTAGACCACTACGTACATAGTTCATGCTTGAACCCCCAAATTCATGATATCTGTATAGTATATTCACGGGGGAATTTTTTGGTTAATTATTTACATAGTCCACATATAGATATTCAGAAAACTCTATTTGAAGGTCCTCTGGTACCCTTATATAAAAGAATCGAGATCCCGAAGAACTGTAGCCATTTCCAAATTGGCTTTCACCAATCATTTGCTTCATAGGAAATCCAAGTTCATTAAAGGCGAGTTCAATAATTATTTCTTCCTCTGGACTAACAAACTCAAGTGTATCCGAAATCAATTCAACACCCATATCCGGTGTATACTCACTTACATCCATATATGCTGCATTCACTCCGAGCGCCTGCCAGTCTTTAATATAGAATACCTCTATTGCTTCTTTTAACTCATCGGTTCTTTCAATTAATATACCTTCTTCATAAGAATCCGAAGCAAGCGTAAGTTTTTCCCCGGTATAAGAGTACTCCCAACTGTCTGCAATTCGTTGTTTATCAATGGAAGAGAATTCTCCCTGCTCTGCTTTCATAAATAAATTGTCCGTCATGTCACCACTAGGATCTAAGCCCTCCATCATATTTGCTTCAGAACTTGGAAGAAAGAAAGCAGACACTGTTCCTAGAATCAAAATAGAAATATAACCAATAAAAATTAGCTTCAATTTTTTAGTGGTTAAGGACTTTTGTGTCAAACGTTTATTCATGGCAATGAACCAAAATATAATGATCAATATAATAGATAAAATTGCCCCCATCATCTAACCTCCAATCGATTAGATAGTAATATTGCAAGTCCACTTCCTATAATTAAAGTGACCACAGCCTTTAGTAAAAATAGAGAAAACGAGTACTCCATAAAATAGAATTCTAGAATGTTAACAAAACCGGAATTCCCATTATGTTGTGCAATATAATTTAACCCAATTAGAAGAACTGGTATTAATATAATTAGTCTTTTATTAAATTGTGTCATCATCCCAATTAAGTAACCTGCTGTTGCAGCCAATAAGATATACAATAAAGTAACCACTGCCCCTGCAACATAATCACCTACAGAGACTTCATGTGTTACGGTTAGGAACACATCAATGTCTTGTGTTATATAAGTGAGAAGTTGAATGATACCACCTGATAATAGCGCTGTTATTGCACCTATTACACATGCCGTTAGGAGAAAGGCCATGTTTGATAGATTATACGATAATCGGTTGGAAACGAAAGTAAAATCATCTTCACGATATGCCTTTGTTGTCATTAAAATTGCATTCAAAAATGCCCATATTATCGTCAGAATGATAACAAGACTTGGCGAGAACATTGAAACCTCAACTGTATAAACATTATTGGAGAATGATGTTTGCATACTTCCAACCAAAGTAAGCAGTATTCCAATCACTTGAACCAATATTAATCCCATAAACACACCAGTATATGCTTTTAATTTATACCGATACTGCAATCGAACTACACTAGAGAGACTAACTTTTGTTAAAGACATCATCAATGGCCCCTTTCGTTTGATTGGTAAGGTAAACACAAATATCTGTAGGAGTAACGGGTGACACCTGTATTCCTAGTCTTTTTACTTCCTCATGGGAAAAGTTGTTCCGAACAACCACCGAACAATTGTCAATATTAACATCACGTTTATAAATGACCTCTTTATCCTGTAAAGTCTGCATAACAACCGCCGTTCTCCCACTTAAGGTAACAGCATACTCTTTCAACTCATCCACTGGTAGCTGAAGGACTTTCTTTCCTTCGTCGACCAATAATATATCCTCTAATATATCCTCGAGCTCATCTAAATGATGGCTAGAAATAATAATGGTCCGTGGGGCTATAAGATAATCTTTTAGTAACGCACGATAAAAGTCTTTTCTTACCGCTGCGTCCATCCCAGTTGTCGGCTCATCAAAAATGGTAAGGGGGCATTTAGCTGCAAGCCCTACAATCATGTTAAACGTGCTTCTTTTCCCTTTGGAAAGACTTTGGTGGGTTTGTTTTGGGTTAAAATTAAAGTATTCCAGAAGTGCGAATGCAATTTCCTCATCCCAGTTAGGATAGAAAGCTTTAGCCTCATCTAAAATTTCTCCTAGATTTAACGTATACGTAAAACTCATCATGTCATCTACAAAAATAGAATTCATGGAAACTTCGAGATTATTAAAAGGACTTCGGTTGAAAACCTTCACTTCCCCTTCAGTTCCCCTCCAGAATCCAGCAATTATCTTAAGAAGTGTTGTCTTTCCTGCCCCATTGCGACCAATTAAGCCAGTGATGGTATTCTCTTCAATCGAAAAATTGATCTGATCTAGAGCCTTCATACTGCCATATGCTTTAACTAGCCTCTCACATTCAATTACCTTCACAGTTACTCCCCCTTGCTTTCTTTCATGATTTGTTTAAGCATTTCTAAAAGTTCCTCTTCTGTTACTTGTAAACGGGTAGCTTCTTGTACTGCTTCATTTAATAGACCCTTTAATTTCATTTCTTTTCTTTTTTCTAAGATAATGGTCATGGCCTCATGAGAAACAAACTTCCCCAGTCCCCGCTTGTTGTAGAGGATCTTTTCTTCATAAAGAAGATTAAGCCCTTTGGCAGCAGTTGCTGGGTTGATCGTAAACATATCTGCAAGTTTGTATTGAGAATATACCTTATCATCAATCTTCAGATTACCGTTCAGTATCTCGTTCTCAAGCCATTCCGCGATTTGAACATATATCGGAATCGTACTGTTCATATTTAGAACCATATTCGGTCCCCCTTAACCAACGTAGTGCATTAGTGTTGTAATGTAGTATATATAAAAACACAAAGGATTGCAAGGGCTAAATAATGATGCAAATAAAAAATACTCTCTAGATTCTAGAGAGTATTACTAATTATGCCTTTAAGGCATGGATTACTTGATTTAATTCGACCGTTAAATCATTCAGCTTTTTCGATACATCTAACGTGTTCTGCACTTCATTATTTTGCTTCTCCGTAATAGAAGTAATTTCCTTTGCGCCAGAGGAAGATCGATTAACGGATTGCTCAATTGCTTCCATTGCTCTGTTCATTTGTTCAGATGATGTTGTTATTTCCTCAACCAATGATGATATTCCTTGAATTTGAGCGGCAACCTCATTGGATGACTTTGAAATATGTTGAAAGACATTGTTAGACTTCTTCGCAAGTTCTAGGCCTTCCACTGTGGAGGTTTTAACATTATTTATGGAAGCAACAGAATAATTTGTATCGATAATCATTTGTTTAATAATCTCTGCAATATGTTCGGACGATTCCAATGATTGCTCTGCTAAACTTCTGACTTCACTAGCAACAACAGCAAAACCTTTTCCGTATTCTCCAGCTCTAGCTGATTCAATCGCTGCATTTAAGGCTAATAAGTTCGTTTGATCTGCTATTCCGGTAATGACTTCAATTATTCCCTCAATAGCTTGTGAGCGTTGGTGCAGTTCTTTAATAGCATGATAAGATTCATCTACTTCTTTATCAATCTCTTCCATTTGGCTTAATAGTACTTCTGTTTGATTACTTCCTTTTTGTGATTCTTCTGCGGTCGCATTTGAATTAACGGAAACACTTTGGGCCGTCTGGTTAATTGTTTGAATACCCTGATGAACGAAATTGATTGCTTCTACGTTCTCTTCAATACTAACCAACTGACTTTCTGTAATGGATGCGACTTCTTCGATAGACGCTGCTAATTCAGCACTAGAATCGGATGATACTTTTGCATTATGGGATAGCGTTTCAGACACTTGTAGTATTTGATTAGAGGTAACCGCTAATCGGCCAACAATATCTTCAACTATATTCATTCTCTGTTCTTCTTGTTCTTTTTGATAATATTGTTCTATCTTTCTTCCACTATGTACTTGCCAACTAACAGCACTAGAAGTTAGCACTAAAAACAGCGCATGTAATAAAAACATAGAGAACATATACTCTTTTACACCAAACACGATTTCCGGTACCAGTAACAATCCCACTATATGTTGTACTGCAAAGATACTCGTCATCATGATTAATTGTTTAATTTCTTGGTAGAAACCTAGTGCAGCAACTACCATAAAAATACTAAAATGAAATTCTACCCTTCCACTACCTCCAGAAATAATCGCAATACTAGCAAATGTTAACACCAGTGTTAATAGATATGGTAAAAATATATGATTTCGATTTTTCTTATATAAAACAACACCAAATAAGAATAATATTATTGGAATAGCTAACAGAATATTTAGTAATCCCCCGAATTGTTCTTCAATCTCATATGATGTTAAAATTTCCATCCCTCCGTGCGAAAAATCAAAAAGATGAAAATACCTTCCTAATATGTTAATCACTATCGCTAGAAAAGTTACGCTCCCTGCAATTAGTAACATTAACTTATTTCTCTCTCTCTTCATATTCTTCTCTCCCATTCTATATCTAAATCCCCAGTACTATATTACCATATATATTATAATTTTCAGACTGATAAGATTTGCGCAATACTTGCCGCTTTTTTTATAGAAGAGATTAGGCAGACCTTATAGTATCATTCCTATATATAAAAAAAGAGGATACCACAGTATCCCCTAACTTCTTAGCCATATTGATTTTGTATAAGCCACTCTTAACCCCATTTTTTCCATGTTATTCGAACTGACACTGGCATATTTGGCTTGTCCAACAAC
>Ga0079224_100010967_pt1 | contig 12458 bp, 15 predicted proteins | sample Stecom2015_FD_80414 | JGI IMG/M metagenome (GOLD analysis project Ga0079224, IMG submission 80414) | Agricultural soil microbial communities from Utah to study Nitrogen management - Steer compost 2015 | ecosystem: Environmental > Terrestrial > Soil > Agricultural land | place: USA: Utah...
GCCCGCGCATGGCAGGCGAGATGCAGGGTCACGCCGCCTTCCAGCGGCTTCAGCCCCGGCGCGAGGCCGTGCTGCTTCGCGATGTCGACGATGTATTCGGAAATGTCGAAGGTCGCCTGGCTCAGCTTCTTCACCAGCGGATCGTCCGGCAGGATCAGCGGCCACTCGAATTTCAGCATCAGCGCGCAGGACGGCACCAGCGCGACGATGTCGTAGCCTTCGTCGATCAGCGGCGAGAAGGCCTCGGCCACGCGGCGCGCCTTCTTCGCCACATCCTCGATGTCGCCCTGCTCCAGCCGCGGCATGCCGCAGCAGCCGGGATATTCCACCCGCAGCTCGACGCCGTTATGGGCGAGGATCCTCTGCGCCGCGATGCCGATATCGGGATTGTTGTAGTTGCCGAAGCAGGTGGCGTAGATCGCTGCCTTGCGCTTCGCGGCATAGGCCGGCGCGGCGGTATTGATCGCCGGCGCTTCCGATTTCGCGCGCGCGACCAGGGTCCTGGAATGGAACTTCGGCAGCTCGGCATCGTGATGGATGTCGGCCACCTTCTCCATCAGGCCGCGGGTCAGCCTGTTGCCGCGGTCGCTCGCCCAGTTGGCCAGCCCGGCGACGACGCCGGCCAGCTTGCCGTTGCGGTCGGTCTGCGACAGCTGGTCGCCGATCGCATCCTTGCGGCCCGCCTTCCGCTCGGCGGCGCGGTAGCGCAGCATCAGATGCGGAAAATCGAGATTGAATTCGTGCGGCGGCACGTAGGGGCACTTGGTCATGTAGCACAGGTCGCAGAGCGTGCAGGCATCCACGACCGGCTTGAAATCCGCCGACTTGACCTCGTCGAGCTCGCCGGTGGGCGATTCATCGATCAGGTCGAACAGCCGCGGGAAGGAATCGCACAGATTGAAGCAGCGCCGGCAACCGTGGCAGATGTCGAAGATGCGCCGCATCTCGGCGTCGATCTTCTCCATGTCGTAGAAATCGGGATTCTGCCAGTCGAGCGGATGGCGGGTGGGCGCCTCGAGGCTGCCTTCGCGCATGGTCGTCTCCGGAGCAATGGGCGCGGCTATGCGGGCCCGGCGCCTTGCGGCGCCGGACCTCGCGTCAGCCGTGTTGTGGCTTGCGGTGTGCGGCGGCGGTTACGCCACGCACGGATCAGGCCATCGTGTCGAGGGCCTTCTGGAAACGGCCGGCATGGCTCTTCTCGGCCTTGGCCAGCGTCTCGAACCATTCGGCGATTTCCTCGAAGCCCTCTTCGCGGGCGGTCTTGGCCATGCCCGGATACATGTCGGTGTATTCGTGAGTCTCGCCGGCGATCGCCGCCTTCAGGTTCTGGGCGGTCGAGCCGATCGGCTCGCCGGTGGCCGGGTCGCCGACCTCGGCGAGGAATTCCAGATGGCCATGGGCATGGCCGGTCTCGCCCTCGGCGGTCGAGCGGAAGACCGCGGCGACGTCGTTGTAGCCCTCAACGTCCGCCTTCTGGGCGAAGTAGAGGTAGCGGCGGTTCGCCTGGCTCTCGCCGGCGAAGGCTTCCTTCAGGTTGGCATGGGTCTTGGTATTCTTCAGTGCAGGCATGCTGGTCCTCCATCTTCCCTGACTCCCGGCCGCTCATCTGGGGAATGACGGCTTGTTTCCGACGCATTCGGATTCGGGATCGTTCGCGGATTATGAGCCGCGACAATGGCCTGTCAAGTTCTCTTGAATGATTCTAAAATACCTGCTGTTGACTCTGATTTGCAATCAGCGCGGCCGCCATCGCGGAGGCGTTTACCCCGCCACCGCCGCCGCTTTCGCGGCGGTCACCGGCATCGGCAGTTCCACCACGACGCGGAAACCGCCCTCGGGCCGGTTGGCGAAGGTGATGCGGCCGCGATGCGCGGCGACCAGTTCGCGCACGATGGCGAGGCCAAGCCCCGTGCCGGTACCGCTGCCGGTATAGACATCGCGGTCCTGCACGAAGGGATCGCCCAGCCGCGGCAGCAGCTCGGGCGACACGCCCGGCCCGGTATCGTCGATCCGGATCGCGAGGCAGCCGTCGCCGGCGGCGCGCAGGGTCGCGGTGATCAGGCCGCCCGGCGGCGTGAACTTCACCGCGTTGCCGAACAGGTTGATCAGGATCTGGCGCAGCGCGCGCTCGTCGGCCACCACCTCGGGCGGATCCGTCTCGGTGCGGACCTCGATCTCCACGCCCTTCTCGCTGGCGCGCCGGCGCACGAAGATCAGCGCGTCGCTGATCGCGTCGCGCGCATCGATCGTGCCGAAGCGGAAATCGACGCCCTTCTGCTGGATCTTGCTGAGGTCGAGGATGTCGTTGATCAGCTCGAGCAGATGCCGGCCGCTGCTCAGGATGTCCTGCACGTAGCCGCGGTAGCGCTCGGAGCCGATCGGGCCGAAGATCTGCGCGTCGATCGCCTCCGAGAAGCCGATGATGGCGTTCAGCGGCGTGCGCAGCTCGTGACTCATGTTGGCGAGGAATTTCGCCTTGGCCTGGTTGGCCTGTTCGGCCAGCGCCAGCAGCCGGCTCTGCTCGGTCGTCAGCTGGGTGAGCCGCAGTTCGGTGGCGGCGAGATCGGTCATGTCGCGCATGATGGCGCAGAGCATCGCCTCGCCGCTGGGCAGCGTGACCTTCGAGATCGAGGACAGCAGCGGGAATTCGGTGCCGTCGCGGCGCAGGCCGTGGACCTCGCGCCAGCTGCCCATGTCGCGCGCGCCGTCGGGGCCGTTGAGGATGCCGCGGAGGATGTCGTCGTGATGGCCGCGCACCGCATGGGGCAGCAGCGGCTTCAGCGAACGCCCGATCATCTCCTCGGCGCGGAAGCCGAACATCGCCTCGGCGCCCTTGTTGAAATGGGTGATCGTCAGCGACTGGTCGAGTGCGACGATGGCGTCCTGCGCGGCGTCCAGCACCATCGCCAGCCGCTTCTCGGATGCCTGCACCGCATCGGCGATGCGGCGTTCCTCGGTGATGTCGAAGATCACGCCGTCGAAGACCCAGCCGTCGCCGTCGGCGCGCGGCCGGCCGGTGGCGCGGAAATGGCGGATGCTGCCGTCGGACAGGACGCGCCGGCCCTCGAGGGTCAGGTCGCGGCCCGACCTTGCCGCGTCGAGCAGGGCGGCCCGCAGCCGCGGCTCGTCTTCCGGATGCGGGCGAAAGCTGCGCGCATCGGCAAACAGCGTGGCGGCATCGACATCGAGAATCTTCGACGCGCGCTGGCTGGTCCAGAGCAGCGTGGCGCGGCCATTGCCATCGATGCGCAGCCGGTAGAGCACGCCGGGCATGGTATCGGCGATGTCGCGCAGCAGCCGCTCCGCGCGGCCGGCATGATGCAGCAGGAAGAGGCCGATGCCGGTCACCAGCAGCAGGCTGGCGACCGCAAGCGGCGCGATGTCGCTCATGACGGCGGCGGCCTCGCCCAGCCAGGAGGTCGACCGCGCGGCGAAGACGGCTTTCAGCGGGTAATGCTCGAGCGGCTGGACCGTCAGGTCGTGCAGGCGCCCGCCCAGGATGGTCTCGCCCTGCAGCAGGCCCTGCGCGCCCGGATCCCAGTAATCCAGCAGCCGGCCGACATCGGCCTCGGCCATGCCGTTGATGTAGTAGATGATGCCCTGGCGGCCGACCAGCGCGATATGGTCGCCGGGATCCTGGCGCAGGCCCTGCACGAAGCGGTCGAGGTAATGCAGGTCGATCGCCGCCACCGCGACGCCGCGGAACCGGCCGCCCGGGTCGAGCAGGGCGCGGCTGAGGGAGAAGAACCAGCGTCCGTCGATCTGGGATTTCACCGGCGCGCCGATGATCAGGCCGCTCTCGCCCTCGCGATGGCGGCGGAAATACTCGCGTTCGGAGCCGTTATAGGGACGCGGCGGGAAGGCGCCGGCATCGCCGATCGAGCGGCCGGTTTCGTCGAGCACGACGAGGTAGCGGATCGGCGCCGAGGCGCCGGCCAGTTCCTTCAGCAGCAGATGGATGCGCCCCGGCGACGGCCAGGCCTGCTGGTCGGTCTGCAGCAGCATCGCGGCGATCTGCAGGTCGCGGTCGGCCTCGCTCAGCGTGCGTTCGGCATGGTCGGCCAGCATGCGCGTGAGTTCGACGGCGCGCTGCTGCTTGTCCTGCTGCCGCGCCTTCAGATGGTAATAGCCATAGGCGGCGAGAAAGCCGAGGCTGACCGCATAGACGAGGATCAGGGTCAGCCCGATCAGGCCCTGACGCGAACGGAGGACGATGGGTGGCTTGTGGCTCATATGGCGGTTCCGCCGGCAACAATGCGGGCGAATGCCCCCGGCTGCTTTGATCTAGGGCAACCGCTGGTCGAACAGAGCGTTATTTATTGATAAGGAAACGCGGACGTTGCGCCGCCGGTCAGCTCTGCAACCGGACGATTACGTCGACCCGGGCGATGCGCTCGCCGGGCGGGGCCTGGGGCACACGCACCAGGGCAACCTCTTCTTCCGGGATGTCGCGCAGCTCGCCGGTCCGCTCGTAGTAGAAATGGTGATGCGGGGCGAGGTTGGTGTCGAAGTAGGAGCGGCCCGCGTCGACGGTCACCATACGGAGCAGCCCCGCGGCGGTGAACTGGTGCAGGCAGTTATAGACGGTGGCGAGCGACAGCCGTTCGCCGCTGGCCGCCGCCTCGTTGAACAGACTTTCCGCCGTCACATGGCGCGGACCCTGGGCGAACAGGATCCGGGCCAGGGCCAGACGCTGCCGGGTGGTCCGCAGGCCGGCCTCGCGCAGCAGCGCCGCGGCGTCCTGGAACCGGGGTTCGATCATCTTGTTCATTCTGTCCGATATATCGCAGGGATCCTCCGCGCACCAGTAGCAGCTTTGTAACAAAGTGCAACGAAACTGTTGCGACTGGCGGGCGGATCACTACATTGAGCCCGGAAGATGGAGACAGGTCCGAGACTTAAGGCTCCCGAGGGACCCCGAAGAGGGGCAACGGACCCGGGTGACGGGGATTGTCGGCAAACCATCCTTCAGGCGCAACAGGGGCTGAGGGCTCCGAACGTGGAACGGAAGTCGAGCTATAGTTACGAGGATCTGCTGGCCTGTGCTCATGGCAAGCTGTTCGGCGAGGGCAATGCCCGTCTGCCGCTGCCGCCCATGCTGATGCTGGACCGCATTCTCAAGATCGCCGACCAGGGCGGCAAATACGGCAAGGGCGAGATCGAGGCCGAACTCGACATCAAGCCCAATCTCTGGTTCTTCCCCTGCCATTTCGAGAATGACCCGATCATGCCGGGCTGCCTCGGCCTCGATGGCATGTGGCAGCTGGTGGGCTTCTTCCTCGGCTGGATGAAGGCGCCGGGCAAGGGCCGCGCGCTCAGCGTCGGCGAAGTGAAATTCTCCGGCGAGGTCACGCCGGCGGCCAAGAAGATCACCTTCAGGATCGACATCAAGAAGGTGCTGATGCGCAAGTTCGGCATCGCCGTCGCCGACGGCATCATGCTGATCGACGGCAAGCCCGCCTATGAATGCAAGGACATGCGCGTCGGGGTCTTCCCCGAAGGCATGGCCCCTGCCGCGGCATAAGGAACATCGTATATGCGTCGCGTCGTCGTCACCGGTCTCGGCATCACCTCTTCCATCGGCAACAATGCCGAGGAAGTGGCCGACAGCCTGAAGGCCGGCCGCTCCGGCATCGTCTTTGCCGAGGAATACGCCAGGCTCGGCTTCCGCAGCCAGGTGCACGGCACGGTCAAGATCGATCTCGACGCGGCCATCGACCGCCGCCAGCGCCGCTTCATGGGCGACGGCGCGGCCTATGCCTATCTCGCCATGGAACAGGCGATCGCCGATTCCGGCCTCGAGGAACGCGAGGTCGTCAACGAACGCACCGGCCTGATCGTCGGCTCCGGCGGTCCCTCGACGCGCAACCTGATCCAGGCGGCCGACATCACCCGCGAGAAGGGCCCGAAGAAGATCGGCCCGTTCATGGTGCCGCGCTGCATGTCGAGCACCTGCTCGGCGGTGCTCTCCACGGCGTTCAGGATCAAGGGCGTGAACTACTCGATCTCGTCCGCCTGCTCGACCTCGGCGCACTGCATCGGCAACGCCGCCGAGCTGATCCAGCTGGGCAAGCAGGACATCGTCTTCGCCGGCGGCGGCGAGGAACTGGACTGGACGCTCTCCGTACTGTTCGACGCCATGCCGGCGATGAGCTCGGCCTACAACGACACGCCGGAAAAGGCCTCGCGCGCCTATGACAAGAACCGCGACGGCTTCGTGATCGCCGGCGGCGGCGGCATCCTGGTGATGGAAGAACTCGAACATGCCAAGGCCCGCGGCGCCAGGATCTATGCCGAGCTGGTCGGCTACGGCGCCACCTCCGACGGCGCCGACATGGTGGCGCCCTCGGGCGAGGGCGCGGTGCGCTGCATGAAGCAGGCGCTGAACGAGGCGGCGCGCAACGGCCATATGGGCCACAACGCGCCGGTCGACTACATCAACACCCACGGCACCTCGACCCCGGCCGGCGACATCACGGAGCTGAACGCGATCCGCGAGGTGTTCGGCGAGGCGGTGCCGGCGATCAGCTCGACCAAGTCGCTGACCGGCCACAGCCTGGGTGCCGCCGGCGTGCATGAGGCGATCTATTCGCTGCTCATGATGCGCGACAACTTCCTCGCCGCTTCGGCCAATATCGAGACCCTCGATCCCGGAGCGGAAGGCTTCCCGATCCTGCGCGAGCGCAAGGACAACGTGACGCTGAACCGTGTCATGTCGAATTCCTTCGGATTCGGCGGCACCAACGCGACGTTGCTGTTCCAGCGTTACGACGCCTGATCCTTCGCAGACATCTTTTTTCGGATTCCGCTATGACCGATACGCGCGCGTTGATGAGTGGCAAGCGCGGCCTCATCATGGGGGTCGCCAACGACCATTCCATCGCCTGGGGCATCGCCCGCACGCTGGCTGCCCATGGCGCCGAACTGGCCTTCACCTACCAGGGCGTCGGCTTCGACCGCCGGGTGAAGCCGCTGGCCGACTCGGTGAATGCCAGGGCCGTGGTGCCCTGCGACGTCGAGGACGAGACCAGCATGCATTCGGCCTTCGACGCGGTCGGCAAGGCCTTCGACGGCCGGCTCGACTTCGTCGTCCATGCCATCGCCTATTCCGACAAGGAAGAGCTGAAGGGCCGCTACCTCAACACCACCAAGAGCAACTTCGCGCGCTCGATGGCGATCTCCTGCTATTCCTTCACGGAAGTGGCGCGGCTCGCCATGCCCTACATGAACGACGGCGGCGCGCTGGTGACCCTGACCTATGAAGGCAGCACCCGCGTGATGCCGAACTACAACGTGATGGGCGTGGCGAAGGCGGCGCTGGAAGCCAGCGTGCGCTATCTCGCCGTCGATCTCGGCCCGCAGAAGATCCGCGTCAACGCCATCTCGCCGGGGCCGATGCGCACGCTGGCCGGCTCGGCCATCGGCTCGGCCCGCGCCACCTTCAGGTTCACCGCGCAGCATTCGCCGCTGCGCCGCAATGCGACGCTGGACGAGGTCGGCGGCGCGGCGCTGTTCCTGCTCTCCGATCTCGGCTCCGGCGTCAGCGGTGAAGTCGTCCATGTCGACTGCGGCTTCCACGCGCTCGGCATGCCCAACCCGGCCGACCTCAACGGCGGCGGCAACGGCGAGGGCTGAGCCCGCCCGGCAGCGGCCGGTCAGCCGCCGCTGTATTCGACGACAAAAGCCGCCACCAGCAGCAGCGCGCCGAGCAGGTTGGCGACGGCGTCGGGGATGTTGAAGGTATTGCGCTTCATCTCCAGGCCCTCGGCGCAGGCCTTGCGCAGCGCGCCGGTGAAGCGCGACGACGCGCGGTTCGCCCTGTACTCATCGCGGAGAATGCGGAACCGCTGCGCGACGTCATGCAGCGGCGACCATGCCAGCAGCAGCGAACCGATGATGCCGAGGATGCTGGAGCTCAGCATGTCCTAGTAGTGCATCTTGTCCGGCGTGCCGGATCCCAGGCCCAGCAGATCGGCGAGCGTGTGCATCATGTGCTGCCGCGTTTCGACGGGAATCTCCGTCATGATCGTCTGGCGCAGCAGCGCGGCCTGGTATCCCGCATCGGTCGCCTTGGTCCAGCCGCCGCCGGCCCGCTCCAGCGCGAGGCCGAGCAGCTCTGCCGGATTGGCGTCGAGCGCGTCGGCATAGCGCAGCAGCGTCTTCAGTCCGATATCGCCCTTGCCCGACAGGCCGCGCGACACCGCCGAGGGATCGACGCCGAGCTCCTGCGCCAGATTGAGCTGCGACTTTTCGCTGGCCCGCAGGCGCTCCTTCAGCAGGGCGCGCAGGGTCTCGACGACGGAAGCGATCCTGCGGTCGCGCTCCGCCAGCCGGCGGTAATCCGGATTGGCCTCGGCGATCGCCGTTTCGATCCCGGACACGAACCTGTTGGTTTCCGTCATCACGCAACTCCTCTGCAACATTCCGCCGGCTAGTACGTCGCCGCGGCCGCCCGGATCAGGGCAGCCCAGTCTTCCTCGGGCTCTCCCCGGATCAGCTCCAGACAGGTCCCGGTGCCGGCCGAGACCAGAACCAGCAGCGCATAGCGGTAATCGCCGCCCCGCAATTCCCATATCGGCGGCACCACGCAAATCCTTCCGTCCGGCGTCGACCGCACCACCTCGGCGCCCAGACCATCCTCCGCGCAATCCTCCAGCGCCCTCAGAATGGCGCGCGCATGGTGCTGAGTCCGCCAGTTCCGCCCCAGCCGGATCAGCTCCAGGGCCACCGGATGGGAGGCGGGGTCGTCGACAATAGTAAATGCATCAGGATGCATTTTTCAAGTCCATTTCGGACCGTTATTGATCTATATATCAATATTTTCCCTGAAAATTATACTATCGCAGCAGTGTGAAAACCGGAAAGGGAATCCGCCGCGAGGCAATACGGCCGCACAAAACCGTCATCTCCCATCCGCGTGGACGGGGCGGCCGCTTGGGCCCTCGGCTGCGCCGGGGGAGACGATCTTTGGGTTTGCGTCAGCTTACGAAAGCGCGTCCTTCATGACGCGGAACAGCCGCTCGACATCCTCGTCGGTGTTGTAGACATGGGGCGTGACGCGCATGGATTTGCCGCGGACGCTGACGAAGACACTGGCGGCGGCGAGCTTCGCCGGCAGTTCGGGCGGCACCCCTTCGGTGAAGCGCAGGCCGAGATAATGGCCGGCGCGGCGATCGGGGGCGACGCTGTCGAGGCCGAACTCGGCCCGCGCGCGTTCGGCGATCGCGTCCGTACGATGCCTCAGCGTCGCCTGGATCGTCTCCGGTCCCCAGTCGAGCAGCATCTGCAGGGCCGCCTTCGCCGCCGGCACCAGGGCGAAATTGCTGCGCTCGCCGACATCGAAGCGGCGCGCACCGGGCTGGAAGCCGGTCCTGTAATTCACCAGCGCGGTGAAATCCTCCGAAGCCTGGCGCGCGATCCAGTTATGCTCGAGCGGCGGCGCGTCATGCCAGCGCGGATCGACATAGAGATAGCCGAAGGAATACGGCCCCAGCATCCATTTGTAGCCGCCGACGCAGAGGAAATCCGGCCGGATCGCCTGCACGTCGAAGGGCAGCACGCCGAGCGACTGCGTGGCATCGATGCAGAGCGCGGCGCCGACCCGGTCGCAGGCCCGGCGGATTGCGACGAGATCGAGCAGGCCGCCATCGGTCCAGTGGCAGTGCGGCAGCGCGACGATCGCGGTGCGCTCGTCGATCAGCGCCAGCACCGCGCGCGTCCAGTCGTCATCGGCCGGGCGCGGCACGGTGACATGGGCGGCGTTGCATTGCCGCGCCTTCTCGATCCAGGGATAGACGTTGGAGGGAAACTGCTCGGCGAGCGTCAGCACGCTCTGCCCGGCCTTCAGCGGCAGCGCATGGGCGGCGACGCCCATGCCGTAGGACACCGCCGGGACGAGCGCGACATCGTCGGCCGTCGCATTCACCAGCTTCGCGAACAGCGCGCGCACCGCTTCGGAATCGGTGAAGAAATCCTCCGGGCGGATCAGCCAGGGCCGGCCCTTGGCCGCCATGCCCTGCTCGCCGGCGGCGATCGCCGCCTTCGCCATTGGGCCCATATAGGCGGCGTTCAGATAGGCGACATCGCCGGGGATGTCGAAGAGGTGACGCTGGCTGGGAAGGAGTCCGGACTGGGTCATGGTCTCTGGCTAGCCTCCCCCGTGCCCTTTGGACAGAGGAAAAATGCACCGGCACAATCCGCAGGGCAGACAGGCAATGGCGCCCTCGACTCGCGCCGAGGGTGACGGCCTTCGGAACCCCCCGCGGGAGTCAGGAAAACGGAGAGATCGCGCGGGAGCCGCGGCGGCTACATCTTCAGCGCCAGGTCGCGGATCGCCAGACGGCAGGCGTCGGCGGTGCGTTCCAGATAGGCGCGGGCGTCAGGGCGAAGGTCGGGTTGCAGCAGCTGCTCGTTGATCGAGGCCAGTATCGTGCGCAGGTGCCGAATCCGTGCCGGCATATCCGTTTCCCCCTTGAGCGAATCAGTCATATCGGCAGGGAGAGTGGCGCCGGTTTGGTTAACAAAATCTGAGGCGTCGCGGTTTTCCAGGCTTCATGCGGCGGCGGCTCACGCCGCCGTCGAGACCTTCTGGCCGCCCGCATCGGCGACGAAGTCGCGCAGCAGGCCGAGCATGTTGGAGGATACCGCATCATGGCCCTTGAGGATCAGCACCAGCGAAGCGCGGTTGCTGCCGATCTTGAGCGCGAAGGCATCGAAGCTGATCTGCTTGCGGCGGCAGGCTTCGAGGATGATCGGCTGGACGTCGCGGGCGAAGAACATCCGGGGCCCGCTGCGTTTGACCTCGAGGGCGCGCGGATCGAGCACCGGGGGCAGCAGGGAAGACGGGCGGGTCACGGCGACGGCTCCTTTCTGTTTCGCAATGCTCCGTGCCGGGCATGTGCCGGGCAGCATCAAGATTCGTCAAAAGCCGGGCCGGATTCAAGGGGGTGGGTTGTCGCAGGGTCCGCCGCTCAGGCGCTGCGCAGGCGGGCCTCCAGATTGCGCGGGCGCATGCGCTGGGTGACCCGCGCCACCATCGCCGCGGCCTGGGCGCGGGCGACGAAATCGTCCAGCAGCCGCAGCATCTGCGGCGACACCGGATCCTGGCCGCGCAGGATCAGCGCCAGGCCGCCGCGCGACAGGTCGAAGCGTTTCGCCAGGACATCGAAGGCAATCTCATGCTGCTGGCAGGCCTGCAGCACCAGCGGCTGCACGTCGCGGGCGAAGAACAGCCGCGAGCCGGATTCGATGGTGGGCAGGCCGCGGGAACGCAGGCCATGGCGCTTGATCTGCTGGTCCAGGTGAGTCACGTCCCTACTCCTTTGCTTGGCCCGACGACCCGGTGCTTGCTGCGGGGAGAAGTGCGGTCGTCAGGCAGGCGGGACGGTAGCCGCAGCGATGCGGCTTGCGTGTGATCAGGCTGTGGCGTTGCCCAGGCTGCGCGCGATGAAGTCTTCCAGGATGCGGCGGGTCTGCGGCGTAAGCGGCGCGCGGCCGCGCAGGATGTCCGCCAGCTCGGCGCGCGGCACGCTGAAGCGCGTGGCGAAGAGATCGAAACCGAGCCGCCGCGCCCGGCAGGCCCGCAGCACCATCGGCTCGACGTCGCGGGCGAAGTACAGCCGGCCGTCGCGCTCGACGGTCTCGAGCGACATGGCATCGGGCAGCAGGGCCGGCGGCGGCGGCGGCCGGCGCGGCGGAGAGAGGAATGGCGGAGAGAAGCTTTGCAGACTCACGGCATCGGCCTCCTGCCCGGCGGCAGGAGCGCAGCCCGGCACGGGCTCAACATCTAGCCCGGAGTCGCGTGTCCGTGCTGTGACCGGTCTGTGGCCGGGGGGACTCAGTTTTTGGAATCAGACGCTGAGATCGGCCTTGCTGCCCATGCCGCGCGGGCGCAGGCCGGCGCGGGTGGTTTTGGCCTCGGTGGCGTCGGCGCCGCGATCGGCATCCTTGCCCTTCTTGCCCCGGGCGCCTTCCGAGCCGCCGCTGTTGCCCGAGGCGCCGGCCGCCATGCGGGTATCGGCCCGGACGGGAACGGCCGTCACCGCCGCGGCCGCCTGGACCGGGTTCGGCGCCTGCTGTGCCGTGGGCGTGGCAGCCTGCGGCAGCGGCATCGAGGTGACGGGCGGGACGAACATGCTCATATTTCACATGTAGTGGTGTGACAATGCCTTGACAAGCCCTTATCTTTCCGACGCAGGTAGACCCGAATCACCCCCTTGCCCAGATCAGAGGAGGCCGTTCTGGCCAGATCCGCCCCCAAACCCGGCCTGCTGGCCCGGCTGTTCGGCCCGTCCGGCCCGAAGCCGGCCACCCCGGCCCGGCGCTATACCGGCCCGGCCAAGGATGCCGAGACCGGCCGGCTGCGCGCCCAGCTGCAGCAGCAGATCCGCAGCCTGCGGGCGAAGCTGAATCCGCAGCTGCTGCGGGTGGCCGAGACGATCGCGCAGAAGGGCCCGCCC
>Ga0079224_100010968_pt1 | contig 12458 bp, 13 predicted proteins | sample Stecom2015_FD_80414 | JGI IMG/M metagenome (GOLD analysis project Ga0079224, IMG submission 80414) | Agricultural soil microbial communities from Utah to study Nitrogen management - Steer compost 2015 | ecosystem: Environmental > Terrestrial > Soil > Agricultural land | place: USA: Utah...
GGCCGGCACAGGTACGGCTGCTAGCGTGCGGGCGTGAGCGTGGCGCGGCGGCCCCGCGTGGGCCACATCCGGTTCCTCAACTGCCTGCCGCTGTACTGGGGCCTGATGCGCTCGGGCGAGCTGATCCACGTCGACCTGCACCACGACTCACCGGACCGGCTCGGCGCCGCCCTGGTCGCCGGCGGGCTGGACATCGGACCGGTCTCGCTCGTCGACTACCTCAACCACGCGGCCGACCTGGTGCTGCTGCCGGATCTCGCGGTGGGCAGCGACGGCCCGGTGCTGTCGGTGAACCTGGTCTCCCGCGTGCCGCCCGCCGACCTCGACGGCGCGGTGGTGGCCCTCACCCCCACCTCGCGCACCGGCGTGCTGCTGGCGCGCCTGTTGCTGGCCGACCGGTACGGGGTGCGGCCCCGGTACCTGCGACCGGCGCCGGACGGCGGCACGGGCTCGTGGCGGGCGATGCTGGAGGGGGCCGCGGCGGCGGTGCTGATCGGCGACCCGGCGCTGCGGGCGCACCACGAGGCCGAACGCCACGGGCTGGTCCGCATCGACCTCGGCGAGGCCTGGCGGGAGTGGACGGGCCTGCCGATGGTGTTCGCGGTGTGGGCCGCCCGCCGGGACTTCGCCGCCGCCCATCCCGGGGTGGTCAAGGACGTGCAGCAGGCGTTCCTGCGCTCCCGCGAGCTGTGCCTGGCCGAGCTGGACGAGGTGGCGCGGGCGGCCGCAAGGTGGGAGCCGTTCGACGCCGCCACGCTCGCCTCGTACTTCCGGCTGCTCGACTTCTCGCTCGGCCCCCGGCAGGTCGCCGGCCTGCGCGAGTTCGCCCGCCGGGCGACCGCGGCCGGCGCCGCGCCGCCGCTGCCGCCCGAGGGCCCGCAGTTCATCAGCGTGTGACCAGACCCGGCGCCCCGGTCCGGGGCTCTACCTCGCCTGGGCCGGTGGGAAGGTGAACAGCTGCTCCGCGACCTGGGCGCACCGCTCGGCACCGTAGTCGAGGCTGAAGTCCGCCGGGTAGCGCATGAGGACCGCCAGCACCCAGTCCTCGTGGATGGCCAGGCAGGCGAGGTGCCAGCTGTTGGTCGCACCGACCCGGGTCCAGCCGTTCTTGATGGCCACCTCCGCCTTGGGGATCGTCGGCGGCAGCCCGTCGATGATCCCCCACCGGCCACCCTCGAAGCCCGCGTCCGGGCGCTGGTCCTCCGGGGCGGTGGTGCCCTCGACGTGGCGCATCTCCTCGAGCACCCAGTCGGTCCACTCCGGACCGGCGGCGGTGCCGTCGGCGAGGCATTCGCCCATGCGGACCGCGTCGGCCGCGGTCATCTCCGTGCGCGACCACCAGCCCGGGAACACCTCGGTGTCCGTGAGGCCGCACATGTCGATCATCCGTCGCACCACCGCGTCGGCGCCGTTGGCCAGGTAGAGCGCCTCGGTGGTGAGGTTGTCGCTGTAGCGGATCGCGCGCCGCGCGTGGTCGAGCTCCTCCTCGGTGGGCTCGCGCCCGTCCTCGGCGGCCCGCCGGAGGTGGTCGGCGACGATCCACGGCTTGATCATGGACTCGGTGGTGCTGGTCCGCTCGGACGAGGAGACCAGCGCACCGGTGGCGCGGTCCAGCGCCGCCCAGGTGAGGAACCCGTCGATCTCCACCGACACCTGGGCGCCGAGGTTGAGCGTCGGTTCACCGGGCCCGGTCGGCGGCTCGGTCTGCGGCAGCGGTTGCGGCTGGCCGGCGGCCTCACCGCTGGGCTGGTGCCACCCGGCCTGGACGACCAGTTGGTCGACTCCACCGGTCCGGGCGGGGTCGCCGGAGACACCGACCACAATGGACACCAGTATGGCTGCCAGCAGGGTCAGTCGCAGCCGCACGGCGTGAACACTCCCGTCGGGTACGCAAGGGATCGGGGGCGGTGACCGGCACCGGTCTGCGCGAAGCGTACGACCGGATGCGCGGACACGTCCAGCCCTGGGCGATCGGTGCCACGTGGCCGCACCAGTTCCGACAGGTCGGACACGCCCCGATAGCCGTTGGCCGTCCGGGTGGGGCGGGCGGCGCGCCGCCCGGGCGAGCCCGGGCCGTGCCGGCCCGTCGCCGGGTCGGCAGACATGTTACACCATGTTGCGACAGGTGTGGCCTGTCTGTAACACTGTGGTGCGTGTACGGCAACGACTTCGGCGTGAGCGACGAGCCGCCCGGTAGCGACGGTCTGCTGCAGCAGGTGGAGGCGGCCGAGGCCGACCTGCGCGCGGCCGCGGACCGCACCCTGTCCGGCTCCGAGGGCTCCTACTTCGATCGTGTGATCGCCGTCGATCAGAGGATCGAGCCGCGGGACGAGATGCCCGAGGGGTACCGGCGGACGCTCATCCGCCAGATCGCCCAGCACGCCCACTCCGAGATCATCGGGATGCAGCCGGAGGCGAACTGGATCACGCGCGCGCCGTCGCTGAAGCGCAAGGCCATCCTGCTGGCGAAGGTCCAGGACGAGGCCGGGCACGGCCTGTACCTCTACTCCGCCGCGGAGACCCTCGGCGTGTCCCGTGAGGAGCTGGTCGACCGGCTGCTGTCCGGCAAGCAGAAGTACAGCTCGATCTTCAACTACCCCACGTTGACCTGGGCGGACGTCGGTGCCATCGGATGGCTGGTCGACGGCGCCGCGATCGTCAACCAGGTGGCGCTGTGCCGGTGCTCGTACGGACCGTACGCCCGCGCCATGATCCGGATCTGCAAGGAGGAGTCGTTCCACCAGCGGCAGGGGTTCGAGATCCTCTGGGTGCTCTCCCGCGGCACCCCGGCGCAGAAGCAGATGGCGCAGGACGCGGTGAACCGCTGGTGGTACCCGTCCCTGGCGATGTTCGGCCCGCCGGACAGCGAGTCCACGCACTCCGCCCAGTCGATGGCCTGGAAGATCAAGCGGTTCTCCAACGACGAGCTGCGGCAGAAGTTCGTCGACATGTGCGTCCCCCAGGCCGAGGCGCTCGGGCTCACCCTTCCCGACCCGGACCTGCGGTGGAACGAGGAACGCGGCTCGTACGACTTCACCCCGCCCGACTACCGGGAGCTGATGCGGGTGATATCGGGTGACGGGCCCTGCAACCGGCAGCGCATGGAGCACCGCCGCCGCGCCCACGAGGAGGGCGCCTGGGTCCGCGCGGCCGCCGCCGCGTACGCGGCCAAGCAGCGGCAGCGGCAGCGGGAGAGGGAGAGGGTAGCCGCATGACCGCGCCGCAGGAGAGCCGCACCGCGCCGGGACGGACGGACGACGCCGCCGCGGCGGCGAGCTGGCCGCTGTGGGAGGTGTTCGTCCGGCCGCGCCGGGGCCTGGCCCACGTCCACGTCGGCAGCCTGCACGCCGCCGACGCCGCCACCGCGCTGCACCACGCGCGGGACCTGTACACGCGCCGGCAGGAGGGGGTCTCCATCTGGGTGGTGCCCTCCGCCCAGATCACCGCCTCCAGCCCGGACGAGAAGGACGCCTTCTTCGACCCGGCCGCCGACAAGATCTACCGGCACCCGACCTTCTACCAGGTACCGGAGGGGGTGCCGCACCTGTGACCGGGACGGCACCGGTGACCACGACCTTCGAGGAGGTGCTCGGGCTCGGCGACGACGCCCTCATCGCCGCGCAGCGGCTGTCGGAGTGGTGTGCGCGGGCGCCCGAGATGGAGGAGGACATCGCCCTGGCCAACATCGCCCTCGACCAGCTGGGTGCGGCCCGCCTGCTGCTGACCTACGCCGGGGAACTGGAGGGCGCCGGCCGGGACGAGGACGCGCTGGCGTACCTGCGTGACGACCGCGAGTTCCGCAACGTGCTGCTGGTGGAGCTGCCCAACGGCGACTTCGCGGTGACCATGGCCAAGCTGCTGTTCCTGGCCGCGTGCCAGGTCCACCGGTACCGGGCGCTGGCCGAGGGCCCGGACGAGCGGCTGGCGGGCATCGCCGCCAAGGCGGTCAAGGAGTGCACCTACCACCTGGAGCACGCCGCGCTGTGGACGGTCCGGCTCGGCGACGGGACCGAGGAGTCCCACGCGCGCATGCAGCGGGCGGTCGACGAGATCTGGCCGTACACCCACGAGCTGTGCGAGCCGGTGGTGGACCCGGACCCGCGACCACCGTTCGGGCTCGCCGCGCCCGGCCACGCCGGTGCGGCGCGCTCCGACGCCGCCACGGCCGCCTCCGGCGATGGTGCGGTCCGGCCGACCCGGGCCGACCCGCAGCTGCGGGCCGCGTGGCTGGCCACGGTCGAGCCCGTGCTGGCGGAGGCGACCCTGACGATCCCGCCGGACGGCGCCTACCTCCCCCGGGGCGGGCGCCAGGGCCTGCACACCGAGCACCTGTCCTACCTGCTGGCCGAGATGCAGGTGCTCCACCGCGCCCACCCGGGAGCCCGCTGGTGACTCCGTACGAGGTCGCGGCCGCGGTGGTGGACCCGGAGCTGCGGGTCGTCACCATCGAGGAGCTGGGCATCCTGCGGTCGGTGGAGGTGACGGACGGCACCGCCGTCGCCACCATCACGCCCACCTACTCCGGCTGCCCGGCGATGGACCTCATCCGCTCCGAGGTCACCGCGGCGCTGCGCCGGGCCGGATGGCAGCGGGTCGAGGTGGTCACCCAGCTGTCCCCGCCGTGGACCACCGACTGGATCACCGAGTCCGGCCGGGCCAAGCTCGCCGCCGCCGGGATCGCCCCGCCCGGCCCCGCCCGCACCGTGGCGCTCGGGATGCCCCGGCGCGAGCCGCCGGCCGCACCGGCGTGCCCGCGCTGCGGTGCGCAGGCCACCGGCGAGGTGAGCCGGTTCGGCTCCACCCCCTGCAAGTCGCTGTGGCGGTGCGACCGCTGCGGCGAGCCGTTCGAGCACGTGAAGGCGTTCTGATGGGGACCGATGCAGGGACGGCGCCGGCGGTGACGATCACCCGGCCGGTCCGCCGCCGCCCGATCTTCCACCGCCTGCCGGTCGTCGCCCTCGACCGGCTGACCGAGGACTCCCTCGCCATCACCTTCGGCGTCCCCGAGCGGTTGCGGGAGGCGTTCGCGTTCCAGGCCGGCCAGCACGTGACCGTGCGCCGGGTGGCCGGTGACGCGCCGGAGGTGCGCCGCTCGTACTCGATCTGCTCCACGCCGATGGAGCTGGCCGACCGCGGCCGGCTGCGGATCGGCGTCAAGCAGCTGCCCGGCGGCGAGTTCTCCGGGTACGCCGCCACCCAGCTCGCGGTCGGCGACGAGGTGGAGGTGATGCCGCCGCTGGGCCGGTTCACCACCGCGCTCGAAGCCGGCCGGACCCGCTGGTACGCGGGCATCGTCGCCGGTTCCGGCATCACGCCGGTGCTGTCGCTGGTGGCCACGGCGCTTGAGGTCGAGCCGGACAGTCGGTTCACCCTGCTGTACGGCAACCGGTACGCCCGCTCGGTGATGTTCGCCGAGGAGCTGTCCGACCTGAAGGACCGCTGGCCCGACCGCCTGCAGGTGGTGCACGTGCTGTCCCGGGAGCCGGGCGACGCCAAGCTGCTGTCCGGGCGCATCGACGCCGAGCGGCTGCCCCGGCTGCTGGACGCGTTCCTGCCCGGCGGCGCGGACGAGTGGTTCCTGTGCGGCCCGTACCGGATGGTGCTGGACGCCCGGGCCGGGCTGGCCGCCCGCGGCGTGCCCGAGCGGTCCGTCCACACCGAGCTGTTCCACGTCACCGAGGAGCCGCCACCGCCCCGCCGTCCCGACGACACCGGCACCCCCGCCGGCACGGGCACGCGCCTGACCGTGCTGCTGGACGGCCGCGCGTCCGAGGTGGTCATGCGGCCGGACGAGCGGGTGCTCGACGCGGCGCTGCGGGTGCGCGGCGAGCTGCCGTACTCCTGCCGGGGTGGGGTCTGCGCCACCTGCCGGGCGCGGGTCGTCGACGGTGAGGTGACCATGGCCCGCAACTGGGCGCTGGAGCCGGAGGAGGTGGCCGCCGGGTACGTGCTGACGTGTCAGTCCACTCCGGTCACCGACCACCTCACCGTGGACTACGACGTCTGAGTCGACCCGCGCGGGACGATCTCGTCCAGGGCGGCGAGGTCGTCGGCGGACGGCACCCACGCGCCGGCGGCGACGTTGGCGCGCACCTGCTCGGGCCGGGTGGCACCGGCGATCACCGACGCGACCGCGGGCTGGGCCGCCAGTCCGCCGATGGCCACGTCCAGCAGGGTGCGACCACGCTCGGCCGCGTACCGTTCCAGCGCCTCGATGGTGTCCCACGGCGCGCGCCGCAGCCGCTCGGCGAACCGGTCCGCCGCCAGCCGGGTGCCCGGCGGAGGCGGGGTGTCGCGGCGGTACTTGCCGGTGAGCAGGCCGCTGGCGAGCGGGAAGTACGGCAGCACCCCCAGCCCGAACCGCTGGCAGGCGGGCACCAGCTCCCGCTCGACCTCCCGGTGCAGCAGGTGGTAGTGGTTCTGGGCGGAGACGAACGGGGTGAGCCCGCGGGTGCGGGCGACCCAGGCGGCGTCGGCGACCTGCCAGGCGGCGAAGTTGGAGTGTCCGACGTAGCGCACCTTGCCGGCGCGGACGAGGTCGTCAAGTGCCGCCATCGTCTCCTCGATCGGCGTACCCGGGTCCGGGCTGTGCATCTGGTACAGGTCGATCCAGTCCGTGCCGAGCCGCCGCAACGACGCCTCCACCGCCCGGACGATGTAGCGGCGGGCACCGCGCGCGCCCCAGTCCGCGCCGTTGGCACCGCCCATGTCGTGGCCGAACTTGGTGGCGATGACCACGTCGTCCCGGCGGCCCTTGAGCGCAGCGCCCAGGTACTCCTCGGACAGTCCCGCGCCGTAGGTGTCGGCGGTGTCGAACAGGGTGACGCCCAGGTCCAGTGCCGCGGCCACCACCTCCCGGGTGGCGTCGGCGTCGATCCTGCGCCCGAAGTTGTTGCAGCCGAGCCCGACCACGGACACCCGGAGGCCGGAGTCACCCAGTCGGCGGTACCGCATGTCTGCCATGCGGTCGACCCTATGTCGTGCCCCGGGCGGTGTCCGACCGCGGGGGCAGAATCGGACGGGTGGAGTGGGGTGTGCTCGCGACGCCGATCGGCGCGGTGTCGGTCGGCGTCGCGCAGGGGCGCGTGTGCAGGGTCGGCTTCGGTGCGGTCCCGCCCACGCCCCGTCCCGCCGACCCCGTGCTGGCCGAGGCGCTCGCGCAGCTGCGGTCCTACTTCGCCGGCACCCGCACGTCGTTCGACCTGCCGGTGGCGGACCCGCCGGGCAGCGCGTTCGAGCGGGCCGTGTGGGCGGAGCTCGCCCGCGTCCCGTACGGGCAGACGGTGACGTACGGGCAGGTGGCCACGGCCGTGGGCGACCCCGGTGCGGCGCGTGGCGTGGGTACGGCCTGCCACCGCAACCCGCTGCCGCTGCTCGTGCCCTGTCACCGGGTGGTCGGCGCGGGCGGCAAGCTGGTCGGGTTCGGCGGCGGGCTGCCGGCCAAGCGGTGGCTACTGGAGCACGAGGCCCGGATCAGCATGGAGAGCGCCTGGTCCTGACCGTGGTGCCCGACCACGGTCAGGACCAGGCGACGCACCCGGGTCCGCCCCGGCGTGCTGTCGACGGGCACCCGGTGCCGGCGCCGTGCCGTCAGCTCGGCGTACCCGTCAGCTCGGCGTACCCGGCCCGCCGGCCGGCGTCCCGGGACCGGGAGCCGGTGTCTCGGGAGCGGCCGCTGGCGCCGCGGGACCGGGAGGAGGCGTCCCGGGGGCGTAGGTGACCCGGCCGAGCTGGTACCCCCGGGCGATGCGGGCGGTCTGGGCCCGGCTGATCCGGAGGATCAGGATGATCGCCAGCACCGCGGCGGCCGAGAGGACGACGGTCCCGATCAGGTACCTGCCCACGGTGCTGCCGTAGTAGTCGACGTAGCGCTGGAAGTCGCCCGGGCCCGCCAGCTCCATCGGCAGCTCCGCGGCTTCCTGGTTGTCAAACGACGTGGCAAGGCCGGAGGCGCAACTCGAGATGACGAACGCCGCCCACCAGAAGCCGACCAGAGGGTAGGTGCGGGTCCGCATCGGGACCCACGGCAGGCTGCCCTTGGCGATGTCGTTCATGACCAGGGCCGGGATGACGAGGTTGGCCAACGGGATGAACCATCCACCGATCGACCAGCCCGCGCGCATGCGCGGCATCACGCCCGGGAAGGCGTACAGGTTCTTGTGGGCGCGCCACATCCAGACGATGAACACCACGGCCGCGGCGATGAGCAGCGCCAGATGCAGTGCGGCGGCGCTGAGCTCGAGCAGTCCGGCCGCGTTCAGCGGCCCCACGTCCAGCGTCTCCATCGCACGCCGGGCGAGTCCCCGGTTGACCAGCGGGACGATGACGCTCACGAGCACGTCGGCCGCGGCTACGGCGGCGACCAGGACACATGCGGCAGTGCCCACGCCGGTGACGGTGTGCGTGGGGACCGTCGGCCACACCGGCGGCTGTCCCGCCGGCGTACCACACCGGTAGCAGGAACCGTGCGGGTCGACCTGCTCACCGCACGTCTGACAGATCACAGCTAGCTCCAGGGGTGTCGAGGCGTACCTATGCCGGAGAGGTGCAGTGGTAGCTGAGGCGAGGTCGCGCCCAGCGTACGTGAGCCCCGCCGCCTCCGCAGCCCCTGCGCGACCGGGCGCCGAGGTTCACTGTGGCCGAACGGTGCCGGCGCGGGCGCGTCGCCGGCGCGGGCGGCCTGGCGTCGTGGTCCGGCTGCCCGTAGCGGGAGGCTCCGCGGAGCCGCGAGGCACCGGACACGTACGCTCGGCGCATGAGCGGGAACCGGGTCATCGACGAGATCCTCCAGCGCGGGGCCGACGGCGGGCGGATCACGCCGGAGGAGGCGCTGCTGCTCTACACCGACGCACCGCTGCATCCGCTGGCCGAGGCGGCCGACGCCGTCCGGCGCCGCCGCTACCCCGACGGGATCGTGACCTACCTCATCGACCGCAACATCAACTACACCAACGTCTGCGTGACCGCGTGCCGGTTCTGCGCGTTCTACCGGCCCCCGAAGCACCCCGAGGCCTGGAGCCACGACCTCGACGAGATCCTGCGCCGGTGCGGCGAGGCGGTCGAGCTCGGTGCCACCCAGGTGATGCTGCAGGGTGGTCACCACCCCGACTACGGCGTGGAGTACTACGAGCGGATGTTCTCGGCCGTCAAGGCCGCGTACCCGCAGCTGGAGATCCACTCGCTCGGCCCGAGCGAGATCATCCACATGGCCAAGGTGTCCGGCGTGTCGGTCGAGGAGGCGCTCACCCGGCTCACCGCCGCCGGGCTGGACTCGATCGCCGGTGCGGGCGCGGAGATGCTGCCGGACCGCCCGCGGTCGGCGATCGCCCCGCTCAAGGAGACCGGTCGGCAGTGGCTGGAGGTCATGGAGACCGCTCACCGCCTGGGGGTGGAGTCGACCGCCACCATGATGATGGGCACCGGTGAGACCGCCGCCGAGCGCATCGAGCACCTGCGGATGGTCCGGGACACGCAGGACCGGGCGGTGCGGGCGGGCTACCGCCCGGCCCCGACCACCGAGCCCGGGCCGATCGGCGGCTTCCGCGCGTTCATCCCGTGGACCTACCAGAGCGAGAACAACCGCCTGAAGGGGCGCACCCAGGCCACGACGCTGGAGTACCTGCGACTGATCGCGGTGGCCCGGCTGTTCTTCGACAACATCGCCCACTTGCAGGCCTCCTGGCTGACCACGGGCAAGGACGTGGGGCAGCTGTCGCTGCACATGGGCGTGGACGACCTGGGCTCGATCATGCTGGAGGAGAACGTGATCTCCTCAGCCGGGGCGCGCCACCGCGCGAACCTGCGCGAGCTGATCTGGATGATCCGCACCGCGGACCGGATCCCGGCCCAGCGCGACACCCGGTACCGGCGCCTGAGGGTGCACCACACCCCGGAGGACGACCCGACCGACGAGCGCGTGGTCTCCCACTACTCGTCGATCGCGGTCCCGGGCGGCGGGGTGCGCCGCAGCCCGCGGTGAGGACCTCTCCGCCGATCTTGGACCTGTGGTGGTGAACTCATCCGACTTGTCCGACGAATCCACCACCGCGACTCCAAGATCGGCGGGGGAGGGAGCGGATGGCAGAGATGGCAGAGTTGACCGCGTGGACGCGCAGGTGCCCCCGCGCCGGGCCGGGCTGGACCGGCGGCCGGCGGACGTGGCCGCGATGTTCGACCGGGTGGCGGCCGGCTACGACCGTACGAACACGCTCATCTCGTTCGGTCGTGACCGGGCCTGGCGCCGTGCCACCCGGGCGGCCGTGGCGGCCGCGGCCGGGGAGCGGGTGCTGGACGTCGGCGCGGGTACCGGGGTGTCCACCGCCGGGTTCGGCCGCGACGGCGCCCGCGCGGTGGGCGCCGACATCTCCCTGGGAATGCTCGCCGCCGGCCGCCGCCGCCGGCCGCAGGTGCCGCTGCTGGCGGGGGACGCGCTCGCGCTGCCGTTCGCCGACGGCGCCTTCGACGCGGTGACGATCTCGTTCGCGCTGCGCAACGTCGCCGACCCGGACGCCGCCCTGCGGGAACTGCGACGGGTCACCCGGCCAGGCGGGAGGCTGGTGGTGTGCGAGTTCAGCCGACCGACCCACCCCGTGCCGCGGTGGCTGTACGACACGGTCGTCCTGCGCGGTCTCCCGCTGCTCGCCGCCCCGGTGGCCAGCGACCCGGAGGCCTACCGGTACCTGGTCGAGTCGATCCGCGCGTGGCCGGACCAGGAGGGGCTGGCCCGCCGGATCGCCGACGCCGGGTGGTCGCGGGTGTCCTGGCGCAACCTCACCGGCGGGGTGGTGGCCCTCCACCGGGCGGTCCGCCCGCCCGACTGACCGGCCCCGGGACCCCGGCATCCCCCCGCCGGGCGCGTCCGCCCGCCCCACGTTCTAGACTGGCGGGCGACGCTTGTGAACGCTTTCACGAGCTTGCCCGACCAGCGGGCGGCGAGTGGGGAGGTGGCGGCGTGCCCGACCGCGACGCGGACGTCATCGTCGTCGGCGCCGGACCCGGCGGCAGCGCCACCGCCTACCACCTCGCCCGGCACGGCCTGCGGGTGCTGCTGCTGGAGAAGTCGACCTTCCCGCGGGAGAAGGTCTGCGGCGACGGGCTGACCCCTCGCGCGGTCGCCCAGCTCGTCCGCATGGGCGTCGACCTGGACGCCCCCGGCTGGCTGCGCAACCGCGGCCTGCGGGTGATCGGCGGCGGGGTCCGTCTGGAGCTGGACTGGCCCGACCTGGCGAGCTTCCCCGACTACGGCCTGACCCGCACCCGCCACGACTTCGACGACATCCTCGCCCGCCGGGCGGTGGCCGTCGGCGCCGACCTGCGCACCGGCCACACGGTCACCGGACCGGTCCTGGACGAGCGGACCGGCCGGGTGGTCGGCGTGACCGCCACGCAGCCGGACGGAGCGCCGGTGACCTTCCGGGCGCCCGTCACGGTCGCCGCCGACGGGGTCTCCGGCCGGTTCCCGCTGGCCCTCGGTCTCGCCAAGCGCGACGACCGGCCGCTCGGGGTGGCGGTGCGCCGCTACTACCGCAGCCCGGCCCGCCACGACGACCCGTACCTGGAATCGTGGCTGGAGCTGCGGATGCGCGACACCGGCCGGCTGCTGCCCGGGTACGGCTGGATCTTCGGGATGGGTGACGGCCGGGTCAACGTCGGCCTGGGCGCGCTCAACTCCTCCGCCGCGTTCGGCCGCACCGACTACCGCCGGATGCTGCGCGAGTGGCTGAGGTCGACCCCGGCCGAGTGGGGCCTGGCCGACGAGGCCAACGCCGACGGGCCGGTCAAGGGCGCGGCGCTGCCCATGGGGTTCAACCGGGTCCCCCACTACTGGCGCGGTGTGCTGCTGGTCGGCGACACCGGCGGCATGGTCAACCCGTTCAACGGCGAGGGCATCGCCTACGCCATGGAGGCCGGCGAGCTGGCCGCCGAGGTGGTGGCGCAGGCGCTGGCCCGCCCCACCGCGGCGGGGGTCGAGCGCGCCCTGCGGCGCTACCCCGAGCTGCTGCGGGAGCGCTACGGCGGCTACTACCGCCTGGGCGGCCTGTTCGTGCGGCTGATCGGGCGCCCGCACGTCATGAACGTCCTCACCCGGTACGGGCTGCCGCACCCGACCCTGATGCGGTTCGTGCTCAAGCTCATGGCCAACCTGACCGACCCGCGCGGAGGTGACGCGATGGACAGGATCATCAACGGACTGGTACGGGTGGCCCCGGCGGTGTGACGCCACAGCGGGGCCACTAGGGTTCACAGGTCGGCGGGCAACGGCCGGCCGCCGGACCCGTCGACTGGTGGCAAGGACGGAGAACGGGCATGTCGCTCTCGGCGTACGTACCGATCATCGGGCTGTTCGCCCTCGCCGCGGCCTTCGCGCTCTTCTCGCTGGCGGTGGCGAGGCTGGTCGGCCCGCGCCGCTACAACCGCGCGAAGCTGGAGCCGTACGAGTGCGGCATCGAGCCGACGCC